>ERZ778503.1650-NODE-1650-length-14487-cov-4.678354_pt1 | contig 14487 bp, 18 predicted proteins | sample MGYA00510047_ERZ778503 | MGnify/ENA primary metagenome ERZ778503 (study PRJEB29527, sample SAMN07138965) | mouse gut metagenome | material: feces | host: mouse | place: China:Nanjing | collected 2016-01-25 ... | reverse complement strand
TTGAAAATTCGTCGCTGCCAAGCTGGCGGTCAACGCGGGAAAGGAGCGCGACAACTGCCTTCTGGTTGGCATTCGCCTTCTTGCCCCAGGCTTTGCGCAGTTCGGCCACGCCGGCCTCGAGCTGGGCCTCGTACGTCTCCCTTGCCAGTTCAAGCTGCCAGCTTGCCAGGGCCTTTGCCTGTTTGGGGGTAAGGCCAAGCTCGACCGACTTTTCGCCAAAGGCCGCCAGCACATTCTCGTCGATTGCAGCGTCTTCCGGCAGGCCAAGGTCAACCTTTGACCAGTCGGTTATGGGCGTATCGTCATCAGATAGCCCAGTTCCTCCCTCGTCCTGTTTGTCGTCAGCAGGCTTGTCATCAGCCTTGTTTTCAGGTTCAGCAGCTTCCGTCTTGTCCTCACTGCCACCATCGGAACCGGCAGCCGCAGTTCCGGTTTTTTCCAGTGCATCAGAATTGTCAGAGCCAGTACCAATGCCAGCAGGATTTTCATTAGCGAGTACATCCATCATTCCCTCCATTTTACATTTCAATCCCGCGAATTGCGGCAATCAGGCGGATTGCGGCGGCGGGGTTTGCTTCTGTCATTTCGCGCAGCAGTCTTTCGCCCTCGTTGAAGAGAGCGGCGGAACCGGCGTCGCAGGACTGGATATAGTTGCCCGCGCCGAAGCCTGCGATTATCTTTCTCAGCACGCGAAAACCTTCCGGGCTCTCGATTACAGCGGCGAGGTCATTGCGGAACTGGTCGCGTTCCGCCGCGGACCTTGTGGAATCTTCACCGGGGAAGCCGGGGGGGATCATATTGCCTCCAGATTCATTGTTGCCAGAACGCCGTCCACAGTGCCGCGCCCTGCCAGCGGACAGGCCTTGCTGATCCTTGCCGCATGCTCAAAGCCAAGCCGCCTGACAAACTTGACTGCGTGGCGGTATGTGGCCGGCAGCAGGCCAAGCAGGGACTGGAAGCCGGACTCGCCGGCAATCAGTTCAAGCATCTTCCTGCCGATTTTCATGGCCAGGGGCCGCGCTTCTTTGGCGTAGCAAAAGTGAGCCATGGCGCATCTTGATCCGGGGCCGATTGCGGTCAGCCAGCAGGCCATCGAGGGGCTTGCCTTGCTGCCCGTCCAGGCAAGGCCGACGTAATCCGCCCTGAGCCAGCAGTCCTGCAGGGCCTTGCAGCGCATGTCCATTGGCACGTCCCAGATCATGGCGCGCCGGGTTTTGTCATCGAGATTGAGCCAGAACTCCTGCGCGTAAGGGGCTGCGATTTTGCCGGCAAACAGTCCTGTTTCAAAGTTTCCGCAAGCCGCAACGCGGCGCCGCGGCAATGGGGAGTTTGAGGGCCTCAGGCCCTCAACCAGGGGTTTGGGGGCGGGAGCCCCCAATTGCTCAAATCCATCCATTCCGCTAACGCCTACCATGGCTGCCATTCCTTTTTCTCGCGTTTGCCCATGACCCAGTCGCGCAGACGTGGGCCGGCTTCGGGGCCGTACTTGCGTTCGAGGTTGGGGAAGACGGCGCGCTCGTCGGGATATGTTTCGGTTGCAAAGGTCAGGGCCAGGGCGTCGCCAAGGTCGGGGGAGCGCTGGATGCGTTCCTTGATGTTTTCCTTTGGCTCGAGCTTGATGCGTCCCTGGCCGTCGAAGGAGTACATGGGCGCGCAGAGTTCGAGGCGCAGGGCGTTGGCGCATTCGTTGTAATTGGGCAGGATGCCGCCGGCGCGAAGCCAGTCGCGCAGATGCACCCACATTTCGGCGCGGCGGTTGAAATATTTTTCGGGCTGGCCGGCCTTTGAGCCGAAGGGAATCTCGTTGATGATGACGTCCTTCATGCGGGTGAGGTCGCGAACCAGGTCAATCACGCCCGTGCCCTGTCCCTGGTCTATATTGACCTCGGCAGGGTGGAATTCGGCAATGTGGGCCATGAGGCGGTGGGCGACTTCCGTATTGGAATAGCCCTGCAGGACAACGGGCCGGAAGGCGTAATTGTGGCGGCGGCCGAAGAAGACGGTGCTATCGCCGCCGAAGCGGGCCACGTCCACGCCGACAATCAGCGGATACTGGTTGATGATTTCCCAGCTGGGATCGCGGGAGAGAGCCGCCTCGACCTCGTCCTGGGAGATGAGGGTGTCGTCGTTGGAGGCATTGAAGTCGCAGAGCATTTCCTGGCGGAACTTGTTTTCGGAGAGTTCGGCGCGCAGGCGCTCGACTTCCGGCTGTGGCAGGGCGGAGGTGATGTTGACCGGGTAGCAGAGGGCGGCCCAGGCCGGATTGCCTTTGGCCTGTTCCTTGCGGGCCTGGTTGTAGAGTTCGGAAAACAGGTTGATGCCCTTTGGCGTGCCGATGAAGACGGCCCAGCCCATGCGGTCGGCCAGGGCGGGCTGGATAATTTCGCCCCAGATTTCGGGCTTCATCTGGGCAACCTCGTCGAGAACCACGCCGTCGAAATAGAGGCCGCGCAGGGCGTCGGGATTATCCGCGCCGAAAATGCGGATTTTGGAGCCGCCGCCATTGGAGGGCAGGGAGATGGAAAGGTCGGATTCGTTGACGCGGCGTCCGGGAATGGGGGCTGTATAGCGCTTGAGATAAGCCCAGGCCACGTCTTTGGCCTGATTGCGGAAAGGGGCTATGTAGGCGAAATGCCCGTCGGTGGATGCGGAAATGCAGGCCGCGCGGATAAGATGATTGACCACAAGCACTGTCTTGCCAAAACGCCGATGGGCCACAAGCACGGTAAAGCGCCGGGATTCCAGCGTGTCGTGAACTTCCGGATAGCGGGGGGTGTAGGGGATTTCTATTTTTGCCATGTGATTGCGATGCCTCCGGAAAGCTCCGTTTCTCCCTTGTCGGTGATGCCCCAGGCCTTGCGTTCGCCTTCCTGGCGTATCTTGATAGTTTCGGCAGTGATCTTGGCCAGCTTTGCGGCGTCAAAGTCTCCGTTCTCCACGGCAGCCCTGATAAGCTGCTGGTGCTGCTCCCATTCCTCTTTATGGCGCATGATGACAGCGGCCTTGGCATCGGCCGCGCGATCAAGAGCCGCAGCCTTTTTTTTGGGGTCGCACCCTGCGACCACGCCTGCGACTTTTGCCTCTGTAAGTCTGTCAAGCGTGCCGGATATGTCCTGCGCCCACCCTTCGGCAGTGATGTGCTTCTGGATGGCCTTGCGAGATACGCCATGCCTTTTGGCAAGCTCTGACTGGCTTGCCCCGGCCTCGTATTCGGCGCGGATGGTTTCCCAGTCGTAGCGGGCAGCCATCACTCCCTCACGCCGCGCAGAAGCGTCTTGATGTCAGCCCGCACTTCCTTGAGCGTGGACTGGATCGCGTCCAGGTTGGTCTCAAGCCGGATGATCCTTTGGCCATGGTCATCCGCATTGGCTGCAAGGCGCGTGATCTCCTGTCCTTTCTCAAGCTCATGCCTGGCCGATTGCTCCTTGATGATGGCTATCCGTTCTTCAACCCGCGCCATGGTAAGCTGGTTTTGCAGGTAGCCGCCGGCGATGGCTATGGCCAGAGGGGCCATGACAGTAAAAAGCAGGCTCCATATCTTCAGCTTCATGTCTTCCATCTCCTACATCCTCATGAAAAGCCCGGTCACCCAGCCGAAGTCGAGCGCGGGGAAGCTGTACTGCGGAAAGTGATACGAAAGCACGGGCTGAAGGATGAAGTGCCAGACGAGCAGAAAGCCGGTTATCCAGCCGACGCCCTTTACGCCCTCGCGGGGCCTTGTGCGGGTGATCTCGTCCGTGCCGCCGCAGCCGTCAGGCTCCACGGTGGTGACTTTCTTGGTCAGGACCTTTGCGGCGCCACGGGCTATCTTGCCTGCTATCGTGCCAAGGATGCTCATGCCAGCGCCTCCTTGACCCTATCATAGCAGCGCCGGAAAAAGCCTTTGCTTGTCGTGGATAGCAGGGGCTCCAGAAGCTGCCCCTCGATCTTGCGCCGCCCGGCATACTGCTTGAAACCATGTTGAAGCTCCCATGAAGCCGATGCCCAGTCGCACTGAGTGAGGTACTTCCAAAGCTTTGGCCAGTCGCGCCTCACGCCGCCGCAGCCCTTCTGGTAGCAGCAGGAGAAGATGGCGGCCTGCGCCTCTTTGGGCAGGTCGTCAAAAGCGACGCGGCTGTCTTTCTGGTAGGCAGGCCGCACATAGCGGGCAAGATAGCCGCCATGCACGGCCCGATCGAGGGTGGAGGCTTCCGTGACTGTCAGCAGAAGAGGCAGGTGAAAAAGTCTTTGCAGGGCGGCCGATTTTTTCAGGCCGATATATGGGTCAAGCTTGCAGAGCAGATCCTCGTCGGTCAGGCCGTATGCCTTGAGCGTGGGGATGTCTGTCTGACCAAGGTCGCAGCCCGTGGCCACGGTTACGCCGGATGCGCCCATGGCCCTGAAGCCGGATGGATCGCCGGTGGCGGGATACTGGACGCCGCAAGGCGGGACGCCCACGGCGCCGATATAGTTGCGTCCCTTGCCGTCGGAGATGCGATTGCAGGGCACATAGCCCCGCGCTTGCCGCGGGCCTTCGACCTTTGTCAGAAAGTCTGTGATGAAAGCCATATCCGCCATGCTTCACCCCTGAAAAAGTTTGGATGAAGCATAGCGGACTGCGGTTTGATGGTGGTATGAGCTTTATCGGCTATAAGCGGTCTTATGCGGGTTTTTGCGTCCCTCTTTTTTGCCTCCCCGTTTTTTGCATCCATTTTTCCACTTCGGCGGCATAGACAAAGACTTTGCCTTTGCCGTGTCGTGCGGGGATGCGGTGGATCGGAAAGTCTTCCTCCTCCTCGAGCCGTCTTATCGCCCTGCGGCCTATCTCGACATACTCCATGATCTCCTTCCAGCCCACATGGCGAGTTGTGGTCACTTCCACCCCCGCCACCACAATTTTCACCTCGGTCATAGATTCTCCAGTTTTTTCGTATTCATTTTTTCCTCTCCATCATTCCCGACCTCGCGCGCCTCCCTCCTTGAGGGGGGGGGAGGGGCCCCGTCCCCGACCCCTCTCCCCCTTAAGGGGGAGGGGGGAAGCGCGGAAATTGGAAATTACAAATATTTCAATAACTTAAATATGTTGGTAAAAATATCGTTTCCACGTTTCCAAAATATAATTTCCGGAACAATTTCAATATGTTACATATAAAATGGCATTAAACATTTCCGGTTTTAATTTCCGGAACAAATTCAAACAGTTAGATACTAACTTATTGATTTTGTTCAATTTGTTTTTATATTGTTGTATTTGCCATAGTTTTTCCGGAAATGTTTTCGTGGAAATGCCCGGAAACAAAACCGACAAGCCTTGATTATCAATGGTTTCCTGGTCAAATCCCGGAAATGTTTTTTTGGAAAGCCCGGAAACCCTGTTTTTTGCCCTTGTTGTTATTCCAACACTAGACTTCTGCCGCGCCTCTTGTGATTTCCCCGACTCCAAGAGCAAAATCTCCGTCAGGCACATCCAGCCATTTCTTGCTTGTGCTGCCTTTCGAGATACACAAGACCAGCCGCTTGTCGTCAAGCAGCCTTTGCGCCGCTTCTTCAAGCTGATGCCGCGATATGCCCGCCAACATGGCCGGCAGCTCCTGCCGCCTCGTAAACAGGCCATTGGCTCCTGTTTTGGTGAAAGGTTGCCCGCGCTTTGCCGCATCCGCCACGGCATCAGCCAGTGCGTCCAACATGGCCGGAACATTGTCCCTGGCAGCAGAGCGCAAATCCTCATTGCGGGCAACAAGCAGGCCGTTCCTTTTGCGCACAAAGGTCTTGATGGTCTTGTCGCCGCCGAAGTTCTCCTTGGCCAGACAGCCCTGGACAACCTTGTCCCGCTCCCATTCCTCGCCAAGAGCTTCGCATGTTTTTTTGGCCTGTTTTTCCCCCATGCCCCAGAGGACGTATGTGCCGCGCGTCCTGTCCACTATGGCGGTGGAGCCGCGCACAAGCGCCCTGGCCTGTTCTGGCGTCGTGATATTGTCCTTTGTCTTGGCCAGGTGATGCGTTACGACAATGCAGGCCCCGGTCTCGCTGGCCAGATTGGCGAACATTCCGATAACGTATGTGGCAACTTCCGGCTTGTTCAGATCGACCATGGCGAATGACGAAAGCGGGTCAAAGACAATCAGCTTCGGCTTTATCCGCAGCATCTGTTCGCGCATTTCATGCCATTGCGGCGATACCATGGGGCCGTTCCTGTCGCCGGGCAGCACCAGTGGATAGGCGCCGACCACATCTATAATGGGAATGACCATCAGCGGCCAGGCCGGAAAACTTCTGCCCATTCTGTAGATGCGCTCGCAATTGTCCCTGTGGGCGTCTTCCGCCGTATAGATTACCGCCGGGCCATGCTCCAGGATGCGGTTGCCGAAAAAAACACGCTCATTGAAATTGAAGGCGCCTGCCTGTTCGTCCGGAGCCGTAACCTGCAGGGCAAGGTCAAGCAGCTTCATCGACTTGCCTATGCCGCCAAGCGAGGCCAGCAGGATAACCGAACCGAGAGGAAAGGTGTCTTCCACAAGATCCCGCCTTGCTTCCGGCGGCTTGTCAAACATGTCCGCCGTAACAAGCCAGTTCTGGGCGTCAATCGTATAGGTGTTCATCGGCGCCATAAGCTGGCGTCTTGTTTCTTCAAGCCCCTCCATTCTGTGCAGGTCATTGAAATCCGTTGGCCTGCCCTCGTCTCTTTTGAAAACCGGCAAGACCACAGCCGCGCCGATCTCTTTGGCGCAGGCTTCGGCGGCCTGCCGCCCGGGATTGCCAGTTTCGGATTTCCAGCGGTCATCGTCACCGCAGATTATCATTCTCTGGTCAGGATTTTTTTCCCGCCAGGCCCTTGCCACCGGCAATAAATTACCGCAGTTGAAGGCGCAAAGCACGGTCCAGCCCGTGGCTTCGTGGATGCTTGCCGCCGTCGCGTAGCCTTCGGCCACGGCAACAACATCCGTTTTTCCGGGCAGAATATGAAAATTGCCTTTTATGGCGCCGCCAAACAAAAACTCCTTGTTGCCGGCGGCATCAATTCTTTGCAGGGAACACAGTTCACCCGCAAGGTTTCTGACCGGCACAAGCAGCTTGCCGGCCAACATTTTGAGGCCATGGGACTCAGTGCCCCTGGCGCCCAGATATGGATGAACCGTTGCCTCAGTGGCGCAAGCCCAGTCCTGTTCGGCGCGCATGGCTGCTTCCTGCGCCAGCCGCGCCCGTTCCCTCTCCCTGGCCTCAGTGGCCTGGGTCCTGTGCGCCTGTGCGATTTTCCGCTCGTCGCTCGTCAGACTGCGTTCTTCTTTTGCGCACCATGTCCAGCATTCGCCGGTTTTCCAGTCGCCGCATTCGCCGGCGGGAAATTTGTCATTGAAAAATATGTACCAGCCGGATTTTTTGTTGCCGCTGTCACCCTCGACAGGGCAGCGCTCCACGCGCGCACCGTCTGTCGGCACGACTGCCCTGGGCAACAGGCCATGTTCCAGCAAAAACTTTCTGAACTGCGCTTCCGGTGTATCAAAAGGCACGACCTTGCCGGGTCTGTCCGCTCCTAGCGCAGTATTGAAATCAAAAAAGCTGTTCATGGGCGGCAAGTCTAATCCCCGGCCCAGCAGCGCTCATGCCAGTCGCAGAACTTGCATTCAAACCATGTCTCGTCCTGCGCGCAGCGCGGCAGAAGCTGGCCGGCCTCGCAGGCCCGGACAAGATTGACCGCCCTGTCCGAGAGCTCCTGCGCGGCGGCCGCGTCAAACTCCACATCCAGAGCCAGGATTTCCATGCTGTCGGCGTTCAGCGCTGTGAACATGGCCGGGTTGTCCGCAAGCTCAAAATAGGCCATATAAAGCTGCACTTGGCCGTAATAAACCGGGTATGCTTTTTTCAGGCCGTCGCGTTCCAGCTTGTTCCAGCCTTTCGCGCCAAGCACCTTGTTCTCCCAGAGCCGCGGATATGGCCCGCATTCGGCAGGGCCGTCCCTGAAAACGCCGTCGGCAAAGCCCAGAATTTTCCCCTGCATGGCATGGAAGCAAATCTGCTGGCCATTCGCGTCATGAGTGTAAAGGTCAAAGCCGGCAGCCCTGATCCAGTCCGCCATCCAGTCTTCCCCGGCGTGGCCGCGATGGAATATCCGCAGGGCCTTGCCGCTGAAAGGCCTGTCCTTTGGCGTCTTGAAAAACTCGTATTGCAGCTTGCGCAGGCAGTTTTCGCCAAGCCGGGATGCGCCAATGCGCGGCGTCCTTGCCGCCAGCCTTGCGGCGTCGGACTTTTCCTGCCCCTGCAGCATGACCTCGTCTATGAGGTGGACAAGCCTGCCGCCCGTCTTGCGCGTATTGAGGTCTATCATGTCTTCTTCTCCAAGATAGCCGTGGCGCCGCCCGTGGCAGTCCCGGCATAAAACCCGCAAATCCTTGTCCAGTTCCGCAAAAATCCGCGCGTATGTCAGATGGTGGACTTCCAGCGGCCCGGCTTCGTCCGCATGGCGCCCGCAGTCCTGGCAGCGATAGCCGGCATTTGCTAGCGCGGCCTTGCGCCTTTGCCGCCAATGGTCAGTTTCGAGATATTTTGCATAAAGGGCCTTGCGCTCTTTGTGCGAAAGCCTGCGCCTTGCGATTGCCATCAGAACGGCACGAGATCATGCTCGCAGCTGCAAAAGGCAAAGGCGTCAGCGATTGCCTTGTTCTCGATGCCGCAAGTCCCGCCCTTGCCGGCTGGCGTAAAGTTGCCGCAGTAAACGCACTTTTTGGGCAAAAAACAGTCAACCGCGTTGATGACGCCGGATATTTCCTCAAGGCTCATTTCGCAGAATTTTTTGTTTTCCAGCTTGCAGAGGCACAATCTTTTATAAAAGCCCCTGTAGTCAAAGCCGGGGATTTCAGTGGCAGCCATAAAGCACCTCGCGCTCGATCAGTCCGCGGTTCCAGAAAAAATTCAGCGTGCAGGCAGCCGAATACTTGGTGAAGGCAAAAAGATTGCCCTGTCCATAACCAAGCCTTTGCAGATGTCCCCACTGTTTTTCGGTACAGGGATCATTGAGCCATCTTTTATTTTTTTTGGCCGCATCGTCAGATTCATTCATCCGCAAAAAATCGTCCGCGGCCGCCAGCGTCGGAACTCTTTCGCCTATCGCTATCCTGCGAAGCGCCTTTTCCTCCTTCAGCTTGCCAAGAGCCTGCCAGGTCTCGCCATCGGCGGAACAGACCGCGCTCCAGGCTTCAAAGCCGGATGCGATCATTACCTTGCCGGAACCGAAAATGTCGCACCAGCGGAACGGGGAATTTTCCAGAATATCCACTTCCTCCATTACAACATCACTGACAGCTTCCGGCCCGTCTTCCGCATCAGGATCGCCGCCGGATCCGCGCCTTGCGGCCTTGAACTCGTGGCCGCAAAGCGGACATTCCCTCATGCTGTAAGGCACTTCGCCAAGACAGGCCGGGCAGGTTTTTTGCCTGTCGTCCAGCCTGACCTTGTTCTCGAGATCGCCGTGCGTGAGCAGGGAGCGGCCAAAGTCCAGAACAATGCAGTCTTTCTTGATCACGCCGGGATAAAGCGAAGGGTCAACGGTACGCAGGCCGCGCCCGATCATCTGCAGCATCGTTGACTTTTGCGAGCATGGCCGCAGAAGCGCCACGCAACTTGCCGGCTGACTGTCATAGCCTTCTGTCAAAACAGCGACATTTATCAGAACCTGGACGGCATTCGCGTTCTGGCTGTCAAAGCCGGCCAGCAGCCTCTTTCTTTCGCCCGCAGGCATTTCGCCGGTTACAACGGCGGCACGGATTCCTTCTTTCAGAAAGGCGTCCAGCACATGGGCGGCATGCTCCACCGTGGAGCAGAAAACAATTGTTTTTCTGTCGCCGGCCAGCTTGCGCCATTCCCGCACAACTGCTTCGTTATGCACGGCCACATCCAGAATTTCCGCAGCTTCGCGCATATCGTATTCGCCAGAGCCAGTCTTGCGCAGGGATGCCAGCTTGTCGTCAGTGCCGGAAAGCGTGCAGACAAAAGTCTTCGGCCTGACCAGGAAACCCAGGGCAATCAGACTGTGCAGGCTTATCTGGTCCGCGCAGTTGTCGAAGACTTTTCGCAGTCCCTTGCCGTCGCCCCTTGCCGGCGTGGCGGTTACGCCAAAAATTTTGCAGTCCGGATTTTTCTCCCTGATTGCCTCGACTATTTTCAGATAGCCTTTGGCCACGGCATGATGCGCTTCATCAATAATTAGCGCGTCCAGTTTCGGGATGGAGGCAAGATTTCTTTGCAGCGTCTGGGCCATGGCGAAAGTTGTGTCCGCCCGCCAGCTTTTGCTGTCGGCAGTATAAAGCCCCGTGCCGGCTTGCGGATTTACTTTTCTGAACTTGCGCAGGTTCTGGCTCACAAGCTCGTCCCTGTGCTGCAAAACGCACTGCCTGCCGCCAAGTCTGCCGGCAACGGCGGAGAGAATGACGGTCTTGCCCGCGCCGGTTGGCGCAACCGCCAGAGTATTACCGCGAGCGTTCAGGGCTTCTATTGAGCGCTTGACCATGTTTTCCTGATAGGGCCGCAAAATCATAAAAATCTGGCCGCCGTTTTGCCCCGGCGGCAGGGGTTCGGGTTTTTGGGGAAGAAGATTTTATCTGGCCCAGGCCGGCGTTGGCGTGGCATTTTCGGACGGCTGGGGAGCAGGATTGGCCGGAGCAGGATTACCGCCCCGCGACTGGCCGTTTTGCGTTTCCTGCCGCGGCGCCCATGCGGCTTGCGATGAAACAGGAGCCGCGCCCCAGCCAGAGGCGGCGGGAGCCTTCGCGGGCGCCTCGCTCATCTTGCCATATTCCTTCATATCCGGGGTAATCACGCAGGTAATTTTGTTCTTGTCCTCATAATGGCCGGTCTTGTCCTTTTCCACTCCGATGCGCGCCCAGAAGACAATTCCGTTGAAATCTTCCCAGCCGTTGATGCGCCGTCCCTGGCAGGCATATTCGCTCATGTCGTCGGGATTGATGCCCCGCGCGCTTTCAAGGATGGCCCGCAGGCTCTGGCGGCTGATTTTCGCGCCAATGCTTTCGCCCTTGTCGTCCAGCTTGCCCCCGGAAACAGTGAACATCTGCCAGACCTTGCGCTTTGCGTATGGCCCGGATTCGACCGTAAACTCGCAGTCCAGCATTTCCGCGTCCGTGCTTTGCGAAAGGCGCAGCCAGCCGTTGTCGCCCGCGCCGCCAGGCCTGATGCTCATCACAAGGGGCAGGACAGTCTTTGCCGGGATAAGGTCAAAGCCGTTCTGCTGGCGGTCAGCGTCGTTGAAATCAAAAAATCCGCTCATTTATTCTTCCCCTTACGCGATTTTATATTCATAATCGGACGTGGCCGCTCTCTTACCGCCGCGTATTTTATCCATGAGTCTGCCAAGGTGCGGAGGCTCCACCATGTCGAGCTTGCCGGAGCGGTCTCCCGCCGGATAGCCCCACTGGTTTGGCCGCTGGCAGACAAAGGCCCGGCACGGCGCGGAGTTTTCCCCTTCCGGCGTCAGCTCGGTCATGGTGATTACCTCATCCACAATGCCGGGCAGTTCAAGGCCGGTCTTGGAGCCTTCAATCTGCGGCTCGAAATAAGGCCGGTTGAAATCGTCGCGCTTCGCGTCCAGCAGGCCCACAAACCAGACATTTCTTGCGCCAATGTGCTGAAGCTGCGTTATCCAGGTTATCATCTCCTGGCCAAGCAGACCGTATGCCCCGCGGGTGTCAACCTTGCCGCTGCGTTCGGATATGGCTTCCGGCTGCCCCTTGGCCCACTGAAAGGCCAGGCGCGAGGCAACGGTTATTGAATCCACGAAGATTGTCTGATACTTTGCAACGGACGCCGGGTCGCCGTAATTTTGGCATACATAGTCAAAGTGGTTCTTGCTGTATGCCTGGTCAGGGCGCCTGGAGGGGTTTGGCCCGCCAAGAAAACAGGCAAGGTCGCGGGCCGAATCCCAATCCCGGATTTCAATTGAATCACCCTGCCAGCCCTGCACGGAAAGGCCGCCAGCCTCGAGATCGACAAAAAGCGTCGATGCCGGGTCAAGCGTCCAGAGCAGGGATGTCTTGCCTATCTTGGCCGGCCCGAAGATAACGCCCTTGATGCCGCCCTGTTCGGCCATACGCTGGTCCGCGCTGATTATTTTCAGACCGCTCATAGAGCCACCTCCAGTTTCTCCAGCTTGACGGAAGGCTTGCCCGCGCTTGTGGCGCAGGCGTCAATCAGCATGGCCCTGAGCTTGCCGTCGGATTCGCCGCGCATGAAAGTTTTCAGCGCGCGCCGGTCAGGCTCGTATTTCTTCCTGAAGAGCGAAAAAAAGAGGTCGTCAGTAAAAATTTCACGCGCCGCCTCAAGCTTGTCCTGATCCCATTTTTCATTGATGCGCCGGGTAATGCTCACCCTGTAGCCGCAGGCCTCGATCTTGCCTGTATCCGACGCCGGCCTGAAAGTCGCAAGGGCAAGCATCTTTTCCGCCAGTTCGGCGTTGCGGGCCGTCAGCCTGTCGGCTTCCGCCTTGTTGGCCGCGTATTCGGCCACGATGCTTTCAACATCCTGTGTGTTCATTGCATTCGTCTCCTTATATATAATTGTTTGTGGAAACCACGTTTCCTGTTGCGGCCGCGCTTCTGCGCGCCCAGCCACCAGGCAGCCGCAAGCCAGGTGAAAAGGCAAAAAGCGCTTGCGGCCCAGGCGCAGAGTTCAAACATTGGCATTTCGCGCTCCCTGTTTTTTGCCGCGCATCCTGTCCACTTCGGCAAAAAAACGGTTCAGTTCGCGCATGGCCTGGCGGAGTTTGTCCGCGTTTGCGGAAACCATGTCCTGCCTTGTGCCGTTCAGGATGCGGGCAAGAATGAGGGGCGCGACCCCGGCGCGGCGGCAAAGATCCGTGCAGCTCATCCCTGTGCTGTCCAGAAAATTTTTTGCTTCGTAGTAAATGCTTGGCTTCGTCTTCATGTCGAGATTATTACAAATGGTTTTGAAAAAATCAACTTAAAAATCCATTTGTATATTGTGAGAATCGCTGCATTTTGGTATGGTGTCTATTATGAAAACTTTTATGGAATGTACGATTGAACGGTTGCGCAAGATGCGGGACGATTTTGGCAGCACGGCAAAATTTGCCGAAGCGACCGGGGTCAATCCCGTAACCCTTGGCCGCTGGCTGAGCGGCGAACGCAACCCAACAGTTGCCGAAGTTGGCAAGATTTTCGACAAATACGAAATCACGCTGAATGATCCTGGCATCGACATCGCCTCGTTCGAGATGATCCCCAAGGTGGAGGCCCGCGCAGGGGCCGGCAGTTCCCTCGTGACGGAAAACAGGGTGCTTGGTCTTTATGCCTTCAGGCGTGATTTTCTCAATCGTATTGGCCTCCGCGCCAAAAACTGCGTCCTGTTCGATGTCATGGGGGAGTCGATGCAGCCCCTGATAATGGACAGGGACACAATCCTGGTTGACACCAGTCAGACTGAAATCCTTGACGGCAAGATTTTTCTGGTTACCCTTGGCGACGAGCTGCTTGTCAAACGCATCCAGCGCACGCCCAAAGGCTTGCTGCTTGTCTCGCAAAATCCGGATTTCACGCCAATTCCCGTGGAAGCTGGAGAAGAAGGCACGTTCAGGGTTCACGGGCAGGTGCGCTGGTTTGGCCGCGTGATATAAGGCTGGCGCCTGCAAATTGCCATAAGAACCCTCTCCGGAGGGTTTTTTGTTTAATCGTCCTGCAATGCGGTATTTTATTGTTTGACAATTGGAATGTATAACGACTCGATTTGCTTACAAAATGGATTTAGATATTTGACAATCACAAGACATTTGGTATCATATCTTTGCCAACGAGGAACATGGCGGCGAACACGGCCTGCGGGCCAGAGTAGCAAAAACCTGTTTTTCAGGGGCGGCCTCGCAAGTACCGAGCGCGGTAAGCCGCAAGCGGCCAGGACGGAGGGCGGATGCCCGTTGAAGCCCCGGATGCAGCGGGAAGGCACACGACGGCAGGGAAGAGGTAAAAAGACATCCCCCGATGAGGACAGGCCGTTAGTGGCTGGGGCATGGACGGAAAAAGCGCGTGAGAACCGTGCAGCGGGCAAACCCGCACCGGAGAGACGGTCGGAGATGGGCCGAAGCCATAAAAATCTTCCAGGGCCAGACGCCAAATTGGAGCAGGCCCTGAAACACGGAGAAACAATGCGAATTTTTGTTCCATACGGCCCGTTACCCACGGGAAGCGGGCTGGACTGGAGCGGGAATTATGGCTAATTTGGAGATGGGAGATCAGAAGATGAACGAACGCGACAAAGAAACAATCAAGTTGGGCGCAACGCTTTTTGCCAATATCGCGGCAATTGGAGTTGGCGTTGCCATGTTTGAAAACAAGCCAGGTCTGCTTGGATTGGCCATAATCTTTGCTTTACTTGCCTTTTATACCATAAGGAGGCTTGACTGATGCTTACCTACATTTTGATTGTCGCCTTTGGATTGGCGATATTTGGCTATGTCCAGTATGTAGCCAGGCAGGCAAAGCATAAATAAAT
>ERZ778503.1644-NODE-1644-length-14536-cov-5.969063_pt1 | contig 14536 bp, 15 predicted proteins | sample MGYA00510047_ERZ778503 | MGnify/ENA primary metagenome ERZ778503 (study PRJEB29527, sample SAMN07138965) | mouse gut metagenome | material: feces | host: mouse | place: China:Nanjing | collected 2016-01-25 ... | reverse complement strand
GACCATGGAAATGGTGTGATAATTGGTGAGACAGCAGTGGTGGGCAACAATGTTACACTTTATCAGGGAGTCACGCTTGGCGGTACGGGAAAAGAACACGGAAAGCGACACCCGACAATTGGGGATAATGTTATGATTAGTGCGGGAGCCAAAATTATTGGTTCTTTTAAAATCGGTGAAAATTCTAAAATAGGGGCAGGGAGTGTTGTTATTGAAGAAGTTCCGCCGAATTGTACTGTGGTGGGAGTACCAGGCAGGATTGTAAAACGCAATAATCAAAAGCTTGTGCGTGAGGATTTAAATCAGACCGATCTTCCTGATCCAGTCAATGAGGATATCAGAAATTTGCAGCGCGCAAACAGTGAGATGACCAATCGCATTCTGGAACTTGAACAGAAGATTAAGCAATTAGAGAAGAAAGAAAAAGGACAGAATTATAAAGATACATAATATATGGAGGTTTTGAGAGAAGATGGAGAACAAATTGTCCTTGTATAATACACTGACAAGGAAGGTGGAGCAGTTTATCCCAAACGAAGAAGGGAAAGTTGCAATGTACACTTGCGGACCGACAGTGTATCATTTCGCACATATTGGTAATCTGAGAAGCTACATCATGGAAGATTTATTAGAGAAGACGTTGCGATATATTGGCTATCATGTCAAACGTGTTATGAATATTACAGATGTGGGACATCTTTCTAGTGATGCAGATACTGGTGAGGATAAAATGCTCAAAGGAGCAAAGAGAGAACACAAGACAGTTATGGAGATTGCAGAATTTTATACCAATGCATTTTTTAGCGATTGTGGTAAACTTAATATTAAGAAGCCAGATGTGGTGGAACCAGCAACAAATTGTATTGCAGAATTTATCCATATGATTGAAGTTTTACTCGAGAAAGGTTATGCTTATGAGAGCGGCGGAAATATTTATTTTGATACTTCCAAGCTTGACGAGTACTATGTATTATCTGGACAGAGCGAAAATGAGCTGTTGGTTGGTGTGCGTGAAGATGTGAACGAGGATGCAAACAAAAAAAATAGAAGTGATTTTGTACTGTGGTTCACAAAGTCTAAATTTGAAGATCAAGAATTGAAGTGGGACAGTCCGTGGGGAATAGGATATCCTGGATGGCATATTGAGTGCTCTTGCATTAGTATGAAACATCTTGGTGCGTACATGGACATTCATTGTGGCGGTGTGGACAATATTTTTCCGCACCATACAAACGAGATAGCGCAAAGCGAGGCATATTTAGGGCATAAGTGGTGCAATTACTGGTTTCATGTGCATCATTTAAATGACAAAAAAACTGGAAAAATGAGTAAGTCGAATGGTGATTTTCTAACAGTATCACTGTTGGAGTCAAAAGGGTATGATCCGATTGTGTATCGTCTGTTTTGTTTGCAGTCCCACTATCGCAAACCGCTTGAATTTTCTTATGAAGTACTTGACAATATGAGTGCAGCTTATGACAAACTGATTAAAAAGATTGGAACGCTGGACCAAAATGGTACAGTTGATAAGGAAAGATTTGATTATTACAGAGAAAAATTTGAGTCAGCACTTTGTGATGACCTCAATTCTTCTATGGCAGTTACGATTCTTTATGATATGCTTAAAGATGACATGTCTGATGCAACCAAACATGCATTGGCAGAAAGTTTTGATGAGGTTCTTTCTTTGAATCTTACAACTGCACATGCAACAAGAGAGGCGGACAATACGATTGATACAGCGTTGGAGAGCTATGTTCTCACAAAGATTGAAGAACGCAAGATGGCAAAAAAGGAAAAAGACTTTGCAAAGGCAGATGCGATTCGCAGTGAATTGTTAGAGAAAGGTATTGTATTGGAGGATACACGCGAGGGTGTCAAATGGAAGAAGGCTTAGAGAATAGGGGGCTGCTTGCGCAGATACACAGAACGTTTGGTGGCGGAGAGATTGATATCAGGACATACTCGCCCCTAACACTGGCCTATATTGGTGATGCAGTGTTTGAGATTATTGTAAGGACATTGATTGTGGAGAAGGGACAGCGGGCAGCGAACACGCTGCACAAACATACAACAAAGATTGTTTGTGCGCAGACCCAAGCGCAGTTGATTGATGCAGTGTACGAAAGTCTTACTGAGGAAGAACAGGATATTTATCGGAGAGGAAAAAATACAAAAATTCATTCTTCTGCAAAAAATGCCAGTCTTGCAGATTATCGAAAAGCGACAGGATTTGAAGCGCTCTGCGGATATCTTTTTCTAAAAGAAGACACTGCGAGGATATTGCAGATTGTTCGGCAGGCAATGGACTCTGTACAGATAGAATGATAGGAAAGGATATTGGTTAAAAACTACATGGGATATAGGGAATTTGTGATTGAGGGAAGAAATGCTGTGATAGAAGCCTTTCGTGCAGGAAAGCCAATAGATAGGCTGTTCATACAGGATGGTACACAAGATGGCCCAATACAGACAATCAAGCGGGAAGCTAGAAAACAGGATACCATGATAAAGTTTGTCGCAAAGGAACGACTTGATCAGCTTAGTGAGACAGGAAAACATCAGGGAGTGATTGCATACACAGCGGCTTATGAATATGCGGACGTAGCAGATATTCTGGCAGCAGCGCACAGCAAAAATGAACCGCCGTTTATCATTTTGTTAGACAATATTGGGGACCCTCATAATCTGGGGGCAATCATTCGTACAGCAAATTTGGCAGGAGCACATGGAATTATTATTCCAAAGAATCGGGCAGCAGGACTTACAGCAACCGTCGCCAGAACCTCTGCAGGGGCGTTAAACTACACGCCAGTAGCTAAGGTTACCAACTTAGGAAAGACTATAGAGGAACTTAAAAAAGAAGGATTATGGTTTGTCTGTGCAGATATGGATGGTACGACAATGTATCAACTTGACCTGAAAGGTCCGATTGGTCTTGTAATCGGAAGTGAAGGGGAGGGCGTTGGAAGACTTGTCCGCGAAAAATGTGATTTTATAGCATCGATTCCTATGAAAGGAGAAATTGATTCTCTGAACGCATCTGTTGCGGCGGGTGTGCTTGCCTATGAGATTGTTCGACAGCGGATGCAATGATAGAAAGGATAGACAAATATGCCTAGCATATATGAGATGCTGAAGGATGAGGAATTAATCGATAGATTGCGCGATGGGGAAACGCAAGTAACAGATTATATTATGAACAAATATAAATATCTGGTGCGAAAAAAAGCAAAGTCCATGTACATACTTGGTGCGGACAATGACGATTTGATACAGGAGGGAATGATTGGACTTTTTAAAGCAGTGCGAGATTATGATGTGGGGAGAGATGCTAGTTTTTATACTTTTGCAGATTTGTGTATCTCTCGCCAGATGTACAATGCAGTACAGGCATCACGCAGAGAAAAACATGCGCCACTCAACACCTATATTTCGCTGTATGCTGACATGTCGGAGGCGGAGGGAGATGGAAATAGCACAGAATTAGTAAATGTGATTGCATCCGCAGTAGAAACGAATCCAGAACAGCTTATAATAGACCGAGAGAATGTGGCAGATATAGAGGCAATCATTGAGCGAGAACTAAGTGCTTTTGAAAAGCAGGTACTTGATTTGTATATGACAGGAATGCGATATTCACAGATAGCAAAAGTGCTGTCGAGAGATGAAAAGTCTACAGACAATGCGCTTCAGCGACTTAAAGCAAAAATTAGAAAAGCGGTAAAGAAAAACAATAAATATTCAGTAAAATAATATACATTATGATCAGTGGACATTCGAGGGATGTGGGTTGCAGATGAGTAGAAGAAAGAAAGTTCATGACAAGAATCAGAAAAAGAAAATGTTGATAGTGGAGGATAAAGCCATCAACAGATATGTTTTAAGGGGTATTTTTGAGGGGGAATATGATATTGCAGAGTGTCAAGATGGCAGAGCGGCAATTGAATTTTTAGGAGAGAGTCGTGATGAAGTGGTGGCAGTTCTCTTGGATATTGTGATGCCTGTGTGTGATGGATTTGCAGTGCTTAAATACATGAAAGAGACATCACTCTACAATGTGCCAGTGATACTTATCAGTTCCAATATGAACGAAAGCAATATCCATAAAGTAAGTGTTTATGATATTGTTGTCGATTACATACAGAAACCGTTTCAGGAGAATATCGTTCGACAGCGCGTGCAGAAAGCGATAGAATTATATCAGAAAAAAGAGAATATTAAATATGAACGGGCAGAATAAATACGAGGTTTTACAGACCTATTTTGGATACAGCTCTTTTCGAGATGGACAGGAGGAATTAATCGATAGCATTTTGGAGGGAAATGATGTGTTTGGCATTATGCCAACTGGTGCTGGAAAGTCTATTTGTTATCAGGTGCCAGCACTGATGTTTGATGGGATTACATTGGTGATTTCCCCATTGATTAGCTTGATGAAAGATCAGGTTGCGGCGCTGAATCAGGCAGGTATTTATGCGGCATATCTCAACAGTTCTCTCACACAGGGGCAGTATTTTAAGGCACTTGACTATGCGCGAAAAGGAAAGTATAAGATTATCTATGTAGCTCCAGAACGACTTTTGACAGAATCGTTTCTTGAATTTGCCATTCATGCAAATTTTTCATTTGTCAGTGTGGATGAGGCGCATTGTGTGTCACAGTGGGGGCAAGATTTCAGACCAGGTTATCTCAAGATTGAGGAATTTCTTAGAAGGCTGCCAAAACGCCCAATAGTGGGGGCTTTTACGGCAACGGCGACCAGAGAAGTTCAACAAGACGTCGTGCGTCTATTACAACTGTCAAATCCCAAAGTGATTACAACAGGCTTTGACAGAAAAAATTTAAGCTTTTTTGTACTTCACGCAAAGGATAAAAAGACAGCACTAATGCGAATACTTCGCACACATTATGGTGAGAGTGGTATCATTTACTGTATTACCAGAAAACTGGTGGAAGAAGTATATGAGATGTTGGCTGAACGTGGTCTGGAAGTGTCCAGATATCATGCGGGAATGATGGATGATGAGCGACGTAGAAGTCAGGAGGAATTTACCTCGGATAGAACACAGCTTATGGTAGCTACAAATGCATTTGGTATGGGAATTGACAAACCGGATGTTCGATTTGTGATACATTACAATATGCCTAAAAATATGGAGAGCTACTATCAGGAAGCAGGACGTGCAGGACGTGACGGGGAAAAGGCGGAGTGTTATTTATTGTATAGTTCACAGGATGTACATATCAATCAGTTTTTTATAGAGAATAGTCGCGATAATGAAGAATTAGATGAGGAAACGCTGGCTTCTGTAATAGAGAAAGACAGAGAGCGACTTAAAAAGATGGTGTTTTATTGTCATACGAAGTTCTGTTACCGTAAATATATGCTGAACTATTTTGGAGAGAAGGCAGAGCAGTATTGTGGAAGTTGTGGAAATTGTATTGGAAAACCACAGGCAGAAAATATGCAGACAAGACAGAGGAATCAACCTATATATAATGCTGATGTAACTGATAGTGGAAGACTTCTTGTCGCAGTCGGCAGCAAAAAAAAGGCAACTTTTAATAATCCAGAATTATACGAACAGCTTAGACTTTTACGCAATCGTTTTGCAAAAGAATTACAAGTTCCAGCATATGTTGTTTTTACAGATAAATCTTTGAAAGAAATGAGTACGTATTTGCCAGTCTCACGTGCTGAATTGCTTGAGATTCAAGGAGTGGGTCAGGCAAAATGTGATAAGTTTGGACAGGCATTTATGGATGTAATCAGTCGGTTTAAAGAAGAACATGATGTCAGTCCAACAAAAGTTCAGGCAAAGGCAAGAGTTTTATCTCAGCCAAAGAAGACACGCACATAACAAGAATGCCAATAGCATTCTTGAATGAAATAGTAAGAAAGGAATGAAGAAAAATGATGAAATGGAACATGAAATCAAAAAAAGGAATCTTAAAAAGAGCAGCCGCTGTGATGTTGGCTGCTGTGACACTGGCAGGAATGTCAGCAAATGGTGTGCTGCCTGCATCACAGGTAAAAGCAGATGAGGCATTGCCAGGATATGTTAGAAGTGTGTATACAAATGAGTGGATTCCAGCAGAGCAATCAGTTGTTAGACCAATTGCTGTGATGATGCCGACAGATAAAGTGGCACAACCTTCCTATGGTATCAGTAACGCTGATATTCTGTATGAGATTATGGAGGAGGGAGAAATTTCTAGGCAGATGGCTGTGATTAGCAATTGGACAGGACTTTCTAAGATTGGAAATGTCAGAAGCTGCAGAGCATATTATCTTCCAGAAGCGACAGAGTGGGACCCAATTATCATTCACTTTGGCGGTGTATTTTATATGCAAGACCGAATTACTGCACCAGACATCAATAATATATCAGGGACAAATCAGTATGGTACTGGTGGTGGTGCTCCTGGTGCTGGGGCATTTTATAGAACTTCTGACAGAAAGGCACCACACAATGCATATACCAACGCACCTAATATTATCAATGCATGTGCAGGTCTTGGATACTCTGTTAACATCAGAGAGGGATTTTATAATCCAAAACACTTTACATTTGCAGATGGTGGAAATACACTTGAACAGTATGGTGCAGCGGCTGCGACAGCAAACGCAATTGACCTTTCTCTAATTTTTCCTTATACAAAGAGTGCGTTTACATACAATCCCACAGATGGCATGTATTATAAGAACATTCATGGAAAGCCACAGACAGATGGGTTAAACGGACAGCAGCTTAAGTTTGCAAACGTGATTGTTCAGAATACAAAGTGGTGTAAACTTGATGATAAGGGATATCTCTATTTCCAAAATATTGATAACACAGAGGATGGCTATTATTTTACAAAGGGAAAATGCATCCACGTTACATGGCAGAAAGCTGGTGACTATACGCCAACTGTATACTATGATGATTTTGGAAATGAGATTCAGCTCAATGAGGGAAAGACTTATATTGCAATTGCGCAGACAGGGCGCCCAGTTGCATTTCAGTAGAATTGAGATAACAAAATAAAAATAAGAATTAAATCGCGTAGGGAAGTGTCATCTTCCCCTACGCGCGCTGGACACCCATAAACTTCTGCTGATAAATTTCACTTGGGTGTCCGTGTATATAAAAACCGAGTAGGATTAAATTCCTACTCGGTTTTAGATTGCAGCGTATAAAATTGAGTCATACGATCGTTTTCGACATACCATGAGTCTTTGTCTTTGGTTCCTGTAACTTGACAGAGTGTACAACAGATGGCAAGTGTAGGGTTCCAGAGGTAATCGCGTTCCTCATAGATACCAATTAAAAGTTTTCTGTCAATAAGACCTGTAAATCCAAGGTTTTTTATTGGCTTTAATCCCAATTCAAAACCAAGTCGGGGATTGTAAGTGGAAACGATTACCCCCTCTTTAAGAATATTGCGTATCATGACACTTTCATAGCGGTTTTTCATGATACCAACCATGCGTATCGAACATGCACGCGTGAGATTTTCATCGCGCAGGTCTGTCTGTAACAGATATCTGCCGTCCTGCGTTGGAAATGTGAAATTCTCGTCTGCTGTATCTGAGTAGAGTACAAATCGTCCAACTCCTAGATACATGGCAGGGTATTCTTTCCCGTCATACATTACATAGAGACCTTCACGGTATTCACCGGTGGAAGTGCCTTCAAATTCAAAACGCTCCTTCATATTGCCTGAGTCTCCTTTTTTATTTTTTGTAACTGTCTATAATTAATATCCGATGGCAAATTCTCTGATTTCAACAATTACAATTTATGTAATAAAGTAAAAAATGAGTAGAACTCATCACTATTTTTATCATATTATATCAAGCATATTGTGACAAGGGGTAATCCTTGAGAAAATAACAATAACACGCAATAGACATAAAAGTTATATTTATTGCAAAAATATATTTTTTTGGTAATAAAAAAGAAATAATAAAAATTTTCTATACTTTTATTTTATATATGAAAAATAGAGTGATATTAGTAGCTTAATAACTGTATATTGTGTCAAGTTATATCAAGATCTTTGTGATATTCTTATTTTGGAAGGTGGAGTGATGTTAGATAGTCGTTTATTCAAAATGTTATATTATCTTTTAGACAGAGAGCGTGCTACGGCGCCTGAATTAGCAGCTGAATTTGAAGTTTCCACAAGAACTATTTATCGTGATGTAGAAGCATTAAGCAGTGCGGGGATTCCAATCGTATTTGAAAGCTTTTTGCATAGAGAAGCAGGATTTTCGCACGTTTAAACTAAATTGTAGATAACCCAATTGGATTTTAGGAGAATGGGAATAAGGTTTTGCAGTTCTGAACATTTTCATATGTTTGTGAATAGTTCCGGCTTATTTTTATAGATTGTAAGAGATATTTTTTGATAATAAATGACAAATCAGGGAAAATAGTTTATTATAATAAAGAAACATATAACTGTAAAGAATTGTAAAGAAGAAAGGTATGATTGCAGCATGAGGCCAAATCCAAGACCGCAGGAAATTTACAGACATTTCAAAGGAAATATTTATCAGATTATTACGCTGGCGCGCCATTCTGAGAATGGCATGAAGATGGTGGTCTATCAGCAGCTCTATGCACCTTATGAGGTCTATGTGCGCCCGCTTGAGATGTTTATGAGTAAAATAGACGCCAGAAAATATCCGAATGAAACACAACTTTACCGCTTTGAGAAGATTGATATTCGGGGAGAGGAGAATGCGGGAAATCAAAAGGAAACGTCTTCGGAAACGCTTACTAGGGTGTTGAATAGAGGCAAAATGCAATCAGCACCAGAAGATCAGAATACTGTTTTGCCAGAAACACAGAGAAACGAAACGTGTGTTCAAGTCTCTGGAGAAGAAGAAGGGTTTACCTTAGATCAAGGACTTGTGGAGTTTTTGGATGCAGATACCTATGAGAAAAAATTGCAAATATTGAGTGCGCTTCATCCAAGAATTACAGACGCTATGATTGATACAATGGCTGTTAGTCTTGACACAGAGATAAAAGAGGGCGATATTGAAACGCGCTATAATGAGATAAAAAATTGTCTTATGACAATAGAGCGTTTTGAGTGTAACCGACTTAGATAATTGATTGGAGATAGGAGTAGATTATGAAATTATTATCGATAGCGATACCTTGCTATAATTCGGCGGCATATATGCGAAAGTGTATCGATTCTCTGCTTCCGGGAGGAGAAGATGTGGAGATTATTATTGTAAATGATGGCTCTAGTGACAATACAATGGATATAGCGGAGGAGTACAAAGAGCGTTTTCCAGGAATAATAAAGGTGGTAAATAAAGAAAATGGCGGACATGGTTCTGCTGTAAATGTGGGAATTGAACAGGCAAAAGGGTTGTATTTTAAAGTAGTAGATAGTGATGACTGGGTGAGTCAAAGCGCCTATATTCAGATTTTGGACAAACTGAAAGAATTGTTGAAAAGTGGAAAGTCTATTGATATGTTTGTCAGCAATTTTGTCTATGAAAAAGAAGGAGAAAAACGCAAGAAGGTTATGAAGTATCATCATGCGTTACCGCAGGATGAAATTTTTACATGGAAGGATGTGCGTCATTTTAGAGTAGGGCAATATATTTTGATGCACTCTGTCATTTACAGAACCAATCTGTTGCGAGACTGTGGATTAAAATTGCCAGAGAATACATTTTATGTGGATAATATTTTTGTGTTTCACCCGCTTCCATATGTAAAAACAATGTACTATATGGATGTAAATTTCTATCGTTATTTTATTGGAAGGGTAGATCAGTCTGTAAATGAGCAGGTTATGATTAGTAGAATCGATCAGCAAATTAGAGTGAATAAACTGTTGGTGGATTATTATGTAGCAGAAAAACAGCATATTTTGACCAACGGTAAGGTAAGAAAGTATATGGTTAGTTATCTTGATATTATTACGACGGTGTCTTCTGTGCTTTTAATTCGTTCAGAGTTGGAAGAAAATCTGGAAAAGAAGAAAGAACTTTGGGAATATATTAAGACAGAGGACAAGCTGTTATGGGTTCGTCTTCGCATGGGGCTTCTCGGTAATGCGATGAACCTTCCAGGAAAATTGGGCAGGAAGATTTCAGTAGATGGATATAAACTTTGCCAGAGGATTTTCCACTTTAATTAACTCTTGTAAAATTGTAAAAAAACGGTTATACTCTATACAGACTTTACAGTCGTAGATGCTTATCGCGAATAGAGTGTTTATCATTTACGATAAGCAACGTATATGACCGCAAGGTGAAAAATTGTATATGATAATTTCGCATAGGAATTTCAATGTTTTATAACGGGTTCACTTGTCCATTAAAATGCGTATTCTTTGCATTTTGCGTGCAAGTATGTTGGCGTTTATATACTCGATGAACGAAATTGTACTAAAATTGATGGGATGTGAACAGTAATTTGCAGTATGTGGTCATACTAATAAAATAGATTAAAATGTATATACGGAGGAGAGATTCATGTATTCACTTGATGAAGTAAAAAAAGCAGATTCCCAGATTGCAGATGCCATTGTGGCAGAGCAGGAGCGGCAGAACAGCCATATTGAGTTGATTGCTTCTGAGAATTGGGTTAGCAAGGCAGTTATGGCAGCGATGGGCAGTCCACTGACAAATAAATATGCCGAGGGATACCCGGGAAAAAGATATTATGGCGGATGCGAATGTGTAGATGTTGTGGAGAACCTTGCGATAGAACGCGCTAAACAATTGTTTCAATGTGATTATGCGAATGTTCAGCCACATTCCGGTGCACAGGCAAATATGGCAGTACAGTTTGCCGTTTTACAGCCCGGAGATACCATTATGGGCATGAATCTAGACCATGGTGGACACCTTACACATGGTTCACCTGTAAATATGTCTGGTAAATATTTTAATGTGGTTGCTTATGGTGTGGATGACAATGGATTTCTCGATTATGATAAAATGCGGGAACTTGCTTTGGAATGTAAACCGAAGATGATTATTGCAGGTGCAAGTGCATATGCTAGAACGATTGATTTCAAGCGTTTTCGTGAAGTTTGCGATGAAGTTGGTGCTGTGCTTATGGTGGATATGGCGCATATAGCTGGTCTAGTGGCAGCCGGACTTCATCCAAGTCCGATTCCATATGCGGATGTTGTGACAACAACAACACACAAAACTTTAAGGGGCCCTCGTGGCGGTCTTATTCTTGCCAACAAAGAAGCAGCAGAAAAATATAATTTTAATAAGGCGATTTTTCCAGGGATTCAGGGAGGGCCATTGATGCATGTGATTGCAGCGAAGGCAGTTTGCTTCCAAGAGGCATTGCAGGATGCATTTAAGGAATATCAACAGCAGATTGTGAAAAATGCGCAGGCACTTTGCAAAGGGCTGATTAGTCGGGATATTAAGATAGTTTCAGGCGGTACAGACAATCATTTGATGCTTGTGGACCTCACAACGTATGATCTCACAGGAAAGGCTGTTGAGAAGCTTATGGATGAGGCGCATATTACTTGCAACAAAAATACAATTCCGAATGATCCGAAATCACCGTTTGTCACAAGTGGGATTCGGCTTGGAACTCCGGCTGTGACTAGCCGCGGCATGAAAGAAGATGATATGGAGCAGATTGCAGAGGCGATTGCCATGGTGATAAAGAATCAGGAGAATGGTATTGCAGGCGCAAGGGATATTGTACAGTCGCTTACCGACAAGTATCCTTTGACCTAATTATCGAAACGATATGAGAGAGGAAAAGATAAACAGGGAGAAAAGAAGACGCAGACGTGTGCGCAATCAAATATTGGCTTATATGACGTTGCTTATTTTTATTGTGCTGATATTGATAGCGGGATATTTTGGTGTCAGATATATTATTGACTATGTAAATAAATACAATGACAAAGTCAATCGAGTTATCGAGGAAGCAGAATCCAATGCATCTCAGGAAGCAGACAACGAGATAGAGGATGCAGAAACACAAGACAGTGGAGTTCAATATGAGGAAGGCTATGCGTCACCGATAGCGGAGGACCAGCTTAAACAGCTTGTCGATTCTCTATTAGAAGAAATGACAATAGAGGAAATGGTTGCTGGAATGTTTATTGTATCTCCAGAATCGATTACGGGCGTTGAGACAGCGATACAGGCAGGAGAGGGAACGCAGACAGCTATCACTGAGAATCCTGTTGGTGGGGTAATATATACAGCAAAAAATTTCAAATCACAGGAACAATTTACAGAGATGCTTACCAATACAAGGGGATTTTCAAAATACCCACTTTTTACAGTTGTGCAAGTGGAGTGTGGGACAACTACCTTTGGTTTGGAAGAAACACCAAAAGCTGCAAAACTTACAGACGCAGATAGTGTGGTTCAGGCATATGGAAGCATTGCGGCAAAGCTAAGTTCTTATGGTATTAATATGAATTTGGCACCAGTGGCAGAAGTATCCTCAGAAGAAAATGCATTTAGTACTGATACATCTGTTACAGCACTGTTGGTAAATGCATCTGTTCAGGCGATTCAGTCTGCGGAAATCAGTGCAACTTTGTTGAAATTTCCTGGAATAGCAGCAGAATCCAAATCATTAGAAGAATTAAAGAACAATGAGTTTATGGTATATGATGCGGCAATAAAAAGTGGTGTGGACTGCATTATGGTTTCACATAGTAAGGCAAATGGTATTACTGGTGATGATACACTATCACTATTTTCGGCTGTTGTAATACAAGATTTATTAAGAAAGACGTTGGGATTTAATGGAGTGGTGATAACAGATTCTCTCAGTGACAGTGTTGTAGCGGACAATTACAGTTCCGCGGAAGCAGCGGTTGCTGCAATTCAGGCAGGGGCAGATTTGCTCTTGGAGCCTGCAGAGTATCAGGAAGCATACAAAGGGGTTTTGCAGGCAGTGTCTGATGGAACCATCTCCAAAGAACGCATCTATGAATCTCTGTATCGTATCTATCGTGTGAAATATAAAAATGCACTAGAATAAATACTATAGTAGTTGGATTGTTGATTTGATTTTGTGGTGACTTGACCTTTAGCCGTATAGTTATTTTATGGACTTTGCAGTTAGTGCAAAGTCCTAAGACTGAATTGTAATTACAATTCACCTCCATGCCAGAGTTCATATTTATTTAAGCTGATTTTGTGTGAATTGCAACAGTTGACGCACACAAAATGTCATAGAGCAGACATTTTGGTGCAGGTGTGAAAAGTAACAAATTGCAATAACATTCTTATAAAAAAGTTAAAATATTAGTTGACAAATGGCTGATAGCATAGTAGAATATATTTTGTTCACAGGAATGGTGAACAAAATATAAGATGCGATAGTGGCGTAGTTGGTAACGCGCGACCTTGCCAAGGTCGAGACCGCGGGTTCGAGCCCCGTCTATCGCTCTCATAAAAGCCTAGATTTTCTAGGCTTTTTCTTTTTCGTGTTGTTTTTCGTGTTGCATATCTTTAAAATTCGACAATTTATGTGGAAAGAATAATATATTAAATGTTGAACTAAAATAATAAATGTTTATACATTATATTATATTTATAACTTGCAAATTTGTGTTATAATCTAATTATGAACGCATACTTTGTCGACATATGATATGGTATGAGTTTAAAGGAGGTGGTAGAATGGCAACATCTTCATTTGGAAAGCAGTTTACGGTACAACGAGAGAAGGCAACAGATTTTGTTGAGGAAATGGTGAAGGCAGTGACTCCCACATTACGAGGCGATTTCCAATCTCGTTTAGCGAATCTATCACAAGATAAAGATTTAAAAACTGCTATTGGAAAGGCTCTTAGTAAAAACGAATGATAAATTATGTTGTTTTATCATTGGGAGAAATGCTAAGAGAAGGATATGATGTCAATTTAATTCAAGAATCATTTAAAAAGTTCTCTTGTCGACGTGAAACTGACTTAGAGAACTTTTTAGTGAATAAAGCAATAATATATGAGAATACAGATTTTGGAAAAACATATCTCATGGTTGATAGTGATTTATTGAGACATAATATTTTTTCGATAGCTGCATATTTTACAATTGCCCATACTGCAGTAGATATTTCTGGGTTATCCCAAAAGAAAAAGCGTGCAGCCTTAGGAAATTACCCTGGAAGAGATGGATTGAATTTTGTATCATCTTATTTAATCGGACAATTGGGGAGAAATGATACATATACGTCACAACATTTGACTGGAAAACAGATTTTTGATGAATGCTATCATACAATCAGTTTGGCGGCTAAAGTTGTAGGTGGAAGATTGCTTGTTCTTGAATGTAGGGAATGTATGTTCAAAAATTTCTACGAAAAGCATGGTTTTAAAAAGTTATACGATGAACTTAGTTCGGAAAAACTATATACACTTTTTAAGAAAATTAATTTCAATGAATATTGGGTAAAATAAATATATATTATGAGTCTATTTATAATTTACTTGAGAGTAAAAAGTTTGTATCACTAAGAAGCCAGTGAATCCCAGTAAATTCCTGACTTGTTCTGTTGCTTCTGAA
>ERZ778503.1640-NODE-1640-length-14550-cov-4.229527_pt1 | contig 14550 bp, 15 predicted proteins | sample MGYA00510047_ERZ778503 | MGnify/ENA primary metagenome ERZ778503 (study PRJEB29527, sample SAMN07138965) | mouse gut metagenome | material: feces | host: mouse | place: China:Nanjing | collected 2016-01-25 ... | reverse complement strand
TGCTGACCGTCCCGTTCGGTGTGTGGCTGCTGCGGGTCGACAGGTTGGAAGGCACTTTGTCTGGAGGTGTGAGCGACACGCGTCCACAATGCTGTTGACGTCGACAACACCAGTGTGATAGGTTGCTGTTGTCAATGAAAACATCATTGACAACAGCGATGAAAGGTTGTCTTCCGATCAAAGACAAACGCATCGTCCCGCTCCTCGAACAGCTCGAGGAACAAGGATGGCGCATCCATTCTACTAAAAAAGGATGGTTGTGCTATCCACCCGATAAGACGAAGACCGCGGTGGCTATCCATAAGACACCATCGGACAGTCATTGGTTCGAATCGTGCCTGCGACTGTTGCGTCGAAGCGGGTTCCGAGCATGAGCGGGGCGGGGCGGCGGCTGTTCGACCGTCGCCCCACTTTCATCCGCTGAAATCTGGAGAAAGCGGGAATGACGTGGCTGCTTGGCAGGTATTGATTGACTTTGAATCCGATACAAAACTCTCCGAAGAGATGGCTTTTGATGTCAGTGAACGGCTGGGAGAGCATGGAGCAGTTCCGTCTTTTGAGCTGGGTGGTACACAAGGAAGCATCGTCATGTGTGTCGACGCGGAGGATGTGATTGAGGCGGCCCGACAAGGATTGGAATATACTGGTCAGGCGCTGCCGGACTGCAAGCTCACGCCGAACAATCTGGAAGTGACGGAGTGGGGGAAGGCTGTCGAGCATCTTCATGATCCTCTGTACCCCGAAGTCGTGGGGTATGCCGAAATTGCTCGATTGGCTGGCGTGACACGGCAGCGTGCGCGTATGTTCCCGAAGATTGTGGATTTTCCAAAACCGGTCATCGAAACGGCGCAAGGGGCGCTGTATACCAAATCCGCAATTGAAGCATGGCTTGAGCGTAGAACCCGCAAGGCAAAGAAGGCGTAGTGGAAGCGACGTTGCATGCAGAGAGATCTGAAGCGCTGCAGATCGATACGATATCCGTGCGCCAGCATTGATTGCCACAGTACCCTACATGGGCCATCACGAAGACATGATTCGCCCGGCGCACCACACGCGCTCGACGTGCCAGGTCTGGGGGTCCGACAGCAGCAGATCGGCGGCGAATCCGGGGGCGACCAACCCAAGCGGGGCCTTCGTGATGGGATTGGGCATATGGAATCCGAAGGCTTTCGCCGGAGTGAGCGTGGCCGCTTCAACCGCGTCCTGAGGGCTGATTCCCAAGCGGTTGATGGCATGCGCCACAGCTTCTTCAAGCACAAGTGTGGATCCGGCGATGGCGTTGTTGCTGACGAGTCGCGCGTGGCCGTCCACCACATTGACATCCAGCGCGCCCAGTTTGTAATGGCCATCGGGGCAGCCGGTGGCGGCCATGGCGTCGGTGACGAGCGCGATGCGGTGAGGTGCCAGTTCGAAGGCAAGCCGCAGCATGGGATCCTGTACATGGAACCCATCGGCGATGAGCTCGATGGTGACGCGGCGGTCTTCCACAACCGCGGGAATCGGGCCGGGTTCGCGGTGGTGGAGGCCGTTCATTGCGTTGAACATGTGTGTCATCAAGCCAGCGCCGGCGTTGATGGCCTTGCACGCCATGGCATAGTCGGCGTCACAATGGCCGATGGCGGGCACCACGCCGGAGGCTCGGAGCATGCGGATGGCTTCCACGCCATGGGCCCGTTCGGGTGCGATGGTGATCTGCCTCATTGACCCATCGGCTGCGTTGAGCAGTGTGCGCACGGATTCCTGCACTGGATCGCACAGGCAGTCCGGGTTGTGCGCGCCTTTGCGCGCCAGTGCCAGGAATGGCCCTTCCAGATGTGATCCCAGAATATCGGGGCGCGTGTCCATTGCCTCCCGCACCACGCGGATGTTCCGGGCCATCACATCGAGTGGATTGGTGATGAGGCTCAATATCTGGCGTGTGGTGCCATGGGTCATGTGGCACGCGCGCGCGATGCTGATCGCCTCCGCGCCGTCATCGAACGCGACGCCCCAACCGCCGTGGGCGTGGATATCGAGATATCCGGGGGTCAGGTTGCGCCCCTTGGCGTCGATGACGCCACTCTCATCGACGCCAAAGCGGGCGCATGCAGACTCCAATTCGTCGCTGGACGTGCCGGTCGCCGCGATGGTCTCACCGTCCGTCACAACCCATCCCTGTTCTTGCACACCGCGCGCGTCGACGACACGCGCATTGCGTATGGCGAAGGGCCGCGGCTCTCGCATAAGGGAATTCGTGACTGACTGTGCGGTGGTGATGTGGTTCGCGTTCATGATGACCTCTTGCTTGGATTGCCGGTGGGGTTCAGATGCCCTGCCACTCGGGCTTGTGTTCGTAGGCGTAGCGGTAGTAGTCCTTGTGGCGAAGCCGTGATGCAGCTGCCTCGTCGATGATCACGGTCGCGTGCGGATGCAGCTGCAGCGCGCTCGCCGGGCAGAACGACGACACGCCGCCCTCCACTGTTTCGGCGATGGCCTCGGCCTTGCCGTCACCAAACGCCAGCAGGATGAGGTGCCGTGCCTTCATGATCGTGCCGATGCCTTGCGTGATGCAGTGCGTGGGCACTTGGTCGATGTCGTTGTCGAAGAAGCGGGCGTTGTCTTCGCGCGTCTGCTCGGTGAGCGTTTTGATGCGCGTGCCCGACGCGAGCGACGAGCCCGGTTCGTTGAACCCGATGTGCCCGTCGGTGCCGATGCCGAGGATCTGCACGTCGACGCCGCCCGCCGCCTCGATCATGCGGTCGTATTCGTGCCCTGCCTCACGGATCGTGCTGAGGGCCCCATTGGGCACATGTACCAAGTCGGGCGTGAGTCCCAGTGGCTCCACTACCGTGCGCGTGATGGTGGAACGGTATGACTGCGGATGGCTCGGGTCGAGCCCCGCGTACTCATCAAGCGCAAATCCACGCACGTGAGACACATCGAGATGATCGTTCTTCACCTCGTGCGCCAAGGCCTGATAGGCGGCCAACGGGCTCGAACCAGTAGCCAGTCCCAGCACGCAGTCGGGTTTGGAGCGGATCAGATCCGCCACGCACTGTGCGTAGATGCGCCCCGCGGCCTCTTCGTTGTTCACAATAATGACTTCAGCCATGTTGCATTACTCTCCTGTGTTCTTGTGGTTGGCGGTACTGTGCGCTCACTGTGTGGAGAGCGTGACTTCCTCGGGCGTGCGCACGGGCGTAAGTCCGCATTCACGCAGCACAGCATCGATTGCCTCGACGTTCGCGCCTTGCAGTGGGGTGACCGGGTTCGGCATCTGGTTCGTGTCGAAGACCCCGAGCAGTGCCATTGCCGTTTTGAACGCGCCCACACCGGCGCCGAAGCCCGAAACGCCGTTCGTCACGGTGACAATGCGCATAAGCGCGGCCAGCTTGTCTTGCTCCTCGCGCACCGTCTTCCAATCGCCGGCTTCGGCGGCCTTCCACATGCGCACATACCCCGTGCACTCCACGTTGCCCAAGCCTGGCACGCTGCCGTCCGCCCCGGCCATGTAGGCGCCGTCGACAACCACCTCTTGGCCGGTGAGCACGGTGAGAGGGTGGCCGGCCTTGCGGTTGTCGTCACACAGGAACCTGAACGCCACATCGTCGTTCGACGAATCCTTGACGCCGGCGAGCACACCGTCGAGTCCGAGCTTGATGAGCAGGTCCCCCGGAAGCTTCACGTGCACGCACACGGGGATGTCGTAGGCGAACAACGGCAAATCAACGGCTTCGTGGATCAGGCGGAAGTGACGCTCGATTTCGGGCAGGCCGCCGAGCGCATAGAACGGCGCTGTCGCCACAATCGCGTCGGCGCCCAGCTCCTGCGCGACTTTCGCGTGCTCGATCACGCGATTCGTCTCGGTGTCGATGCATCCCACAAGCACCGGCACGCGGTGGTCCACGGCAATAATCGCCGTTTCGATGATTTCTCGGCGCCGTTCGTCGGTGCTGAACGCGACCTCGCCCGACGAACCGAGGAAGAAGAGCCCATCGACACCTGCGTCGATGAGACGGTTGATGGAACGTGTGAAGCTCTCGCGATCGAGCTTCTGATCGGCGGTGAGCGGTGTGACGACCGGCGGGATGACGCCACGGAACTGCTGGTTCATGATATTCTCCTTGTTTTGATGCATGCCGGTGATGGGCATATGCGAAACGCAAATGGATAGATGGATTGCGGATTGTGGTTGGTCAGGCTATCGGTGCGCATTCCGCCGCTGTCGGATGCAGCAGCGATGGCGCTGCGCCGAGCAGAAGGCGCGTATAGGGGTCTTGCGGATTGTTCAGCACTTGTTTTGCCTCCCCATGTTCCACGATGGTGCCGTGGTTCATTACGATGATCTCGTCGGAGACATACCGCACGGTTTGGATGTCGTGGCTGATGAAGACCATCGAGAGGCCCAGCTCCTTCTTGAGGTCGGAAAGCAGGTTCAGGATCTGCGCGCGGACCGAGACATCCAGAGCGGATGTGGGTTCGTCGGCGATGATCGCGTCGGGCTTGAGCGAAAGCGCTCGGGCGATGGCCACGCGTTGTCTCTGTCCGCCGGAAAGCTGGCCGGGAAGGGCGTTGAGTGCGGATTTCGGCAGGCCCACCATGTCGATGAGCTCATAGGCGCGGCGAATGCGTTCCTCTTTATTACCCAAGCTGTGCACGATGAGCGGGTCCATGAGCTGATCCTGCACGCTCATACGGGCATTGAGCGCGGTCGCCGGGTCCTGAAACACGACGGAGACGACGCGGCCGATGCGCATGCGGTCCTTGGCGTTGCGGTGGGTCACATCCTGCCCTTTGAACATCACATGGCCGGAGGTGACGGTCTGCAATCCGCACATCACATTCGCGGTTGTGGACTTGCCGCAGCCGGATTCGCCAACGATGCCGATTGTGCGGCCAGGCATGAGCTTCAAACTCACATGGTCCACGGCCTTGACCTTCTTCGGGCGGAAGATGGAACCGGCGCGGGTCTTGAATTCGACTTCGATGTCTTTGAGCTCGATGATGGGGGTGACTGGGGTGTTCATCGTGCTTCCTCCTTGGTGGTGGCACGAACCGGCTTGGGCTGCGTGGGTGTTGGGGTCGGCATTGCGGATACCTGGTATTTGGCGGCGGCGCGGGCGATCACCTGTTCGCTGTCGACGAGCGCGTCGTAACCGTCCAGGGTCTCCTCGATGGAGTCGTCGACTTCGGGGTAGGCTCGATCAATGCTGTCGTCTTTGTCGAGGTCATCGGGGTGCACTGCGTAGTAATGCAGGGTGCCGGGCACTTGCTTCATCACAGGGTGCACGTCCAGGCCGCGGGTCGGGTGCGACGAGCGCGGTGCGAAGCGGTCGCCCTTGGGGAAGTCGGCGGGGCTGGGCACGGTGCCGGGCACTTGGTGCAGGCGTCCGGAGCCGGCTTCGATTGAGGTGACGGATCCCAGCAGGCCGCGCGTGTACTCATGGTGGGGGTCGGTGAGGATCTCGGTTGTGGACCCTTGCTCGACCACCTGGCCCGCGTACATGACCGTGATCGAGTGGGCGACCTTGGCCACGAGCGCAAGGTCATGGCTCACGAAGATCATGGCGAAACCGAGCTTTTCCCGCAGGTCGTTGAGCAGGTCGATCACCTGCTTCTGCACCGTCACGTCGAGTGCGGTCGTCGGTTCGTCCGCGATGATGAGCTTCGGGTCGCGTGTGAGGGCCATCGCGATCAGCACGCGCTGGCGCTGGCCACCGGAGAGCTCGTGCGGGTACGATTCGAGCACACGCTGCGGGTCAAGCCCCACGAGCTCAAGGAGTTCCTCGGCCGTGCGGGTGCCGCCGCGGGAGATGAGCTGCTTCATCTGCGCCTTGATGAGCATCGATGGGTTGAGCGAGGAGAGCGCGTCTTGGTAGATCATGGCGATTTCGTGGCCGCGCAAGGCGTTGTACCGCTTTTGGCTGATGCCAACGATGTTCTCGCCTTCAAACAGGATTTCACCGCTGATTTGTGCCTTCGGGTCCAGCAGGCCCATGATCGCAAGCGAGGTGATCGACTTGCCGCAGCCGGATTCGCCCACAAGGCCCATCGTTTCGCCAGGGCGCACCGCGAAGTTCAGGTGGTCCACCACATTCACATCGCCGTGGCGCGGGAACTTGATGCACAGGTCCTTCACCTCGATGACCGGCTCGGCGGTGCTGTGGGGGGTCAGGCGGTCGGTGCGCTTCGCCTCGGCCTCCTTGAGGGCCATGAGCGAGGCCTCGAGCGTTTCGGCCTGGGCGGCATAGGCGGCCACCGGATCCACGAGGATGCGGTCCTCTTCGCGCTTGAGGTCCTTCTCGTTCTCGTTCTGCTCGATTGGGGCGGTCGGGGCCGCCACCATCGCATCGGTGATGCCTTCGGACAGGATGTTGAGGCACAGCACGGTGAGCATGATCGCCAGACCCGGGAAGAGCGCCTGCCACCAGAACCCGTAGATGACGCCTTCCTTCGCGGAGGAGAGGATGTTACCCCAGGTGGGCGTGGGCTCAGGAATGCCGGCGTTGATGAATGAGAGCGAAGCTTCGAATACAATCGCGTCGGCCACCGAAAGCGTGGTGAACACCATGACCGGGGCGGCGATGTTGCGCGTGACGTGCTTGATGAGCAGCCACGGGGCGCGTGCGCCGCTCACAATGCCGGCACGCACATAATCCTTGCCGTATTCGCTGATGATATTGGCGCGGACGATGCGTGCGATCTGCGGCACGTAGAGGATGCCGATCGAGATGACGATGCCGATCATCGACTGTCCCAGGATCGACACGAACACGGCGGCCAGCGCGATGCCCGGGATGGACATGATGATGTCGATGCAGCGCATGATCACTTCGGAGATCCATGTACGTGACACGGCGGCCACTGCGCCGATCAGCGCGCCGGCGATCAACGCGAAGGCGATGGACGACAGGCCAATGACGAGCGAGTATCGCGCGCCATAGAGCACACGGGAGAGCACGTCGCGCCCCAGATTGTCGGTGCCGAAGGGATGATCGCCCGAGGGAGTGCGGTAGTTGAGTGTGATCTCGCTGGGGTCATGGGGGGGCGATGAGCGGGGCGAACACCGCACATACGATGAGCGCGAGGATGAAGATAACGGAGATCTTGGTGCCGATCGACATCTTGGACCAGCGCTTGAGCACCAGTTTGCCATTGGCTTTGTCGACGTTCTTTGCGGAGAGGGTCTTGCTGAACAACATGGTGATCACACATTCCTGATTCGTGGGTTGATAAGGACATAGAGCAGATCAACGACGATGTTGATGATGATGAAGGCGAGGGCCACAACAAGCACGACACCTTGCACGAGCATCGGCTGGTTGTTGTTGATGCCGTCGAACATCGCGGTGCCCATGCCTGGGAGCGCGAAGATGACCTCGATGACGATGGCGCCGCCCATGAGGTAACCGATCTTCATGCCGAGCACGGTGACCGGGGTGATGAGCGCATTGCGCAGCACATTGCGGGCGATGACGACGGGTTTCGGGATGCCGGCGCCCAAAGCGGTGCGCACATAGTCCTTGTCGAGCTCCTCAACCATCGATGTGCGGATGATGCGGGTCATCGAACCTGCTACCGGCATCGCCAAGGCGAAGCACGGCATGGCCATGCGGCGCATATACTCTCCGGGGTTCTGCGTGAACGGTACAAGGTCGCCTGCGCCGGGGAGCCAGTCGAGCTTGATCTGCAGGAAGTAGATGAGCAGCACGCCGAGCCAGAAGCATGGGGTGGCGATCTCGATGATCGAGATGACGCGAATCGCCTGGTCGACCCACGTGTCGCGGTAGAGGGCGGCCAATACGCCGAACACCACGGAAATCACCAAGGCGATGGCCAGGCCGATGAACGTGAGCTGGAGGGTCAACGGGAACGAGGTGGCGATGCGCTCGGCAACCGAGTCCTTGTTCACGCCGTACACGCCAAGCTTGCCTTGGAACATGCCGCCGATGTATGACCAGAATTGCTGCCACCACGGGCGGTCGTAGCCCATTTCGTGGCGGAAGGCTTCCAGGGCCTGTGGGGTGGCGCTTTCACCGAGTGCGGCGACGGCCGGATCGTACTTGGAGAACGACATCAGGAAGAAGACGAGCAAGGTGACGCCGAAGGCCATGAATGGGAGGGCGATGATGCGCTTGCCCAGGATTCGCAGGAGATTGTTCATGAGATGCTCCTTGGATGTGAATGGACCAGGGGTTGCGGTCAGTGGTTGAGTTTGGCTTGCAGCAGGTCAAGGCCGGTGGTGCCGATGGCTTCGGTCTTGGAGAAGACGCCTTTCTTGAAGGCGGTGGTGGTCTTGCGGTGGAAGAGCGGGTAGATCGGAACCTGTTCGGACAGCAGGTCGAAGCACTGGTCCCAGTAATCCTGCCGTTCGCTGTCGCTTGGGGCGGCGATGGCCTTGTCCATGAGCTCGTGGAGCTGCTTGTAGCCGTCGGAGCCGTACCAGAACGTGCGCTGATGGGTCCAGGTGTTGTCGCCGTAGAACCAGTTCATCAGCAGGTCGGCGTCATTGCCGAACACCGAGGGGTCGCCTGCGACGAGTGCCATGGAGAAGTCGGCGTCATCGCGGTCGGTGATATTCGGGTAGAGGGCGGACGAGGCCATTGACTGCAGGTCCACGTCCATGCCGATTTCGGCCAGGTTGTTCTTGATCTGTGGGGCGAGTTGCGTAATCCACGATTGATCGGTGGAGTACAGCGTGAACTTGATGGGTGTTTGGACGCCGGCTTCCTCGAGCAGTTGCTTGGCTTTGCCCACATTGTGTTCGAACACCGTGGATGCCTTGTGGTATGCGGGGTATTCTTCGATCAGGTAGCTTGTGGTGGGTGTGGCTTGGCCGGCCATCTGGTTGTCGATCAGTTGCTTGGCGTCGATCGCATAGAACACGGCCTGGCGTACACGCGGATCGTCGAAGGGCTTCTGCTTCGTGTTGAACATGATGTACGGGGCGTTGAACGATTGCACCGTCTTGAGCTCGGCCTTCTTCTGCAGTACGTCGAACGCGAGGGTGGGCACGAGCTCCATGACATCGACTTTACCGGTCTGCATAGCGGTGACTCGCGCCGTGTCGTCGACTGCGACATTCCAGACCATGTTCTTGCACTGTGCCGGGTAATCGCCGTTGTAGAGGTCGTTCTTCACGAACGTGACCTTTTGATCGGTGATATTGGCGTACTTCCACGGGCCGGAGCCGATGGGCTGCGCAGTGAGCTCGTCATTGCTCATCGATGCCGGCGCGACCTTGATGAGTGCGAGGCGTTCCTTGAAGGCGGGGAATGGGTATTTGAGGTTGAACGTGACTTCTTGGTCGGTTTTCGCTTCAACGGAATCGATGAAGCTGATCATGGGGGAGTACAGGCCGCCCTCTTTGTTGGAACGCTCGTATGATTTCACTACATCATTCGCCGTGACCGGTTTCCCGTCGGAGAACTTCGCGCCATCGCGCAACACTACGGTGTATTCGGTGTCGGAAACCTTGACCGGCTCACCCTTGGCGAGCGCGTTGTACATCGAATAGTCGGAGTAGTTGAATGCGTAGAGCGGTTCGACGACGTACCAGTTGGCGGCCATGGTCATTGCGCTCGATGTTGAGTTGGGGTTGAAGTCTCGGCTGGCGTATGCCACTTCCGCCGTGATGGTGTCTGGAACCGAGGGGCCGGTGGCGTTCTGTGTGTTGCCGCAGCCGCTCAACGCGAAGGTCGAGATCACGGCGACCGCCGTGGCCTTCGTCAATAGCCTTGTTCTTTTCATTGCTGTCCTTACTGCTTGGAGGGTTATACCTGCTTGGAGTGGTAACTCGCAATGCTTTGATGAAACGAGGTGTTTCGAAGCTGATTAAATCGTAAGACATCAGACATCTGATTGCAATTCAGCGCTCTGCGGAAAATCACCTCTCATCCACATGACATATAGAAAAAACCGCAGGATTTCAAGCCGAAACTTTCCATCACTGCGGTTTTCCCCTTGGAATCTCTTCGATTCTCAGGCTCGTCGTTCCGTATTACGTTGTCGTTACTGCCGGTTTCGTGGGGGTTACAGCGCCTGCGCCTCCTGCGTGCGACTGTCGAGCCATCGCCGGAACAGCTCGGGCCAGACCTGCACGCATTCCTCCACGCCGGAGCCGTCGGCGTACATGGATTCCACGGTCCCCAGGCTCACCCCATGCCGGCCTGACGGGAACAGATGCGCCTCGACACTCACGCCCGCGCGCCGGAGCGCGGCGATGAGCAGCAGGCTGTTCTCTATGGGAACGGTGGAATCGGTGAGGGTGTGGAACAGGAACGTCGGCGGAAAATCAGGGGTGACGCGCATCTCGATCGACACATGGGCGAGTGCGTTGCGGTCGGTGCTGCGGTCGCCGAGCAGCCGGTCGAAACTCGGGCGGTGCGCGAACTCGCCAGAGGAAATCACCGGGTATCCGAGCAGGAGCCCGTTGGGCCGGATCTGCTCGGCATCGAAGCCGTACTGTTCGGGCATTTCCGTGCTCCAACTGGCGCCCAGACTGGCGGTTAAATGGCCTCCGGCGGAAAATCCCGCCACGAACAGCTGGTCGGGGTTGATATGCCAGTCTTCGGCGTTTGCGCGTATGGCGGCCATCGCTTGCGCCAGCTCAAGCAGGGCGGTGGGGTAGCGGGCCGGATAGGTCGAGTAGCGCAGCACGCACGCTTGGTACCCATAGGCGAGCATGCGGACCGCGATGGGTTCCGCTTCACGGTCGGATGTCTCCAGATAGCCGCCTCCGGGCACGACGATGATGCATGGGCGTGTGCGGTGCGCGTCGATTTCGGGCGAATTGTCGAGCAGATAGCAATCGAGCGTGGCATTCGCTTCGCCCACGGGAATGTGCAGTAGGTTCATCGTTCCTCCTTGGGCCCTGTGCGCTATTGCGCGTCTGGCGAGGGCAGGGCGTCGCGGAACCAGCCGGTGATCGAGGTCGGATGGGTGATTGCCGTGCCCACAACGGCCGCCCAGGCGCCGAGCTCCATGACCTCACCCAACTGGGCGGGCGTGTGGATGCGGCCTTCGCAGATCACCGGCACATCGGGGAATTCTTGCACCATGGCGCTGAGCAATTCGAGGTCGGGGCCATCGGTTTTCGCGCGTTCCCCCGTGTAGCCGGCGAGTGTCGTGGAGATGATGTCCGTCCCCGCGTCGACCGCTTGGCGGGCGTCCGCGAGACTGCCGCAGTCGGCCATGACGATGACGCCGTCGTCGTGCAGTGCGGCCACGGTCTCAGTGTAGGTGCGGCCGTCGGGGCGCGGGCGGCGCGTGGCGTCGAGCGCGACGATGTCCGCTCCCGCATTGGCGCAGCAACGGGCGTGGTGCAATGTGGGCGTGATGTAGACGCCTTCGTCACCTTCTTTCCAAATGCCGATCACGGGCACCTTCACTTGGCCTTTGATTGCTGCGATGTCGGCCAATCCCTGACAGCGGATGCCGCGCGCGCCGCCGATTTCCGCCGCCATTGCCATTTGGGCCATGGTCTCCGGGTGGCGCATCGGTTCGCCGGGGTAGGCCTGGCAGCTCACGATGAGGCCGCCTTTGAGTTGTTCGATGATATGGTGCATGGGTTCCTCCTAGTGGTGATTGTGCAGGTGTTGGCGAGCGGCTACGGCCGCGCCGATGAGTGGCGCATCGCCGCCGAGCACGCCTTCGACGAGCGGTATTGTGCGGGTGAGTTGCAGTGCGCTGTCTTCGAATCCGGCGCGCAACGCCTCCCACCACACTGCCCCGGCGTTCGTGACGGATCCTGAGATGACGATGACGTCGGGGTCGATCAGATTTGCGGCGCCGCCCAATGCCTCGCCGAGCGCGCGGCCCGCTTCGGTGAGCACGCTGATCGCAAGCGGTTCGCCGGCTTCGGCCAGTTCGCACACGTCGCGTCCGTTCGCGATGGTCGTTGTGACGTCCCCGCACCGCATGGCATACAGTGTGGCTAGTCCGGTGCCGGAGGCCACCGGCTCGATGTGGCCGCAGGCCGTGCCGCAGGAACATGGCACGCCACGCCCGAGGGGGTGCATGACGTGCCCGATGTGGCCTGCCACGTCGTGTGCGCCGAAAACCGGCTGACCGTCCACGATGAGCGCGCCGCCAATGCCGGTGCCTACGCCCACGGAAAGCACGCGGGAGTAGCCGACGCCTGCCCCATAGTGCGCTTCGCCCAAACCGTGGGCCACGACGTCGTTCACGACGGTCACGGGCGCCGCCTGCACCTTGTGCAGCGCGTCGGCAAGGCGTTGGCCGGTCCAGCCGGGAATGAGGTCGGTCGATGACACGATTATGCCCTGTGCACTGTCCACCACGCCCGCCGAGCCGACGCCGATGGCGTCGACCGCCCCCAGTTCCGCAAGCTGGCTTGAGGCAAGGTCCACAAGCCGCTGCAGCACCGCCGGTCCGCCTTCGGCGGAGTTCGTGGGCACCGAGGTGTTTTGCGGCGCGCCGCCGGCAAGCGTGCCGTCGGCGGCGAACGTGACCATGCCGGACGCGATTTTCGTGCCGCCCAGGTCAAAGGCGAGGATATGCATGTCGCTGGCCATCACACCGCCCTCCCCATTACGCCGAAGCGTTCCAGATCGCTCGCTTCGTGGATGCGTGCCAGCCGGTCCATGCGGGCGGCCGGGGAGTCCGAGGCGGGTACGCAGACTTTCGCGCCAAGATAGGCAAGCGTGGGGCACTCCAGCGCGCATTGCACGCAGGAGGCTATGCGCTCGGCGTTCATAAGCGACGCCGGCTCATCGGGCCACATGGGCAGATGGCCGTCCGCCCAGGCGCCTCCGAATTCGGTTGCTTGGCCGGAGGCTCCGGAGAACATGAGCCCTGTGAGCACGCCGGCGGCCGCGGCCTTGCGCACATGCGCTTCAGGGGCGGCCGGATCGCGCACTTCCAAGCAGCTGCGGCCCCAATTGATCGTCAATCCGATTCCGGTCGAATCGCACACGTCGATCTCTTCGTCAAGGGAAAGGAAACCCTTTTCCGGTGGTTGTCCTTTGACGTAGGCGTCGCAATGTTCAATCACCAGTGCTGTGCCGCGCCAGTCCCATGTGAGCAGTTCCTCCACGGATTGCCGCATCGCCGCGGCGTCCGCGCGCGAGGTGGGGGCTGAGTGGATTTCAAGATAAGCCACATCGTTGGATCCGCGGGAATCCGCGAAATCCGCAATCGCATCATGGGCGTGACGCGCGAATGCAAGCGCCGCCCTGCGTCCGTCGGGGTCGGGGCTCGCCAAGCCGAAGTCGACATCGGCGCCCACGCGTTGCATTGTTCCCGGGATGAGTGTGACTGTGTTGTGCTTCCAATGTTCCGGGATGTTCCGCGCGAGAACACCACGCGTTGCAGGGTCGGCAAGATCGCCGGGGTATGGCAGTTCCGCCCCATCGATCCACACTTGCTCGCCAAGCAACGCATAATACAGGGATTGTTCGTCGCGGTCGGCCGGCAGTGAGGCGTAGGCGCCGACAATGTAGTGTGGGCTGGTCATCGCTCCTCCTTCGGTGATGTGAACCATTCAAAATTCATCAGACAACAGATGACTTTGAGTATTATTATGCACTTCGAATATCAATGTACGCTGAAAGAAGAGTCGAGGTCAGACAACATACATGTGATATGATGTCTGACAAGAGTCGCTGAATCGCTACAGGGATTGTATGGGATGGCGACTGCGAAGGTGAAGCTGCACCAAACGACATACGACGTAGGCAGGGATTGCAATGACGATGACTATCGACGATATTCAGTCTCGTATCGTATCGATTGGCGCTCCGGTCGATACCGCACAGACAGCACAGCGCGCGGCGGTCGCTCAGGCATCGAGCCGATGCGAGGTGGCCATGGACGCCATCAAATCGTATATCATCCGCAAAGGGCTCAAGTCGGGAGAGCCGCTGCCCAACGAAGCGACATTGTGCGACGAGCTTGGGGTGTCACGCTCATCGGTGCGTGAGGCGATCCGCAAGCTTGAGGCGTTGCGCATCGTTTCGGTGGCGCATGGCAAAGGCATGTTCGTGGGCGACATGTCGCTCGAACCGCTTGTGGAAACACTGAGCTTCCGTGCGATGACAGACGGCAAAAACGATCTTTCGAACCTGCTTGACGTGATCGAAGTGCGGCGCATCCTCGACCTCGGCGCAGCGGGGGCCGTGTGCGCGGCGATGCGCGGCACTGACCAACCTCGCCTGCTTGAGCTCACGGACCACATGATGGAGGCGGCTCGCCAAGGCCAGCAGTTCATGGATGACGACATCGAATTCCATTCGATCCTGTTGCGCTCGGCCGGTAACCAGGTGCTGTCGCAGCTGGCGAACAGCATGTGGCTCGTGCACATGGCGATCTTGCCGCAACTCGACCTTTCGGTGAGCGACGACCTTGTACGTAGCGCGCAGGCGCACCGTGACATGGCCGTCACCGCGATGGATGGTGATGTGGATGGGTACCGGGCTGCGGTCATCGAGCACTATGCGCCGATCGCCAGCATCGTTGAGACATATCTTGCCCAGCAGGCCTAGCCGGTAAGCCGTGCGCTACCCCGCGTACGGCAGCGCCGGCAGTTCGGCGCCGTTGAACAGCGGCGCC
>ERZ778503.1631-NODE-1631-length-14645-cov-4.482522_pt1 | contig 14645 bp, 10 predicted proteins | sample MGYA00510047_ERZ778503 | MGnify/ENA primary metagenome ERZ778503 (study PRJEB29527, sample SAMN07138965) | mouse gut metagenome | material: feces | host: mouse | place: China:Nanjing | collected 2016-01-25 ... | reverse complement strand
GGCGGCTATGAGATTACTGTCCACTTCTTTCTGTTTTTTGACTTAAGTCCTTAAATACTCCCGTCCGGCGAAGCTCAAATAAATTTGGCTTTGCTCTGGACTTATTCGTATTTTTGCGCAAAAATAGTCAATCCACCCCAATGGTACAAATTTCAATGGATAAAATAGATGGCGGCCGCCGCAGGCTCTATGTGGAGACATACGGCTGCCAGATGAACGTTGCCGACAGCGAGGTCATAGCCTCTGTGGCCGCACTTGCCGGCTACGACATGGCCGATGATGTCGCCGATGCGGATGCCGTTATGCTCAACACCTGCTCGATCCGCGACAACGCCGAGCAACGTGTCGGCGCACGGCTGCGCGCCCTTGCCGCCGAACGGCGCAAAAGACTGGCGGCTGGCGGCAGGCGCATGCTCATCGGCGTGGCCGGATGCATGGCAGAACGCCTGGGGCAGAAGCTGGTGGCCGACTACGGTGTGGATTTTGTGGTCGGGCCCGACGCATATCTCGACCTGCCTTCGCTGCTGGCAGCGGCAGAGCAAGGGCTTCCGGCGGTGAACGTGGAACTGAGCACCACAGAGACCTACCGCGAGGTGATTCCCGCCCGCATTCCCGGACAGAAAATCTCCGGCTTTGTGAGCATCATGCGCGGCTGCGACAATTTCTGCTCTTACTGCATCGTGCCCTATACCCGCGGCCGCGAACGGTCGCGCCCCCTGGCCAGCGTGCTTGCCGAGGTTGCCGACCTCCGCGCCAAAGGCTACCGCGAGGTTACTCTGCTGGGACAGAATGTCAACAGCTACAACGATGCCGAGAGCGGCACCGGTTTCGCCGACCTTCTCATAGCCGTGGCCGACGCCGCCCCCGACATACGCGTGCGCTTCACCACCTCACACCCCAAGGACATGTCCGACGCGATCATCGCCGCCATGGCCTCGCGCCCCAACATATGCAGGCACATCCACCTGCCGGTGCAGAGCGGCAGCGACAGTGTGCTCAAGGCCATGAACCGAAAATACACCCGCGCATGGTATCTGGGACGCATCGCGGCAATCCGCGCTGCCATGCCCGACTGCGGCATAACCACCGACATGTTCACCGGCTTCCACAACGAATCCGAGGAAGACTTCGAGCAGACCCTCAGCCTGATGCGCGAGGTCGGGTTCGATTCGTCGTTCATGTTCCGCTACAGCGAACGTCCCGGCACCCTCGCCAGCCGCACCATGCCGGACAATGTTCCAGAGGATGTGAAAATAGAACGCCTCAACCGCATGATAGCCCTGCAGGGCGAACTGTCGCTTGAGTAGAACCGCCGCGACATAGGCAACATTGTGGAAGTACTTGTGGAGGGCGTGGCCAAACGGAGCACCGCACAGATGGTAGGGCGCAGCAGCCAGAACAAGGCCGTGGTGTTCGCCCGCGGCGATGCCCGTGTAGGTTCGCTGGTGAAGGTCCGCGTTGTCGACGCCACCGCGGCAACCCTTCTGGGCGAACTTGTTTGAAACAACCGCGGGTCTTTCGGAATAAATTGCTTATATTCGCAGTCTACCAATCTCTCTATATCTCATCATGAAAAGAATCGCCACATCACTCATGCTCCTGTGCCTTTGCATTGCCGCTTCCGCACAGGATATTTTCGACAATCCCGATCGCGGCGCCCGCCTCGGCGTGCGGCTGGGACTGGATATAGCCACATCCACCGACTTCGATTTCGGCCACATCAAACTCGGTGTCCTCAACGCGGGTGCGGGATTCACCGCAGGTGCCGTGTACAACATACCGGTATGGAAAAACATGTATTTCGAGCCCGGACTGCTTCTGTTCTACAACAGCATGGGTTACGACATCACAATCAGCGATGAATCTTCAGCACCGGCCACCGGCCACTGCTCTTTGCGTCGCTTCGGCGTGCGCGTGCCTTTCCGCCTGGGCTACCGGTTCGACTTCGAGAAGGTGAGCGTAAGAGCGTTCACCGGCCCGCAGCTCGAAGTCGGCCTCATAGGACGTTCCCGGCTGGAAGTCGGTAATGAAAGCGCCAGCGAGAACGCCTACGGCAGCGACGGCACCTTCAACCGTGTGAACGTAGGCTGGGAATTCGGCGCCGGCGTGGACTACGGCAACTGGACCGCGGAAATCAGCGGCGCCGCCGGCATCACCGACATGGTGCAGGGTTCGGCGATAAAAGGCCGTTTCAACAACGTTACCATAAGCCTGGGCTATAATTTTTGAACTGAACCGCCGCACACGCGGCGATGTTATGCAATAGATGAAGAAAACCGCAATAATCCTTGCCGCACTGCTTGCAGCGTCGGCTTTCGCCGGCATGCGTGCCGGCAATTCCGATTCCAAGGACACGTTCTTCCGCAAGCTCAACACCTTCAACTCAGTGGTACGCGAGCTGCAGACCGGCTATGTGGACACAATCGACGCCGAAGAACTCATGGACAACGCAATCGGCATGATGCTGTACCAGCTCGACCCCTACACCGAGTACTATCCTTCGGGAAACCAGGACGAGATTCTGGCACTCTCGGCAGGCTCCTATGCCGGCATCGGCTCGATAATCTCCAAGCGTGGCGACAACGTGATTATAGCGGACCCCTACTGGAACTCTCCGGCGCGCACCGGCGGCCTGCGCCGCGGCGACGTGATTGTGGCCGTCGACGGCGATACAGTGCGCCCCACCACCGATATCGGCGATGTGTCGAAGCGTCTGCGCGGACAGGCGGGCACCAATGTGCGCATCGACGTTGCACGCCCCTGGATAGGCCCCGATTCACTGCTCACTTTTGAAATCACTCGCCGGGCGATTGTCACCGAACCCGTGCCCTACTACGGCATGCTCCCCGACAGCACCGGCTACATCTGCCTTACAACCTTCAGCGAAAGCGCAGCCCGCGATGTAAAGAGCGCCTTGACAAAACTGCTCGCCCACCCCGGACTCAAAGGGCTGATAATCGACATGCGCAACAACGGCGGCGGCCTGCTCGAGGATGCCGTGCAGATAGCTTCGCTGTTCGTGCCACGCGGAACGGAAATTCTGCGCACCCGCGGACGGGAAGCCGAGGAACGCATCTACAAGACAACCGTGAACCCCATCGCCCCGGAGCTGCCTCTTGTGCTCCTTGTCAACGGCCAGACAGCCTCGTCTTCAGAAATCCTCGCCGGCGCAATGCAGGATCTCGACCGCGGTGTGGTCGTTGGCTCGCGCACCTACGGCAAAGGCCTTGTGCAGAGCACGCGCCCCCTGCCCTACGGCGACATCATGAAACTCACCACCGCCCGCTACTACATTCCTTCGGGACGCCTCATCCAGGCTCTCAACTACAGCGAACGCAACGACGACGGCAGCCCCAAACGCACCCCCGACAGCCTCACCACGGCATACAGCACCGCCGCAGGACGAACCGTACGCGACGGTGGCGGCATCACCCCCGACATCGCCATAGAGGAGAAGACCACCAACCGCCTGCTCTACAATATACTGTCCGACTGGTGGGCCTTTGACTTCGCAAACCGCCACTATGCCGCCAACCCGACCACTCCTCCGGTCGACGCCGTACTGGCCGACAGCGCTGTGGTCGCGCAGTTCAAAGCCTTCATCGACCCGTCGCGATTCAACTACGACCGCTATTTCGAGAAGAATCTGGCAATCTTCCGCAAAGCCGCCGAAAGCGAAGGCTACATGAACGACAGCGTGGCCGCCGCCTTCGATGCCCTTGGCGCCCTGCTGCACCACGACCTGGAGCACGACCTCGACATAAACACAGAGGAAATAACTGAAATTCTGGAAGCCGAACTCGGCAAACGCTACTTCTCCGAAGGCGACAACGTGCGCCGCACACTGTCCGGCGACAGCACCGTGATACTCGCCGGCGAAATAATCAACGACGGCGACCGCTACCGCAGCATACTCCGTCCATGACCATAGCCGAACTCTGCGCCGGACTGCAGACTCCGGCGCGCCGAAAAGCCATCGCACGCCTGGCCGGCAGCCACCGCGCCACCATGGCCGGACTCGCCGGCTCCTCGGCGGCAGTGATGCTCGCAGCGCTACCGCAGCAGAAAAACACCGTAGTGGTGGTCGGCGACGATGCCGACGACGCCGGGTACCTCTTCTTCGATCTCTGCCGCCTGTTTCCGGAAGAGGAAGTGGCAATCATGCCCTCGGGCTTCAAACGCGACATAAAATACGGCCAGCCCGATTCTCCGGCACAGATTCTCCGCATCGAAAGCCTGGCGCGGCTGCAGAGCGGCCGGCTGCGTTTTCTGGTAACATATCCCGAAGCGCTGGCCGAGCGTGTGGCCTCGCACGAGACCCTCGCCGAATCGACTCTAACTCTCATTTCCGGCAGCACCGCCGACATGGCCGAGGTACGCGCATGGCTAAAGGATCACGGATTCACACGCACCGACTATGTGTACGAACCGGGCCACTATGCCGTGCGCGGTTCCATTCTGGACATCTACGGCTTCTCCGCCGAACTTCCCGTGCGCGTGGATTTCTTCGGCGACGAGATCGACAGCATACGCTCGTTCAACGTCGAGACACAACTTTCCGAACACAGCCACTCGCGTGTGGAAATAACCGCCAACGTGAGCGCCTCCGGCGACAACATATCCCTTCCGCAGATACTCCCCGCCGACACGCTCGTGGCCGTGCGCGACGCCTCGCACCTGCTGGCCACTGTGAAACGCGTGGCCGAGACAAAGATTTCCGGCTTCACACTCATGGCCGGCGAAGGCAATGCCGACGCCCTCGATGTGGCGGTAGCCCCTGACGATTTCGCCGATGCATTCGAAGGGCTGCGCCAGCTCACTTTCACCGCCGCAGCGGCCGAAGGCAAAAGCAGAGGCGGCGCTCCCGCGGCCGACATGGGCATGAGTCCGCAGGGCATATACCACAAGAACTTCGACCTTATCGCCGACAGTTTCACCAGATTCATCGCCGATGGATACAAGGTGTGCATCCTCTCGGAAAACGAACGCCAGTTCGACCGCCTGCGCGAGATTTTCGCCGACCGCGGCGACAACATAACTTTCACCGCCGTAGACGGCACCCTCCACGAGGGCTTTGTGGACCACCAGGCAAAGACATGCGTGTTCACCGACCACCAGATTTTCGACCGTTTCCACAAATACACCCTGCGAAGCGACCGGGCACGCTCCGGCAAGCTTGCACTGAGCCTGCGCGAACTCGGACAGATCGAGGTGGGCGACTACATCGTACACGCCGACCACGGTGTGGGAACTTTCGGCGGCCTGCTGCGCACCCAGAACAACGGTAAGATGTGCGAGATGGTGAAGCTCGTCTATGCAAGCGACGACATCCTGCTGGTCTCCATCCACAACCTGCACAAGCTCTCCAAATACAGAGGCAAGGAAGGCGTGCCTCCGAAAATATACCGCCTGGGCTCCGGAGCATGGTCCAGAATGAAAGAGCGCACCAAGACGCGCCTCAAGGACATCGCCCGCGACCTCATAAAGCTGTACGCCGCCCGGCGCACCGAAAAAGGCCACGCCTTTTCACCCGACAGCTACATGCAGCACGAGCTGGAAGCATCGTTCATCTACGAGGACACTCCCGACCAGCTCTCAGCAACCGCCGCCGTAAAAGCCGACATGGAAAGCGAAAGGCCGATGGACCGCCTCGTCTGCGGCGATGTGGGATTCGGCAAAACGGAAATCGCCATCCGCGCCGCCTTCAAGGCCGCCGCCGACAGCAAGCAGGTGGCCGTGCTGGTGCCTACAACCGTGCTGGCTTGCCAGCACTACAACACATTCAGGAAACGCCTGGCCGACTTTCCGGTGCGTGTGGAGTATCTTTCGCGCGCACGCAGCCCCAAGGACACCAAAGCCATCGTCGCCGACCTCGAAGCCGGCAAAATCGACATAATAATAGGCACCCACAAGCTCATAGGCAAAACCGTAAAGTTCAAGGACCTGGGGCTGCTTATCGTGGACGAGGAACAGAAATTCGGCGTTGCCGTGAAAGAAAAGCTCAAGCAGCTGAAAACCAACGTCGACACCCTTACGATGACAGCCACGCCCATCCCGCGCACTCTCCAGTTCTCGCTCATGGGAGCCCGCGACCTCTCCACCATAGCCACTCCTCCGCCCAACCGCTACCCGATTATCACCAGTGTCGACGTGCTGTCCGACGAGCTTGTGGCCGAGGCCCTGAACTTCGAGATAGCCCGCGGAGGCCAGGTGTTCTTCATCAACCCGCGCATCGAAGGGCTCTACGACCTCGAGGCCATGATCCGCAGGCTTGTTCCCGATGCCCGCACAGTGGTGGCACACGGGCAGATGCCACCGGAGAAACTCGAGAAATCCATAGCCGATTTCGTGGCCCACGACTACGATATCCTGCTTGCGACCACCATTGTCGAAAGCGGCATCGACATACCCAATGTCAACACCATAATAATCAACAACGCCCACAACTTCGGCCTCAGCGAACTGCACCAGCTGCGAGGCCGCGTGGGCCGTAGCGCACGCAAGGCATTCTGCTATCTCACCATCCCGCCGGGATATCCGCTTACTCCCGACGCCCGAAGGCGCCTGCAGGCTATAGAAAGTTTCTCCGACCTGGGTTCGGGCATACACATCGCCATGCAGGACCTCGACATCCGCGGCGCCGGCAACCTCCTTGGCGCCGAACAGAGCGGATTCATAGCCGACCTCGGCTATGAGACATACCAGAAAATCCTCAAGGAAGCTGTCACCGAACTGCGCACCGAAGAATTCCCCGAACTTGCCGCCGCCGATGCCGCCCAAAGCGGCGCCGAGGAAGGCGACCCCGGCGAATTCGTGGCCGACTGCGCCATCGAGACCGACCTGGAGCTGCTGCTGCCCGCCGACTATGTGGCTCAGCCAGGCGAACGTATCGCCCTGTACAAGGAGCTGGACAAAATCGAGCGCGACAGCGAGCTGAAGGAATTCGAGGAGCGCCTTCGCGACCGCTTCGGCCGTATCCCCCCGACCGCCAGCGAGCTGCTGCGCGTGCCGCGTCTGCGACGCCTGGCACGGCGCCTGGGCATAGAGAAGGTGGTGCTCAAACAGGGGCAGATGTTCACATTCTTTGTGGGCGACGACAACAAGGCCTACTACCAGAGCCCAATGTTCGGGCGCCTGCTGCACTACCTCCAGGACAACGCCGCGCGTGTGCAGATCCGCGACCGCAACGGACGCCGCAGCTTTGTGTTCGCAAAAGTGCCGTCGGTAAGCGCGGCGACAGAAATACTCCGACAGATAATCAACCTCGACACCCTCTGAACATGGCCGACGAACGAAAACTCTTCCTCCTCGACGCATACGCACTGATCTACCGCGCATACTACGCCATGATGCGGTCGCCCAGAACAACATCCACAGGACTGAACACTTCGGCCATATTCGGCTTCGTGAACACTCTCGACGACGTTCTGCGAAAGGAAAACCCGGGGTACATGGCCGTGTGCTTCGACCCCGGACACGGCCGCACATTCCGCCACGACAGATATCCCGAATACAAGGCCGGCCGCGACAAACAGCCTGAGGACATAACACTGGCCATCCCATACATAAAGCGCATTCTGGAAGCCTACCGGATTCCCGTGGTGGAGGTACCAGGATACGAAGCCGACGACGTTATCGGCACTCTGGCCCGCCGGGCCGCCGCCGAGGGTTTCACCACCTACATGATGACACCCGACAAGGACTATGGCCAACTCGTCGGCGAGGACGTGTTCCAGTATCGCCCTGCTATAAAAGGACAGGGATTCGAGGTGCGCGGTCCGCAGCAGGTGTGTGAGCGGTACGGCATTTCCGACCCGCGCCAGGTAATCGACCTGCTGGCTCTCGAAGGCGATGCTTCCGACAATGTGCCGGGCTGTCCGGGCGTGGGAGAGAAAACAGCGGCGAAGCTCATCGCGCAGTTCGGCTCCGTGGAGAACCTTCTGGCCAATACCGCGGAACTGAAAGGTGCGCTCAAGTCGAAAATAGAAACAAACGCCGACCAGATACGGCTTTCCAAGGAGCTTGTAACCATCTGTACCGACGTTCCCGTGGGTGTCGACCCGGAAAATCTTCACCGGCAGCAGCCCGACATCGGCGCGCTCAAAGCCATATACAACGAGCTGGAATTCCGCAACCTTATAGCACGCCTCGAGCAGGAGACTCCCGAGGCGAAGCCTGCGATAGCGGGCACGGAAAAATCGCTATTCGACCTTGCCGACGACAAAAACGGCTCCATACACACCATCGACAACGCCGTAGCCGAAGACATACCACCCACGATACTCGACAGCGCCGCTGCCATAGCAGAGTTCGCCGACTCCGTCCGCAACCGCGAGACCATAGCCATGGCGCTGATTGCCGACGGCCAGGAGGCAATGACGGCACGGACAATCGGCGTAGCGCTGGCTTTCGAACCGGATAATGCCGGAAATCTGTTCGACACTCCGGCACCCGTGGCGGCATACATGGTTCTGGAAGGCCCGTTGCAGGCCGATGGTATAGCCTTGTTGAAGGAATTGCTCGCCGACAAGCGCACGACTGTGGTTAGCGACGACATAAAGCGCGACATCATTGTGCTGCGCCGTCTGGGCGTGGAATTCAGCGGCGCCCGCTGGTTCGACACCTCCGTGGCACATTATGTATGCTCCCCCGAAGCGCGCCACGACCTCGAGGAACTGGCCATGCAGTACCTTGGCCTCCGTATGAGCCTCTACGACATCCCCGCAGCCAGGCGCTCCGCAACAGCTGCGGCCGATGCCGCACCTGTAGCCTGCCAGAGAGCGCGTGCGCTGCTGCGTCTCAAAGCGCCGCTCACCGGCGAGGCAGCCGAAAAAGGACAGCTGAGACTTCTCGAGGACATCGAACTGCCTCTTGTCGCCGTCCTGGCCGATATGGAATGGGAAGGCGCCAGAGTGAATCCTTCCGAGCTCGCCGCTCTTGCCGGCCAGCTGCGCAAGCGTCTTGAGGCGCTCGAGGAGGAGGCATACGCCATGGCCGGACGCCCGTTCAACATATCGTCGCCTTCGCAGGTGGGTCAGATTCTGTTCGGCGAGATGGCTATCGACCCCAAAGCCCGCAAGACAAAGGGGGGTGCCTGGAGCACCGCCGAGGATGTTCTGGAAAAATACGCATCCACCGTGCCGCTGGTGCGGCTGATTCTCGACATCCGAGGACTGCGCAAGCTGCTCACAACCTATGTGGAGGCTCTTCCAAAACTCATCAACCCCTCCACCGGCAGGCTGCACACCACCTACCGCCAGACCGTTACCGCCACCGGACGCCTGTCGAGCACAAATCCCAATCTGCAGAATATTCCCATACGCACTGCCGACGGACGCGATATCCGCAGGGCTTTTGTGGCCGAACCCGGATGTCTGCTTCTTTCCGCCGACTACTCACAGATCGAGCTGCGCCTGATGGCCGACCTCAGCGGCGACAGTGCAATGGTCGACGCATTTCTCAGCGGCGCCGACATACACCGCGCAACTGCCGCCAAAATATACCACATCGACCTCGAGCAGGTTTCCGACACCCAGCGCCGCAATGCCAAGACCGCCAATTTCGGAATCATCTACGGCATTTCGGCTTTCGGACTTTCCGAACGGCTCAGCATTCCACGAAGCGAAGCGAAAGAACTCATCGAAGGCTATATGGCCACCTATCCTGGTGTTGCACGATATATGGAGGAGGCCATAGCCCGCGCACGCACCGACGGCTTCGTGACAACCGTGATGGGACGCCGACGCTATCTGCCCGACATCAACTCGCGCAGCAACACCGTACGCTCCTATGCCGAGCGCAATGCCATAAACGCCCCTCTGCAAGGTTCGGCCGCCGACATCATCAAACTGGCCATGGTGCGCATCCACAACGAGATACGCCGTCGCAACATGCGTTCGCGGATGATTCTCCAGATTCACGACGAACTCATCTTCAATGTCGTGCCAGAAGAAAGCGCCGAACTTCAGGAAATGGTGGCCACAACAATGGAGAATGCCTACCACGGCAAAGTGCCGATGGAAGTCTCGTCAGGCATCGCCACAAACTGGCTCGACGCCCACTGACAAACCGCCGGCTGCAATAACCTGCGAGGCCGTGCCGTAAATTTTACGGCACAGCCTCGCAAACAGATTGCCTCCGGCACCGGCCGGTGGAATCAGAGGTCTTCCTCGATGGAGAAATCGTCTGGCAGATCGTCGTCGAACTCGTCGGCGGCCATATCGACGCCGGCTGCGGGAGCGGCATCGTCGGCCACTTTCGGCGCAGGCTGTCCGGCGGAGCTGTCGCCACGCAGTGCGGTGGCAATCTTGGCGCCGATTTCCGCGGCGAGTTCGGGATTGTCGGCAATGGTGGCCTTGGCGGCATCGCGTCCCTGGCCGAGCTTGGTGCCTTCGTAGCTGAACCATGAGCCGGACTTCTTTATTATATCATAGGCCACGCCAAGGTCGATTATCTCGCCGCTCTGCGAGATGCCCTCGCCGAACATGATGTCGAACTCGGCGCGCTTGAAGGGAGGTGCCACCTTGTTCTTTGTCACCTTCACATAGGTGCGGCGTCCCAGAACGTCATCGCCGTCCTTAATCATTGTGCGGCTGCGGATGTCGATTCGCACCGAGGCATAGAATTTAAGTGCGTTGCCACCGGTTGTGGTCTCCATCGGACCGAACATAGAGCCTATTTTCTCGCGCAGCTGGTTGATGAATATACATGTAGTGTTTGTTCGCGATATCGCGCCCGTGAGCTTGCGCATGGCCTGCGACATAAGGCGTGCCTGCAGGCCCATGTTGCGGTCGCCCATCTCGCCCTCGATTTCGCTCTTGGGAGTAAGCGCAGCCACGGAGTCGACCACCAGAATGTCGATTGCAGAGGAACGGATAAGCTGTTCGGCAATCTCGCGCGCCTGCTCGCCGTTGTCGGGCTGGGATATGAGCAGATTGTTTATGTCCACACCGAGGCTTTGGGCATAAAAGCGGTCGAAGGCATGCTCGGCGTCGATAATGGCAGCTATGCCACCGGCTTTCTGTGCCTCCGCTATGGCATGGATGGCAAGAGTTGTCTTGCCGCTGGATTCGGGACCGTAGATTTCGATGATTCGTCCACGGGGATAGCCACCCACTCCGAGCGCGTGGTTCAGAGCGATGGAGCCGGTTGGAATCACTTCCACGTCGTCGACCACTTCATCGCCGAGTTTCATTATGGCACCACGTCCGAATGCTTTCTCAATCTGTCCCATGGCCTGGGCCAGGGCGTCGCGTCGTGCGGCTTGGGGGTCGGCGGCCTTGGCGGCAGCCTTCTTGCTTGTTTCTTTTTTAGGGCTCATATGATGTGTGTTGTTTTGTTTCCTATGCAAAGATAACGCCGGAGCGGGGCATCATTCTTTCCCGTCGGGAATAATAAATGTTAAATAAAATAACAGCTCGACCAATCATCGCACTGTATATCTGCACCTTGCGCTTTTTCTTACAAAATATGCCGCAAAATTTCTTCCTGCCGGTGAACCATTGCATCCGAACCGTGTTCTAATAGTACATAGCAAGATTACTTTTTCCATTGCAAGAAATGTGATAATGATTGGTTTATTATCCAGCGTAGCGACACCGTGAGGTAGTCGCTACGCTGGTTTTTATACGGTTTTCATGTCTATTCCGGCACAACAACCCCTCTTATCCGGAGCTGAACTTTCTCGGAGCGGCCGTTCGCGGCCCGCAGGCGCAGGGTCACTTCCTTGTCGATTTCGCCACGCTGGCCGGTGGTGTTGAAACCCACGTTCACCACAGCCTCCTCGCCAGGCGCCACCGGCTTGCGGGGAAACGACGGTTCGGTACATCCGCAGGAAGCCCGCGCCGAAAGTATGGCCACGGCTCCGCTGCCGTTGTTGGTCATGGTAAACTTCATGTGTACCGTGCCGGCGGCCGCGGTCACTGTGCCGAAGTCGGCTTCGGTGCGGTCGAAAGTCACACCCACATTGCTTCCGGGTGTTCGGGCCTGGGCTGCGAAGGATGCGGCCATTATCGCCAGGCATGCCACCAGCCGCATTATCGTGGAAGGTATTCTCATATTCATATTCAGTATCTGTAATATATTGGTGCTCACTGACGCATTTTCCAGTAGCGTGCGAGCACGTCGGTGGCCGCGGCGAAACTCGAGCGGCGGTTGGCCAGCACATCGGCTTCGGCGGCGCCGAGAGCCGCGGATATCTCGGGATTGTTGTAGAAGTTGTTGCGCAACTGCTCGTCGATGGTCTCGTACATCCAGTAGCGGGCCTGCTCGCTGCGGCGGCGGTGGAAGTATCCGTTGGCATCCACAAAGGCGAAGTACCGGTCGATCATGTCCCACACTTCCCCTATGCCCAACTCATAATAACCCGAATAGGTGAGCACCTCGGGCTGCCAGCCGGAAGCTGTCGGCGGAAACAGATGCAGCGCCGAGCGGTACTGCGCCTGTGCCAGTTGCGCCGGGCCTATGTTGTCGCCATCGGCCTTGTTGATCACTATTCCGTCGGCCATCTCCATTATGCCGCGCTTGATGCCCTGCAGCTCATCGCCGGCACCGGCAATCTGGATAAGCAGGAAGAAGTCCACCATCGAGTGCACGGCGGTCTCGCTCTGGCCCACGCCTACGGTTTCCACAAATATGTTGTCGTATCCGGCGGCTTCACATAGCACTATGGTTTCGCGCGTCTTGCGCGCCACGCCGCCAAGAGAGCCTGCCGACGGGCTGGGGCGGATAAAGGCTCCCGGCTGCACCGAAAGCTTCTCCATGCGTGTCTTGTCGCCCAGAATGCTGCCTTTGGTGCGCTCGCTGGAGGGGTCGATAGCCAATACCGCCAGCTTGCCGCCCTTGCGCAGCACATGCAGGCCGAACACATCGATGCTCGTGCTTTTACCTGCTCCGGGCACACCTGTTATGCCGATACGGCGCGAATGGCCCGAGTGAGGCAGACATTTCTCTATCACCTCCTGCGCGATGGCATAATGGTCGGGGGCTATGCTCTCCACAAGTGTCACCGCGCGGCTGAGGGCGTTAAGCTCGCCTTTGAGGATTCCCTCCACCAGTTCCGACGCCGGAGGCAGCGGACGCCGACGCGGGCGCTTGTTGGCATAAGGATTCACGCTGGGCGGCTGTGCCACGCCGCTGTTCACCGTAAGGCCTGTGTATTTCTGGTCGTTTTCGGGATGTTCCATAGTGAATCAAAGATAGCAAACACACCCGGCGCAGCAAAATCTTTAACAATAATTTATGAATACACGCCGGCAAGGGTCTGTTTATCGTATTACGACAAATCCACCGAAAAAGAGTGTCGGAAATTCTTATCCTTCGGCTCAAAGGATAAGCTCCTGCCATAGGCCGAGACTATTCTCCATCGAAAAAGAGTGTCGAAGACACATATCCTGCCGACTCTCAGAAACACCCTACAGACATAGACTGCAACACCCAACACGCAAAAAGAGTGTCGGAGACACTCAACCTGTTGAAACCCCACCTTTACGAAGCGTAGCGTAGTTAGGTGGGGTGAAAAAGCGCATAATCACTCGATTAGGTCGGAGACCTTACACTGCGACGAGAGTGCAAGGCCTCCAACCTATTCCATTGCATTCCACCACTTTAACCCCACCTAACTCCGCTCCGCTGCGCAAAGGCGGGACTATATCAGGTGAAGCATCTCCGATGCTTTTAAACCTGACTTCAAGTTGTATTATGCCAATTGGCAGAACAGCCTATCAGGTCAATCCAGTTTCTTCGAGCTCGATTCCATACCGTACACAAAGCTCTTGAATCTCAGCATCGAATCCATCGTTACCCAGATGGTGGTCTTTCTGATTTCTGATATATTGGATTACATCATCCATTGATTCCCTGCCTACTGAAAATGCGAAATATTCCTTACCCCATCCTTCAAAATATGCGAAATGTTCATTACACTTCATCCATTTGCTGCTACTTTGTTTAAGCGATTGCATAAGAGAGGATAAAGAAATAGATGGATGCAGGTCTACAAGCATATGGATATGATTAGCAATACCGTTCATCCGCAATAACTTACACTTGTTGTTTTGGATTATCCCGTACATATACATGTATAATTCTTTCTTATATGCCTCGGGGATAGTCCGTTTGCGGAACCGGGTATTGATAACAATATGATATAGCGCGCAGACTTTGCTCATAGCGCAAAGGTAAGTATTTATTTATAAAAGCATTGGCATGACGATTATTTTTTCATGCCAATATACGAGGCATGCAGAGTGTCGGAGACGCATATGAACAGCCAGTGAGCCGCAAAGAGAGTGTCGGAGACACTCAACCTGTTGAAACCCCACCTTTAAGTTAGGTGGGGTGAAAAAGCGCATAATCACTCGATTAGGTCGTAGACCTTACACTAACGCGAATGTGCAAGGTCTACGACCTATTTCCATATAAAACACCACACTACACCCCACCTAACTTCGCTGCGCTACGTAAAGGTGGGGCTTCTGCAGGTGAAGCATCTCCGATGCTTTTAAGCCTGACTGTCGTATTGGATTACATCCTACGTTGATTCCCGCCTGCTGGGAGTGTCGGAGACGCATATAACAGCCCGCGAGCCGCAAAAGAGTGTCGGAGACACTCAACCTGTTGAAACCCCACCTTTACGAAGCGTAGCG
>ERZ778503.1622-NODE-1622-length-14703-cov-23.166029_pt1 | contig 14703 bp, 16 predicted proteins | sample MGYA00510047_ERZ778503 | MGnify/ENA primary metagenome ERZ778503 (study PRJEB29527, sample SAMN07138965) | mouse gut metagenome | material: feces | host: mouse | place: China:Nanjing | collected 2016-01-25 ... | reverse complement strand
TAAGAGAATGTTTGAATTTAAACCAAATTAAACATTATAAGCATAACAAACCCTCAATCAGAGTGTTTGTAGAAGAAAATCGATTAGTATGCATAAAATCAGCTTCTATCAGACACATCTGACCGAGGGTCAATGGTCTTATATAAACAAAGTATTCTTTGAAAATGATTGCAGACACCGCAAATATTCCCTGCGTTCCATATTCGAGGCAGTACTGTATCTTTTGGTCAGCGGATGCCAGTGGCGCATGCTTCCTCACGATTTTCCAAAATGGCAGACGGTCTATTGGTACTTCCACAAATGGAGGACAGACGGCTATCTGAGCCACTGCATAGAAAAACTCGTCATCAAGATACGCCGCAAACGTAAACAGTCCGCCACACCTTCGGTCATGGCGCTTGACGCCCAAAGTGTCAAGTGGGGCAACCGTCAGAGCGGCAACGGGTTCGATGCCAATAAAAAGGTAAAAGGTATAAAACGCAATATTGCTGTTGACCGCAACGGATTCATTCTCGGCAGATATGTCAGTAGTGCCGGAATACATGATTCCCGACTCGCATCTCCGGTGTGTGAACAGGTTTCTGATGCATGGCCTTCGGTCAGGAAAGGACTTGTTGACCGTGGATATCGCGGAGAGCTTATTGAGAATATAAAGCGAGATTTCAATATCGACATCGAGGTCTGTTCCACTCCCAACGGAACAAACGGATTCACGCCAAAACCGCTTCGGTGGGTGGTGGAACGCACATTTGCCTGGCTGGACGGATTCCGCAGGCTTACACGAAACTATGAAATCACCAATGAGTCCGCTGAGGAGATGATTGATTTTGCCACGCTCAAACTGTTGCTTAATCATGTCGAACATTAAAATCTATTTAAATTCAAACACTCTCTAAATCTTTCAGATAATTTACCGCAGCCTCAACTGATGTGCCGCTCCCGTCACATCTGAATTTCATCTGGCAATTCAATGCAATCTCCTGTAAAAAGTGTGCAACTGTAAGTGCTTGAGTGGGTGTGAAAAAAATTCCATATTCAGGTAATGATGAAAAATTGATATCTCTTGTGCCATAGAAAGTTCCGGTGAATTTCCCCACGGTGGCAATTGTTTGGCCCAAAGCCATTGTTACACATCCGATAGGCATATGATTCCCATACTTGCTGCATTTACTGCATGTACAGTAAGTAGCATAGTTGTTGAAGGGATTTCTTTGTCCCCATTGATAAGGCACAATCGACTGAATGGTAATATCGCCTGCACGAGTGGAAATCGCGGAATCATCAGTTGCATTTTCAAGAATTCTCTCCGCTATAATCGGGATGGATTGAATCAATTCGCGGAGAGGAACAATATCAATTGTATCCTGTATTGCACCGGATTCAGTGTAATAGAAGATTCTGTCAAGACCGGGCGTATCGGATACCACAGCATAGCCTGAAGATTCGCCGAAATCAATATTTACAGTATGAATATCGTATTCCGATTCAACTTCTGTAATGCCGGTTCTTGTAGGCCGGTGAGAGTTGTGATATGTTGCAGTGGAAATGTCAGTTATACTGAAATTTACAGTTCCGGCTTTGGTTTCCGGATGAATTGTATTGTAGAATTCAGAGATCAGTTCGTGAATTCGATTATGTCGGTTATTAGATACGGGTTCGTCTTCAGCGCTACTGCTGCATCCGAAGCATAACAGGATAACCGTCAGTGCGGTCATGATGTGGAAAAACGGTTTCATAACTTATAAGGATGTTATGTCTTACTACTTGTGATTCCCCGCTGAGGGTTACGGTTGGGTATGGGAAGGAGCTGCTTCTTGGGTAATGTGGATATACCCGGCGGCAATTTCGTACTCTAAATCTGCTCCAAATGCCGCGAGTGAAAATGCGCGGATGCTGTCGGTATCGTTGGCATCTATGTCAACGACGATTTTAGGCTCCCCGTTTTCTGACTCTGAATATATCTTATAGAATGGGCCAATCTCTTCATATTTACCTTCGTATTTTGAATTAGATTCGCCATATTTGTGAGTTTCAGGATAATACAGATATGTCTGGGTCGTGAATCTTGATGGGAGAGGAGTTGACCCGACAATTCCCTTTACCTTTAACACGACGGTCTGTTCATTGGAGCTTACCGTCATTTCTTCTGGCTTTGGTATGCCGTCGGGAATATCGGATGTCAGAAAGTAGTACCATTGCGGACATCCATTAAAGAATCCTTCCTTTTTGCATGAGCTGAGCAGGATGACTAAAAGGGGAATCAGGGTGAGGATTTTTCTCATAGGTATGGTTATTAATAATTTAGAAGTTGCCGGTCGATATATCCGAAATGGCATGATATCGAAGATATACAGTCATTCCAGGATTTTGACGAACCGATTTTCTTATACTTTTTAAGATCCGGGATTGATACCTGTCGTGACGATTGGGTGGCTATCAGGCTGATGCGGTGTTTTGACCTGTTGTTGTCGCCATGATTATAATCCGTATCGTCCCAGATTGTCAGTACGGAACATACAATCGGGTCAGTGCCGTAATATCCGATGGCTATTGAAGTCACCTTGTCGTTGAGATTATATGGTTTCAGACTTGGTATGTTGTAGGTGAAGTGGAAATCCGAAAGACCTTTTATCAGGGATGTTCCCTTGAAATGGTCATTGTCGAAGATAGCAAAATAGCCAAGATCTGAATCGGTATGATTCTCAAATCCTGTAGCTCTTGTCAGAATCGACTTCTCAGCACTGTTGAGATTCATGATATCGTTGTAAAGCCTATTATCCCCGTAATGATAGATGTATGATATCTATCGATGGTAGCTGACCATGATGCAAAGATATAAAATTTATAGTAAGGGTCAAAATATTTTTAAACTTATTTTTGTAAATTTTAATAGGCGAATGGGTGTGAGGATTGGGTAAATTAACGGTCGAGAGGCTAAATACAGGCAGTCCCCCGCGCGATGCAAAGCCATCGCGCGGGGGACTGATTGAGTGTATGTCAGATGAGGATGGGCCGTGGCCGTCACCTCTTGTCAGAGCGATAACACTTGTCAGAGCGACTCTACGAATTTGCGGTAATCGGCGTTGTCGGGATCATATTTGAGGTAGCCGTTGAAGTAGCGTTTGGCTGTCTCTTTATCCTTCTTGTCGAGGTATGCGTTGCCGACCGCATTGTAGAGGTTTTTGGCATCGCCGGCGAAGCGGGATGTATCATCCATTTTTTCGAGCAGGTCGATCGACTGGATGTAGTACTGGATAGCCTCCTCGTTCTGACCCTTCTGCATGGCCACGTCGCCTTTCAGCTTGGCGGGACGGTACATGCCGGGATACTGCTCGGCAGCGGCATCGCCAAACTTGAGGGCTTTCTGGAAGAAAGTGTCGGCAGCTGCGGGATCATTCTCCTTGTTCTGCACGCCTGCATAGTAGGCGAATACGGCAGCCTGCCAGTTGTCGTTGAAACCGGGATCCTTGGTATTTGCGATGTAGCCGTCGTAGGCGTTGCTTGCGCCGGGCATGTCTCGGCGGTCTACGTTAAGCATAGAGAGCTGCTTGTAGAGAGCCGCGTTGGTGGGGAGATTCTTGATACCCTCTTCAAGCACAGCCTTAGCCTCGTCAAGTTTTTGGGCTTTCTGGAACTCATCGCCGATAAGTGTGTAGTCGATTGGTGCGAACACATTCTTGGCGGGGGCGGCCATATGGGCGTTGTAAAGGGCTTCAGCCATGGGGAGCATCTGGTCGGCCATAGCGGGGAGCTGCGCCGCATTCATAAACTGGAAGCGGAGTGCGGAGAAGTTGGAGGGATCCTTCGACAGAAGCTGCGAAGCATAGTCGTAACCCTTCTGATAGTCGCCGCCGTAGAAGAGGAGGAACGCGTAGCGGTCTTCATCCTGCTTGAAGTGGTTGGGGTTGTTGACATACTTGCCATACTCGGCGGCAGCCTCCTTGTACATCCCCTGATTATAGTAGGCATTGGCCAGAGAGCGTTGGCCGAGAGCCGAATCGGGATTGAGGTCAAGAAGTTTCTGGAGCATGTTGATGCCGTATTCGGGATTTACCTGCGAGAAGAGGTTGGCATATTTGAAGTATGCGGCAGTGGCATTTGGGTCGTAGTTGAGCGCCATTTCATATTTGGCTCCGGCAGCTCCATAGTCCTTGGCCTGAGCCAGGATATCGCCCTCGAAAATGTAGATAGAGGGATCCTTCATGTCGATTTTGCGAGCCTTATCCACACGTTTAGTGATTACCTTGGCGTAAAGTTCGGGATTTACTGCATTGTAGGCTCTTGCGATAGCAATCTGCACAGCGGGGTCTTTCTTATCGAGTCCTTCGGCCTTCTTGAAGTTGGCCTCAGCCTCCTTTGGATTGTTGGCGATGAGGTCGAGCTGTCCAAGTCCGATATAGTTGAACGCATATTCGGGGTTGGCTTCGACGCCTTTGTTGAAGAAAGCTCGTGCTTCATCTGCATTGTTGTCACTCAGAGAGATAAGGCCCTGATAGTAATAGCCTACGGCCTTGTCGGTGCCGGCATTGTTGATGTTGCGCTGCAGGAGCTCCTTTGCGTTGGAGAGCTGACCTGCTTCATAATATTCCACACCTTCGGCATGGGTTTGAGCGAGCGCCGAGAAAGCCGAGCCGGCCAGTACGAGCGCGATAAGTGATTTGTAGTTCATCAGTATGTAGTATAAATTATTGATTACTTAATCCGGCGGAAGCGCCCGGCGAACATAGCCGCCCGGCGCTTCAGTGGCTGACCGGCATGAAACCCATAGCCATGTCTGCCGTAGGAGAGTTACATTATTGACAACGCAGCAGCGGTGTTTTTATTTTACAAGTTGCACGACTCTTCGGTTGATATGGTAAGGCATTATGCCGGACTTGATGATAATCTTCTGCCCGACGAATCCGGTGACAAAAGTATAGAAGCTGTGCAGCATTGTGGAGTTGGAAGCTGTGGATATCATCCATACCTTTCGGAACAGGGGATAGTCGCCGGAATTGATATAAAGCTGGTAGGGCTTATAGGCCACGGGGCTGAAATCATTGTCTTCGCAAGGATTGCTCACCTTGATAATGTTTACTTCAGAGGTGAGGTCGGTGTTGATTGAATCATTTTCATTGGCATAATCCTCCATGCGTCGGTCCATCGGGACAGTTTTTGCTACACTCAGGTCATTGCCGAGCCATGAGACAGAGATTATTCCGAGTGCATCCGGATCGTTCTTGACCACATCAAATACGGCGGCATTGTTTTTCTGCGCGTATGGCTTGATATAATCGGTGATTTTCTTTCCTTCGGGCAGGAATTTCTCACGCATGTATGACACAGTAGAAGAACCTTCGGCATCGAATACGACCTTGATTGCCGTTGTGTCGTTGCCTGCGAGCTGGTCCCATCGAGTCAGTTCGCCCCGCAGGATTTTGCGGATCTCATCCATAGATAGTGCGCTTACGGGATTATCCTTGTTGACAATCATGGCCACGGCATCGACGGCGATGCAATTGGAACGTACGATTCTCCGGTTGACACTTTTGCAATGCTGGCGTTCCTCTTTGGTAAAGTCGCGAGTGACGATTATGCTCTGACATTTGTCGGCGAGCAGGGAATCAATGCAAGCCTGTTCCGACATATAGAACGGGAGGATGTGGGCGTCTTTGTATTGGAATTCGAATGCCTGAATCTCCTCGTCGAGGATGTTGCGGAATCCATCGTCGCAGAACACTGCGCCGGTGCCTGATGTGTATTCGCCGCGTTTGATTTCGCCGCAGGCGGCGAGCGATGCGATGAAGAGCAGGGTTACGGCGCAACTTACCACAATCTTGGTGATTCGGATGTAACCTGGAACAGCCTGGTGTATGCGGAAATTTCCTTTATGTGCGGCGTATGCGAAAAGCGCCGCCTCGCGAAGTCGACGGGTGGAAATCATGTGTTGTAAAAAAAGTCTTATGTAAGTGTTCGGATTTCAAGTAAGTGAAAGGAAATCTGTAGTGCAGCTTGCGTTGCTTGCTGCAAAGTCAGGTCGGAAGCATAGCCATATGTGCTTCCTCCCCGACACGTGAAATTATCTCGGAAAAACCCTCTGCGGGTAAATGAGAGTTGAATTCAGACACTTGCCTGTCGAAACTGTTGAAATTTAGGCAGGGAGCATCAGTAAGTCTGACCCTTGTACATTCGGTAGCCGCGATATATGCCATAGAGGCACAGCAGCACACCGATTGCGATAGAAACACCGTAATTAATAATGTCGAATACATTGCAGAGGAACAGCACCCCTACAGCAATATAGACGAGCACCATAAATATACCGAATACGAGGCGCATCCCCTTGGGCATGCCGTTGTTGTCAGAATACTTATCCATAGCAGTAGTGATTAATGAATTATATATATAGTTTTTGAGGAAGTGAAGTCGGCATGATAATTCTACCGCCGCCTCGCCGCTTCATGGGAACCCTGCGCCAGAGGGCGGAATGTCAGACGTATAAATCTGTCAGTTTCAAGGCCCCGAATCACGCGGGTTCACTTTTTTAACAATTAATCGGCTGATTAGTTTTGAGAAACTGATAAAAAAGAGAGGATTCCGAATTTCGGAATCCTCTCTTTTGCTATATGTGCGTTCAGAAGGTGTAATCGAGTTATTGCCTGATGGCGACAGCCGAGTCTTCTGATTGCGATGCTTACTGATTTTGCAGACGGAAAGTCACCGGGAGGTTGAAGTAAGAGCGCACAGGCTGGCCGTTGTTCTTACCGGGCTGCCACTTAGGCATACGTTTCACTACACGGAGAGCTTCCTGGTCGAGGTCTCTGTCGACACCCTTCACGATAGTGGGGCTACCGATAGAACCATCTTTTTCAACGACGAACTTCACTACGACGCGACCGGAGATACCGTTCTGCTGAGCTGATTCCGGGTATCGGATGTTGTTGGAGAGCCACTTCATCATTGCGGCCTGACCGCCGGGGAATTCCGCCGGCTGCTCAACAGCCACGAAGATTTTCTCAGGCTCGTCCTTCTTAACCTCCGGGACGGGTTCTACGACCTGTACCTGTTCTACCACTGCCTTGAACTTATCCACATCGTCGGCACCTTCCTGATTGACAACGCCGCGAGCGGTATTGTCTTCCTTCTGGGTCTCCATATCCATCACCGCGTTCTTCACCTGGTCGGCGTCGACGATGGCGATCTGGGTTACCTGAACAGTGGCGAGCACCTCTTCAGGCACCTGAGGGATTTCCTGTTCGAACTTTTGCTGTTCGGGTTCCTCCTCCTCGGGTTCGGGCTCGTCAGATACTGTCTCGAGTTCGAGAGCCTGCATCTTTTCGCGCTCTTCGATGAGGGCGAGGCGGTCTTTCTCAGCTTTATAGTCGGAATATTTGGAGTATCCGATTAGGAGACAGATTACTACAACAAGACCGATGAGAGCATAGAGAGCGGCGAGGTTGTGACGCTTGTCGCTGTCCTTACGGAGCATGTATGCACCGAACTCCTGGTTCTTATCGGCGAAGACTATGTCGCGCCATTCTTTTGATGTCAGATCTACATTTTTAGCCATTGTGATTGCTGCTTTAAAGGATTAATAAATCTAACATTACTCATTGTGGTGTTTACGATAGTCATCGAGCATTACGAGGTCGGCGTCGGTGATATTGTCAATCTGATATTTCGAGATTGAGTTGATCTGCATCTCGTCGAGGATATCCACGAGTCCGCGGTAAGAGGCCTCGGGAGTCGACTTGATGATGATTACAGGCTTCTTGATGTTTTCATCCTTACGCACCTTAGAGGCAGCTTCGTTATACTTAGCCATAGCCTCCTCACGTCCGTCCTTAGTCTCAAGCGAGCCAAACTTACCGTCGTTGAGATCCTTCTTGAGGGCATTGATTTTCTCAAGCACTTCCTTATTGCGGTTCTGAATGATATCACGGATACCGCGAGCCTTGTGGTCGCCTACAGAGTTGACCTCATCGCTAAGGAGTTCGGATTTCTTGAGGTTGTTGTTTGCAGAAATCACTACGCCGCCAGGTCCGAAGATACCTTCATCGCCACCGGGCTTTCCATCGTAATAGTAGATTTCATTGACCACGTTGCCATTGACAGAGTCTACCATGAGAGTTCCGGGCGTTGGTCCGGCTTTCTTTTTGGCGTCGATGATGATTGTGATAGCGTCGTTGGCCGAAGCCTGCGACATGTTCTCCTCATTCTGCACCTTCTCATTGGTAGGGAGCGCGATGGTCAGTGTCTGGGACTTGATCATGGTCGTACAGAGCATGAAGAATGTTATAAGCAACATGTTCATGTCGACCATGGGAGTGAAGTCCACGCGGATCTGCATTTTTTTCTGGTGACCTTTCTTTCCGCTGTCACCACCTGATTGCTGAACTTCTGCCATTTTATTCGTCTCCTGCCTTTAGTGCGGTCAATAGTGTAAACTTGTTCTGTTTGATGGTCTGGAGGTTGTCCATCACCATGTGGATGATTTCGAAGCTGGTGTTCTGGTCAGCCTTGATAGCCACGCCTGCACCTTCCTTCATGGCCTGTGCGAGGTTGGCGTTTTCAGTCTGACGTGCAGCTTTGATCCACATCTGGAACTCATTGAGGTTGTCCTCGGAGTTTTCCACGGCGATAGGGATACCTGTCTTGTGGTTTGGGTTGGGGTCTTCGCCACCCAGCCACTGGTCCATCTTGGTGAGACCTTCGGGTTCGTCGGCCAGACTGAGGAATTCACCCATCTGGCTGAGGGGGACACCGAATGCACCTAGCTTACTGAATGCCTGCTTCTGCTGAGCGTTGAAGCTCACAGGATTCTTCTTATGCGATTCATTATAGATTTCGGTCACCTTGTCGAGGAGCTCAACGCGCATTTTGGTGTTAGACCACTGCGCGGAGGTGTCGTTGTTCATAGTGAGCCAAATCTGGCCTTTCGGGCTTACCAGGACCTGCACCACATTAGTCTCCTGTACTTTTTCGGTCGATACCGATGCGGGAGTGATTACAGTGGTGGGTTCCTTGGAAAGGAAAGTTGAAGTCAACATGAAGAAGGTAAGCAGCAGCACGGTCACGTCACTCATCGCCGTCATGTCGATGAATGTGCTCTTTCTTGCTATTTTTACTCTTCCCATATTAGCTATTAACTTTTATCGGTTTGGTTTGAAAAGTTGTGTGTTATAACAAACTCTTGCTGTGTGTTCGCCAAATTCCTTTAGAGCGGAAATTAGTGAGTTGCAGCGAAAGTAGCTACGATAGAGAAACCGATTTCGTCGATAGCGTAGGTCAGGTTGTCGATCTTGTTGGTGAAGAAGTTGTAGGAGATTACAGCGAACGCACCAGTTGCGATACCGAAGGCGGTGTTCACAAGTGCCTCGGAGATACCTGTTGACAGCTCAGTAGAGTCAGGCGAGCCTGAAGATGCGAGAGCCTGGAATGATTTGATCATACCCATCACAGTACCGAGCAGACCTACGAGAGTACCGAGAGTCGTGAGAGTCGCGATGATGGGGAGGTTCTGCGACAGAGAGGGCATTTCGAGAGCTGTAGCCTCTTCCACTTCATTGCGGAGAGTAGTGAGTTTCTGCTCCTTGGAGAGAGTGGTGTTGGCGTCCATCTCTTTGTACTTAACCAGAGTATTGTAGACTACAGAAGCCACAGAACCCTTCTGCTGCTTGCAACGCTGCATGGCGGCATCGATTTTGTTGGCAGCGAGGTCAGCCTTGACTGCAGCCACGAACTTGGTGGTGTTACCCTTGCCGGAAGCGGAGCTGATGGCAATCCAACGCTCGATAGAGAGCACGATTACGGTGAGAAGAAGGGTCATCAGGATAGGCACGATGAAACCGCCTTTGTAGACAGTACCGGCGAGGTTGAGGGGGTGACCGTCGGTTGTGCCGCCTTCGAAGTTACCGCCGTAACCCATGCCGAAGAGGAAGATGCAGATGGCTGCTGCGCAGCATACGAGGATCACGATGAATGCGTTGCGAATGCCGCGCACCTGTGAGATTTTCTCCTCTTTCTTTACACGTGCTGCCATGTTGGGAGCGGGAGCAGCGGGTTTAACCGTTGCCTTGGGATCTTTAGATTCCATACTGATAAGTTTGTTTGTAGTTGTTAGAATTATATTGTTGTTTGTTATTTCGGGTTATGCCGAGGTGATGACGTTAAGTCGGTGCAAATTTACAACAATATTTCAATTTCGCAAAGCGATGTTTTGCAAAAAAATGTTGGAAAGAAGCCGCTGTTACCCAATTGATATGAAATTAGATATAAATATGCTGTGGGAATATGTTGTACAACATATTCTGGCGACTTCTTTACAACTTATGATTAAATTTGGGGTGTACGGGATTATGCCAGTCTAAAGGATTATCCTCTTACGGCTGCGATGCCGGGAAGCACTTTGCCTTCGATGGCTTCGAGCAGGGCTCCGCCGCCGGTCGACACGTAGCTTACGGAGTCGGCGCATCCGAACTTGTTGACGCAAGCCACTGAGTCGCCGCCGCCTACGAGCGAGAAGGCGCCGTTGTCGGTGGCCTCGACGATAGCATCGGCGATGGCTTTAGAGCCTGTGGTGAAGTTATCGAACTCGAATACGCCTGCAGGGCCGTTCCAGAGGATTGTCTTGGCCGGGAGGATAGCCTCGCGGAATGCCTTGATGCTTTCCGGACCGGCGTCAAGTCCTTCCCATCCGTCGGGGATTTCCATTACGGAGCATATCTGAGTGTTGGCATCGTTTGAGAATGCGTCGGCTGCCACGCAGTCGGTGCCGAGCACGAGGTTGACACCTTTCTCCTTGGCCATCTTCATGATGTCGAGAGCGAGCTGGAGCTTGTCGTCCTCACAGATGGAGTCGCCGACCTTACCACCCATTGCTTTGGCGAAGGTATAGGTCATGCCGCCGCAGAGGATAAGGTTGTTGACCTTGTCCATCAGATTCTCGATGATGCCGATTTTGGTGGATACTTTTGAGCCGCCCATGATGGCAGTGAAGGGGCGCTTGATATCCTTAAGAATATTGTCGACGGCCTTCACCTCTTTCTCCATGAGGAAGCCGAGCATCTTGTCGTCAGCGTCGAAGTAATCGGCAATGACGGCTGTAGAGGCATGTTTGCGGTGTGCGGTGCCGAAGGCATCGTTGACGTAGACATCGGCATAGCCTGCCAGAGTCTTTGCAAACTCCTTCTGGCTTTCCTTCATGGCTTTTTTGGCATCGTCGTAGCCGGCATCGATCTTCTCGATACCTACCGGCTTGCCTTCTTCTTCGGGGTAGAAGCGGAGGTTCTCGAGTAGGAGCACTTCTCCGGGCTTGAGGTCGTTGGCTGCTTCGGCAGCTTTCATGCAGTCGGGTACGAATTTAACGTCAGTGCCGAGAGCTTTGGCTACGTCCTCGCGGATTTGGCTGAGAGAGAACTTGGGGTTGACTTTGCCTTTGGGTTTGCCCATGTGGCTCATGAGGATGAGGCTGCCTCCGTCGGCAAGGATTTTTTTCAGAGTGGGGAGAGCGCCGCGGATGCGGGTGTCGTCGGTCACGTGACCATTTTCATCGAGGGGTACGTTGAAGTCAACGCGTACGATTGCCTTTTTACCGGCAAAATTGTAATTTTCGATGTTTGCCATTTTTTTGTGTATTTTTTAAGTTGTGTTTTCCTGTGAAAAAAATGAGGTCTCCGATATTGTCTGAATCCGGGTTATGGATAATAACTATATACAGGAGGTCAGCATGTGTAGGGGTGCGAAGTGGAATAGTTGCACTTCGCTCTGCAAAGATAGCTAATTTTGGTGACATATATCGCAAAAAATTAGTAAATTTGGAGTATGGAAATGAAAGAAATCGAAAATTTGAGCGAGCAATGGTGTGGCAGGCATCCCTCGTCAGTGTCGCGACTTGCCGGCGCCGGATCGTCCCGCCGTTATTATAGGCTGACATACGATGCCCCGGTGGGTAATGGCGGAGTGCTGTCGGTAGTGGCCACTGCCGGCGATGACGTGCGGGAGAATGAAGTGTTCTGTGCGCTGGCAAAGGTGTTTGGCAGATATGGAGGACGAGCACGACCCTTCCGTGTGCCTGAGATATATGCCGTGTCGGCCGATGGCCGTGTCTATCTTCAGGAAGATTTAGGCGACCGTTCGTTGTTTGACATCATACGTAAGGAGTCGGGCAAAGAGACGCTGTGCCGGAGGTTGCGCGTGGTGCTCGATGCCCTGCTTTCCATCCAGACGATACCTGCCGTGGAATGGGACGGCTTGATAGGTTGCCGTCCATTCGGAGAGCGCAGGGTGCGATGGGATCTGAATTACTTCAAATATTCCTTTATAAAGCCATGCGGCATAGCGTATGATGAAGAAAGACTGGAAGATGAATTCGAGGCGCTGGCACACTCGCTGTCTTCATATCCTTCGGCGATAGAGGGGTTTATGTATCGTGATTTCCAGAGTCGGAATATCATGTCGGATAATGATCCGGACTGCGCTCCCTGCCTGATAGATTTCCAGGGGGGGATGAAAGGGCCGGCGCTCTATGATGCAGTCTCGCTGCTATGGCAGGCCAAGGCCGGCCTGAGTGGGGAAGTGAGAGATGAAATGATGAGGTATTATATCGGGCGACTCGCCGGAGTGACCGGAGCTGATGAGGAATCGCTGATTGAACTGACCGACGGCTTTGTGCTGCTGCGTACCCTTCAGGTGCTCGGAGCCTATGGCTTCCGTGGACTGATAGAGCGTAAGGCCCATTTCATAGAAAGCATACCTCCGGCGCTGTCGAATCTTGCCGCCTTGATCCACAAAGGAGTGCTCTCTCCATATCCGGAACTCGAAAGCTGCTGCCGCCGTCTGATACATCTTGATCGCTTCAGACAGCCGGCCGCCGACAGGCTTACTGTAGAGGTGTGGAGCTTTTCATATAAAAAAGGGTATCCGGAGAATCTTACCGGCAATGGCGGCGGATTCGTATTCGATTGCCGTGCGCTGCATAATCCCGGCAGATATGACGAATACAAGAGTCTGACAGGACTTGACCGGCCTGTCATCGACTTTCTGGAGAGTCATGCCGAAGTGGCTGAATATCTCGGACATGCTTCAGGAATGGTGATACCTGCGGTCGAGACCTATCGTCGCCGTGGGTTTAATCATCTTCAGGTGGCTTTCGGGTGCACGGGAGGGCGTCACCGGTCAGTGTATTGTGCCCAAAGTATGGCTGTACGTATCAAAGAGACATACCCCGATGTGGAGGTGAGAGTCGTGCATCGCGAACAGTGTATTGACAGGATTGTCGCAAAATCGGAAAAATGAAAGCATTTATATTCGCAGCCGGACTGGGGACGCGTCTCCGCCCCTTTACGGAGCATCATCCGAAGGCCCTTGTGCCGGTGGGGGGTGTGCCAATGCTGGAGCGAGTCCTGACGCGCATGCGTCAGGAGGGGTTTGACAGTGTGATAATCAACGTGCATCACTTTGCAGACCAGATAGAAGATTTCCTGAAGGCACATGCCGGATTTGGTCTTGACGTAAGAATCAGCGATGAGCGGGAGTGTCTGCTTGACACCGGCGGAGCACTGCTTCATGCGCGTAATCTGCTCGATGATGAAACCGAGCCGTTGCTTATTCACAACGTAGACATACTCTCGGATGCGCCCCTGTCGCATCTGGTAAATCATCATGTCGGCCGTAGGCAGATGGCCACTCTGCTGGTAAGTGACCGCGACTCCTCGAGGAGACTGATATTTGACAGAGACGGACGTTTGCGCGGCTGGCGCGACCTGAGGAGCGGTGCCGTCAGACCCGCCGGACTTACTCCGGAATCAGGCGATGTCAGTCTTGCCTTCAGCGGCATCCATGTCATCACTCCGGCCGATGTATATGCCGAGATGGAGCGGCAGGAGAGAAACGGTGCATTCCCCGTGATGGACTTCTATCTTGAGGCTATGACACGTAGACCTATAGAGGGGTACCGTTACGGCCGATTGCGGCTTATCGACATAGGAAAGCCTGCGACGCTGGCGCAGGCTGATTCCATGTTGAGTAAAAAACCGGGGGAGACTGATGGTGCTGAAGCCGGAGACTGACTGTGAGCTACAGCTGATGGATATGACTGGCACGATTGACATTAAACTGGCAGATGCACCCTATGATAAGAGCGACGACTGCAGACGCGCCGAGCCACCAGTCGGCCGAGACACTTCTCACGAAGCATGATGCTATCAGCAGGATCGACCCTGCGATGTAGAAAATGATGGACAGTGCTTTCATAGTAGTAAATAATAACAGATTAAATAAACCTAAGGATGTAAGAGAGTGCTTGAATTCAACACGAAGTTTTGTGTCTGAGTGTAATTGGGAGACTCTTTCCATTCCTCCGAAGGGTCATCTCTGTGAAATCCACTAAGTATCGGCAGCCGGATATCCCGTCACGTCCCGGCCCGACCTTGGGGCTTTTCATAAATATTCCTCTTGGGATGAATGAAATAAAACACTCTCAGTTAAGTAAGTGCTCAAATTTAATTTATACAATATGTGAGCTTATTTTTTAGTCGATTCCGGTGTGTGGTGAACTGGAATATAAACATATTCGACTGAACGACAAGCCGGAAGCGGCAAAAAAAAGAAGCAGCAGATTGTAAAAAGGATTCTCTTTCAAATACTATCGGTTAAATTTAAACACTTGATTTTTAGTAGATGACAAAAATTAAATTTATGCTGTTAAACACTTAATTTTCAGTC
>ERZ778503.1615-NODE-1615-length-14753-cov-8.529936_pt1 | contig 14753 bp, 11 predicted proteins | sample MGYA00510047_ERZ778503 | MGnify/ENA primary metagenome ERZ778503 (study PRJEB29527, sample SAMN07138965) | mouse gut metagenome | material: feces | host: mouse | place: China:Nanjing | collected 2016-01-25 ... | reverse complement strand
GGTTATGGTGAATTTTTTTAATTTTTTAGAAATGGGAAATTTGTACACTTCTTGCGCGGTTTTGAAATGCAACCAGGCTGCCCTGAAACGCAGCCATCTGCCTCCATAACCGTGATTTGTTCATCACGGATGGTTTCTGTTTCGGGAAGGGATAAATCCTTCGGAACATGTACGGGAACCTGAAATGTCATGGAAATTTCCTCCTTGTCGATCATTACGTCACTGATATTGAATATGGTAGACAGGTAGCTGCACAGATAGATGACGCTGCCGTGCCTTCCGGTGAAGGATACCAGTGAGAGATATTTTTTGTCCTGTAACTTGTTTAAAATGCGGCTCACTGTAGCTTTTGAGATGCCCCAGCGCAGGGCAAGGTCGCTGAAATTTGTGAGCGGATTGTCGGTGGCGTTGCGGAAATAGACCACAGGCCCCAGTTCAGACCCCTGCACCTGCCGGTCGTTATAGATGGCGTGTACCCACAGGTCAAGCACAATATCCATCTCTGAGCATTTGCCCATGCTGATCAGTTCATGGACGGCAGCAACCGGGAAAAAGAAAAAGCCCACATCCTTGAGACATGGGTAATTGTAGTCGAGCGCCGTATTGCGCTGTTTCCAGCCGTTGATCGTGAATTTAACTAGATGGTTTCTGCCAAGTCTGGTGTAGGTGATGTAATTCTGCTCCTGCAGGAAGTCAAGAATGGCGACTGCCTAATGCTAGAAACATGTGCGGAACCATTCCGCCAGTTCTGAGGTCTTGCAGATCCACTCGCCCGGACCCACCAGATAGGAGATGCCTTCTATGCGGCGGTAGGAGGAGCGGAAGTTGGCATAGGAGCAGAGTGTCATGTAATAAAAAAGATAGGAACTTCCGTTTGTACGGGTGTCCCTATCTTCCATAAGGCTGCGGATGAACTCGCGGTAGATGCGACACCGTAGGTAGTCCACAATTTGTTTGATTTCTAATTGGTAGTCCATATATACCTCCTGAATTACAAAATGCCCCGTAGAAAATTACGGGGAATTAAGCGTAAATAATTGTTGTTTCGTGATTGTGCTCTGTTGTATAATATTAAAGCAGAAGAACACGGATTCGGTTTATGGTTCCATGCGTTTTGACATCGCATGAAATCAAGGTATCATACATGAAGCAAGTGCATTTTTATTGATAGATTTTCCGATTGTCAATGTAAGTCTGCCTATGTGAAACCGAATCCGAATGTGCTTTTATGAGTAATCCTATTGAGGCAGAGCTTTTGACGCAGGAGATGTATCAGGAGCGTGTAGCATGGGCAGTCTATATGGGAATTATGCAGGTAATAAATACCTAAAATATTACGAAATGTTACAAAAACTTTAATGTAATACCTTTATAAAACGAAATTAATATGCTAAAATAAAAATGCCTGAAAATTAGTGATAAATATGGAGATAATAACAATGGAGACAACAATTGCTGTCATTGGAGTGAAAGAGAACCCAGAGTGTATTGAGGCAAAACTATCTATGGCAGGAGAGATTATCAAACGAGGTGGTTTGGTTGCATTTCCAACAGAGACTGTCTATGGTCTTGGCGGAGATGCACTCAATCCAGAGTCATCGAGAAAAATTTATGCAGCAAAAGGCAGACCAAGTGACAATCCATTAATTATACACATTGCAAATTGGGAGGACTTGGGGAGGATTGTGAGTGAGATTCCTGCTGCGGCTACAAAACTTGCAGAGGCTTTTTGGCCCGGACCACTCACCATGATTTTTAAAAAATCAGACCTTGTTCCATCACAGACAACAGGAGGACTTGACACAGTAGCTGTGCGAATGCCATCTCATCCACTAGCAAATCTTTTTATAAAAAAGGCGGGCGGTTATGTGGCTGCGCCAAGTGCAAATTTGTCAGGAAAACCAAGTCCTACACTTGCGAAGTATGTTGTGCAGGATATGGCAGGTAGGATTGATATGATTCTCGACGCAGATGGTTCTTCAATAGGACTTGAATCCACAATTGTGGATGTGACAACAGAGATTCCAATAATTTTGCGGCCAGGATACATTACACAAAAAATGTTATCAGATGTTGTGGGCGAGACAGAGATTGACGTTACAATCTATGACAGTGATTCTAGACAAGCACCCAAAGCGCCAGGTATGAAGTATCGGCATTATGCACCAAAAGGGGAACTTGTAATTGTAGAGGGAGATCCACAGAATGTTGTTCGATATATCAATGAACAGTGTGCAATGCATGAGGCGGCAGGTACACGTACAGGTGTGATTGGGACGAAGGAGCAACTTGCACAGTATCATGGAGCATCAAGCATTAAAAATGCTGGCAGCAGGGATACACCTGAAGCGGCAGCAAAACAGCTTTATACTTTTCTGCGTGAGTTTGATGATGAGAAGATTGGGTATATTTATACAGAATCTTTTGCTGATGCAATTACTGTTCCTATAACAAAAGCATCATCAGATACAGGAATTGGACAGGCAATTATGAATCGTTTATTAAAAGCTGCGGGACATAAAGTAATTTATGTATAGTATAAAAAATACTGCCTAAGAAATATTAAGCTTCACACGATTACTATTTGAACTGTCAAGAGAGGCATGGGGATTAATATGAGCTTTTGAATTTCATTATACAAAAGATTTTAAAAAGCTATTTAAAATAATAGGAGGAAAAAAATATGATAGCAATTGGATGTGACCATGGTGGTTATGATTTGAAACAAGAGGTATTACAATATCTTGCGCAAAATCATATAGAGTACAAAGACTTTGGCTGTTATAACAAAGAATCTTGTGACTACCCTGTATTTGGACAGGCAGTTGCAAAGGCAGTTGCGGCTGGCGCATGTGAGAAGGGGATTGTAATTTGTACTACGGGAATTGGGATTTCAATTACGGCAAACAAAATAAAAGGAATCCGTTGCGCATTGTGTTCCGATACTGTGTCGGCAAGGCTTACCAGAGAGCATAACAATGCAAATGTGCTTGCAATTGGCGCAGGCATTGTGGGAACAAATCTTGCGCTGAGTATTGTAGATACTTTTTTACACACAGAATTTCCAGGGGAGGAAAAGCATTGCAGACGTGTTGCGGCGATTCAGGCTTTGGAAGAAGATACAATGAAATCAAGTGCATATGAAGTAAACTGAAAGTGTAAAAATTCGGAAGAAGAACAGGAGGAAGCACCATGGCAAAAGTAGTAGTGATGGACCATCCGCTGATTCAACACAAAATTGGTCGGATTAGACGTATTGAGACAGGAACAAAGGACTTTAGACAGACAATCAGTGAGATTGCAAACTTAATCTGCTATGAGGCGACAAGGAATTTAAAACTCGCAGATGTGGAGATTGAGACACCGATTTGCAAGACAATAGTGAAGGAACTGGCAGGTAAAAAGCTTGCAGTAGTGCCAATTTTGCGCGCAGGGCTTGGAATGGTGGATGGGATGTTGCAGCTTATTCCAACTGCAAAGGTTGGGCATATTGGACTTTATCGAGACCCAGATACTTTAGAACCAATTGAATATTATTGTAAGTTGCCTGAAGATTGCAGTCAGCGCGAAGTGTTTGTGGTTGATCCTATGCTTGCTACTGGTGGTTCATCTTCTGCAGCGATTCGTATGCTCAAAGACAGAGGATGCAAAAATATTCATTTTATGTGTATTATTGCTGCACCTGAGGGAGTAGAACGCATGAAAAAAGACCACCCTGATGTGGATATCTATATTGGCGCTCTAGATGAGCGGTTAAATGAACACGGATACATTGTCCCAGGATTGGGAGATGCAGGGGACAGAATATTTGGAACAAAATAGTGTGAGAAGTACTATGTCTCACGCCGAGAAATGCCTGAAATACGGCATTTCTCATCTGGATTTGAGTTGTGGCAGAGCCGCGACATGGGAGTTCGTGTGAAAGATACATCCAAACGATGGTACTTTTCGCCACTCACAGCAGAGGTTGTTTTGTGGAGAAGTATATACAGACGTTTCTTCACATAGATTTGGGATTCCGCGAAGCGGAATTATAAAGGTTAGCATAAAAGGAAAGGGGAATTCATGAAAGTGTCATATAAACGGCCGATAGCAGTATTGCTTGCTACAATTGTGGCAGTTGTATCTGCTGGAAGTGTGTCGACGACAATATATGCCGAGACAACACTGGAACGGCTGCAAAAGGCAAAAGCGGAGAGAGAAAAAACACAAGATGCAAAGGAGGACACAGAGGACCGAAAAGAATCTCTGGAAATAACAAAAAATTCTCTTTTGGGACAACTTAGCACACTCAACGATGACCTTGCACAGGTCAGTACGAATTTGGAACGGATTGAGTCGGAGATTTTGACGAAGGAATTAGAAATTGAGCAGACAGAGGCGGAGCTAGAGGAGGCAATTCGAGTACAGGATGAACAGTATGAGGGTATGAAATTGCGCATTAAAGCAATGTATGAGCGTGGAGGAAGCGATAGTTATCTGGATATTTTATTTTCTTCGACGAGTTTCTCTGATTTTCTAAATAAGAGTGACTATATAGACCGCATTCATGCACAGGACCGGAAAATGTTGGAAGATTTCAAAAAGATGCGAGAGCATGTCGAGGAAACAAAAGTACGACTTAATGAGGAGCTGGTAGCGCTAAATGGGTTGAAGGAGGAAGCCGAGACTGAAAAGAGTAGAGTCGCAGGTCTTGTCAGCCGAACTTCTGCAAATGTGTCAAGCTACTCCAATCAGATTGCAGATGCAGAAGCTACAATCAATGCACTAGAATCCATGATTAGTGAGCAAGAGCAAGATATTGCAGCACTGCAGAAACAGTATGAGGAGGAATTGGCAAAGTCGCGCTTGGCAGCAAAATCAAAATGGCGCGATATATCGGAGGTGACTTTTGAGGAAGGTGACCGTAAACTGATGGCCAACATTATTTACTGTGAGGCAGGAGGAGAACCTTATTCTGGTCAGGTGGCAGTAGGCGCTGTGGTTATCAATCGTGTTCTCAGCTCGGTCTATCCGAATACTGTTGTGGGGGTTGTTTATCAGAACAAGCAATTTTCTCCAGTGGCGAGTGGTCGTCTGGCACTTGCATTGGCAAATGATTCTGCGACAGCAAGCTGTTATAAGGCTGCTGACGAGGCAATGCGCGGTGTGACAAATGTTGGGCAGTGTGTATATTTTAGAACGCCAATACCTGGACTTGAGGGAATTCGAATTGGCGGACATATCTTTTATTAATTCTTACGGAAGAAGGGCGTTGATAGCATGTACAGAATAGCGATACTGGAAAAGGATGAGGCATACTTAGAGCGGCTTATCATTTTTCTAAAAGAACATCATGGAGAAAGCTTTGAAATCTATACGGCTAAGGAGTCGGCAGACTGGGAACATCTAGGGTTTAAGGACATTGGGGCGGAAGCTGTATTCTTTGACGCGCTGTTTCTGGGGGACGAATTGGCTGCATCTGGTGGTTTTCCACAAGATATGGTGACAGGGTATCTTACAGAGAAGAAAGAAATCAGTGAACAGTACATTAGTAAATACCAAAGTATGGAACAGATTTATAGACGAATGATGCAGTTGTGTGAGACAGGCAAGACTCCTGCGGAGGAAAAGGAGATAGTAACAAAAGAACCGTCAGAAAAAAAGGAAGATCAACAATCAACAATAGGATATGACCTAAGACCAACAACTGAGATAATATCTGGTGAAACTTATCGGATTTATCATATTGCGGAAGACCAGATTGACAAGCTTGCTGTTCGAATGATGACAGGAAACCGCATCAAGGGACTACCTGAGGCTATCTATCAAGATGGACTGCTAAAGCTACACATTACTGATAGAAAGAATCTATGTGAGTTTGTGCAGCAGAATAATACACCAAAGGGAAAAGAGCGGTTGTTAAAACTTTTTTCTAGTATGTTGACAGCGGCATTAGGGCTGGACGAATATATGCTCTGTGCAGATAGGCTGTTGTTGGAACCAATGGAAATTTATCTTAACACGGCGGGGGACAGAGCAGTAATTCCTTATATTCCAATAAAAAATGGAGAACAAAAAGATGTCAGACAATGTCTTGTGGAAATTAGGGATCTGTGCAATACACTGATACAATCTATGGAATCTTCGGATAGTGTACAGACTAAAAAAGAAGATTTGGTTCAAACCCAAAAAGAGGATTCTGTTGAGGAACCCGTAAACATAAATTCCGAGATTACAGAAGTACAGAAAGTAGCTGTTGAAAAGGAAAGCGAGACAAGAACAGAGGAACTTGACAGATCACAAAACAATGAAACAGACAACATTAAACCTAAAACAGAGAATTTTCCATATCTTATTAGAAAACGCACAAGAGAGAAAATCGTGATAAATCGCAGCCTATTTAAACTTGGGAAAGAGGCTGCATATGTGGACTATTGTATCAGTGATAATCCCACTGTAAGCAGGAACCATGCAGATATTGTGAAAAGACAAGATGGCTATTATCTTGTTGATAAAAACTCGCTAAATCATTCTTTTGTCAATGGGAAAAAGCTTGTTGCTGACGAGTATCGAAAACTGGAAAATGGATGCCTGATACAGCTTGCGGATGAAGTGTTTGAATTTTTTACTAAAAATGGTAAGAGGTCAGTAAGTAAGAAGCAGGAACGTTAGGAGAGGGGTACATGGAATGGCATTATACAGTGGCAGCACAGACTGATGCCGGTACAACAAAAGCTGTAAATCAAGATAGTCTTGTTGTAAAGGTTATCAATACAATTTATGGAGAAGCTGCCTTTGCAGTGATTTGCGATGGAATGGGTGGTTTGGAACAAGGCGAAGTGGCAAGTTCCACGGTAGTGCGCGCTTATGAGCGGTGGTTTTTAAGAGATTTTCCTCAAATATTGTCAAGAGGGTTTTCAGAGGAAACATTGGAACAAGTATGGAATTGGCTAGCAAATGACTGCAATAATAGAATTAGAAATTATCGAAAAACAAAAAACGCTGCGATGGGCACAACACTCACCGCAGTGCTTTTGATTGGAGGACGTTATTATATTTCACATATTGGGGATTGTCGGGTCTATGTGATGGGAAATGGCATGGAGCAATTGACTTCTGATCAGACTTATGTAGCGCGGGAGGTGTCTTTGGGACACATGACACCAGAACAGGCACAAAATGATGCACGCCGAAATGTATTGTTACAATGCATTGGTATGGTAGATAATGTAATTCCTGATTTTTCAATGGGGGATCTCTATGCAGGGGATAGTTTTTTACTTTGTTCTGATGGATTTCGACATTATTTGACAGAAGTGGAATTGTACGACTACTGTCATACAGCGCTTGAAGGTTTGCCATGGCTTTTGGCAAAACGCTTAGAAAATTCTCACATTATGAATAATCAGTTAAAAAGTTTGATAGAGGCAAACAAACAGAGAGGAGAACGAGATAATATTTCTGTTATTTTGATTAAAGTGACAAATACTGTGGAATAGTAAAGAATAGTTTACGAGAGTATTTCCTCAAAATATTCTAAAAGATAATCTTGGCGGACAATGTTTGCTTTTACAGTGCACTTGAGATGAAACTTTATTTCTAGCAGTTTATTCATCATATCGGTGGACTTCCTGATTTTAGTGTCTTAAAATTTACCAAACATAATTAATATGAATCCTTAATTTTACCAATGATAAAATATCTTCAGGCAGCAGGCGTTACCTTCTAATATAAAACAGAAGTGACAAACATTATTTTTGAATAGACAGAGGACGGCAAAAAGATTGCAAGAACAATAGAATATAAAGTAGATGGTGAAAAGACCACAATTCCGGTCAAAATCCTCGACGGTCCATATGTAGGTGATATCCGTACACCATACCACATCCAGCCTTTGGAGCTGGAAATCCCAGTTCAGTATGTTTTTTAAATTGCTGCTGAAATCACAACCCCTTGTTGTGCAGGTTTTGTGTTTCCTGTAACATACCTGGCTCCCGATCTTTTTCATGTACTTTCCCATGGTTCGCGTACTTACTTTGTTGCCTCCCTGCCGCATTTTTGCGGCTATTTTGGACGTGCCATAGATTTCGCACGATTCCTCATATATTGCCTTGATTTGTGTCATCCGCTCCTCCTTTTTCATCTGACCTACTGATGGCCTGTGCTTCCAGAATCCGTTATAGCCACTCCTCGAAACACCTAAAATCCTCAGCACCCCGCTGACATTCAGGCGGCGTTTCCCCTCCTCTTTTAACCGTTCTTCTTCTTTCTCGGTTTCCTGGAAGATGGCTCATGTTAGTTTCCCAGAATGCCGATGTTTTTTCGTATTTCAAGCGCATCCTTCGTATTCTATTATGAACCAAAACGATACAAAATGAAACCCCTAATTTCCCTCATGAGTGAGGGGTTAGGGGAGTTGAGATGTTGACTATTCATTATATATATAAGAAAGTGTACATTCTTCATAACAAAACAGAATAATTATGGTCAAACATAACAAGACTTTCATAAAAAATAGGGATATGGTATATAGTTTGGCGGGTTTTAATAATGAGATTCCTTATATAAAATGGGTATATACATTTATAAAAGATGATGTATGCATTACTTTATATGGCAAAAGAGTAAGAAAATAACGGAGGATTTCTATGAAAAAGAAAAGACAAAAATGGATTCTGCCAGTAGTGCTAGCAATAATAATCTTATGTGGTGGCACTTTGGTGATGAAGGGGATCCGTTTTAAAAATGTGGATAATCAAACAAGCAAAACATTAGAGGATGCAAACCTGGAAGAAACTACTAATTTGGAGGATAAAACTCTATCAGAAGTAAAGGCAGCCAGGGAGATTGATACCAATATTTTGTCCGATTTTAATAGCAGCTTTGAGGGAACAGATGAAAACGGGCTTTATTGGTGGGCAGATGCGGACTGGCAGAAAGGAAACATACAACAACAAGCATATGCCAATACAGATGCATCAACATCAGGGGATGGTGCATATTATATGTTTGTCAGTCCTGTAGATGGCATCGGCACAGCGCAAATATGTGCGGAAAGTCTTGCATCGCTGATTGTGCCAGAGCAGACTTATGAGTTTTCTTATTGGGCAAAACTTGCAGACGGGGCAGTTGGAGAAAAGGCAGAGCTTCAGATTGCCAGCGTGAATGCAGACTGGAGTTCTGTGATTTTTGCAGAGGTTTCATTTGACTCAGAAATAGTGCTTGTTGATGATAAATGGAAGCAGATCAGTGGTACATTTATTATTCCGTCACAGGTACAAAATGTACAGACTCTTATCCGGTTTACAGGTGAAGGTGAGAATGGATTTTGTATTGATGATTTGAGGATATCTGAAATATCAAGTGAGAATACTGGTATAAGTGAAAAGAAGGAGATAGAAGTAGATATTCCAAATCTGAAAGATAGTATTTCTAGTGTGAAAGGACTTGGTGAGGACTGTTATACGGGCGCTTCTATAGTGCAGTCGGAACTTTCAGATGATACATTAATGCAGCTTGTAAACAAACATTTCAATGCTGTAACATTTGGCAATGAACTGAAAATGGATGCGCTCTTTGACTATCATGATAACAATAATTCATCACCAGGATTTGAAACAATTTCATGGACAAGAGCAGATGGGACAGTAATAGAAAATTATAAAGTCCCAGTATTGAATTACAGCAGAGCAGAAAGTATGCTTGACAAGTTAAAGGAATGGAATGATGCGCATTCTGATGACATGATAAAAGTAAGAGGGCATGTGCTTATCTGGCATTCACAGGCTCCAGAATGGTTCTTCCATGAGGATTGGGACATTGACAAAGCATATGTTTCAGCGGAGGAAATGGATGTGCGCCAGGAGTGGTATATCAAGACTGTTCTTGAACATTTTCTTGGAGAGGACAGTGTATATAAGGATATGTTTTATGGCTGGGATGTTGTAAATGAGGCAGTCAGTGACAGCACAGGAACATATCGAAATGACACTGAAAAATCAAGCTGGTGGAGAGTATATGGAAGCGAAGCGTATATTATTAACGCTTTTCGGTATGCGAACAGATATGCGCCGGAGGAATTGGAGCTTTACTATAATGATTACAACGAATGCAACAATCCAAAAGTTGAAGGGATATTAAAGCTGTTGCAGGAGGTAAAAAGTCATGAGAAAGACGGAACACTTCCTACCAGAATTTCTGGTATGGGTATGCAGGCACATTATAATATGTCCTCGCCCACAGTCAGTCAGATCAGAGAAGCAGCTGTGGCATATGGAAAAATAGTCGGGAAAATACAACTGACAGAACTTGACATCAAAGCAAGTGATAATTTTGACGGAACGGTGGCCACGCTTACAGATGAGTATACAAGAGAGGCATATCGCTATAAAGAGATATATAATGTGCTCAAGGAAGTTGATGCGATGGATGATATTGATGTCAACAACATTACCATATGGGGTGTCATTGATGGCAATTCGTGGTTACAGTCGGAAAACAGTGTAGGTGGTGCTTCTGATGGAAGCAAACGGCAGGTTCCATTACTTTTTGATGATGATTACAAGGCAAAGCCGGCATTTTATGCGTTTACAGATCCAGAGCGGTTGGATCCATATATTCAGAATATTACGATAGTACAGTCAGTGGAAGGGGAGAACAGGTACGCAAAAGGTATTGAATATGCTATAAATGGTATTGATGCATCAGTGATTCCAGTATGGGATGAAGATGGACTGTATCTGAAAGTATCAGTATCTGATAAAAGTAGTAATAAATCTGACGGGGTATCAGTTTATGTGGATTGGGAAAAATCCATGTGTGATGGCGCAAATACAACATGTGTGTCACAATCTCGGACTGATGCAGATGCGAATGCAAATGGATATACAGTTGAAATTGAACTAAAAAAAGAGCTTGCATCAGCGCAGGAGATTGCAATAGATGTTGTGGTGACAGATGCAGATAATAAGTATGCATTGAATGATACCAAGCTGATGCATGACAGCAGTAGTAAGTATTTTGCTGCAGCTGTTACAAAACCTTATATTACGATAGCAAATGTGGCAGATACAGAGGTACAGATAGATGGTGAAATGGATGCCGTATGGGAATCTGCGGAGATAATTCCGCTCACAATTACGTCAGGCAGTCCTAAAGCATCAACATCAATGAGGGCATTATGGGATAATGAGTATCTGTATATACTGGCTATAGTGACAGATGCAGCGTTAGATAAAAGTTCGACACAGGCACATGAGCAGGATTCTGTTGAAGTGTTTATTGATGAAAATAATCATAAAAGTGATAGTTATGAAGAGGATGATAAGCAGTATCGAATAAATTATGATAATGAACAGACATTTAACGGGGTGAACTGCACCGCAGATCATGTAAAATCATTTACAAAAATTACAGAAGAAGGATACATTGTAGAAGCAGCATATCAATGGACAGAGATTACTCCAAAAGCAGGTATGGAGATAGGCTTGGAACTGCAGATAAATGATTGTGAACAAGGCAGGCGTATCGGGACAGTAAGCTGGTATGATGAATCTGGACAGGGTTGGTCATCGCCAGGAGTGTTTGGAAGAGCCTTATTAGGTGAAAACATAGTAACAACTGTTGCTCAATAAGGCTATAACGATTATTTTGGAAAAGGGGTGATAAATCAAAACAATATATTGTAACGAATAATGTATGAAAACATTTCGCGGAATCATGGCAGCGAAATATAACTGCCATTTCCCAGTTATGTTTGCATGGTGTAGTGAATGAAAGGGAATGGAATTTGAAAAAAAGACTAAGAGGAATACTGCTGTCTGTCATGTTGTGTGCGCAGCTTATACTGCCATCTGCAAAAGTGCAGGCAGCGCAGACAATTTATGACAATGAGATCGGAACACAGGATGGTTATAGTTATGAGTTATGGAAAGACTACGGTGAGACAAGTATGACCTTGAATGGAGGAGGAACATTCAGTTGTCAGTGGAGTAATATTGGCAATGCATTGTTCCGAAAGGGCATAAAGTTTGATAATACGAAGACATACCAACAGATTGGAAATATAGCAATTGATTATGGATGCAATTTCCAGCCTGATGGCAATGCCTATTTATGTGCTTACGGATGGTGTACAGAACCACTTGTAGAATATTATATTGTAGAAAGCTGGGGGACATGGCGTCCACCTGGAGCTGAATCCAAAGGCGTTATTACAGTAGATGGCGGAACATATGATGTATATGAGACAATACGTATCGATCAGCCGTCTATTCAGGGTAATACCACGTTTAAGCAATATTGGAGTGTTCGTACATCACCAAGAACCAGTGGTATCATTTCTGTGACTGAGCATTTTAAAGCATGGGAAAATATGGGAATGCCAATGGGAAAAATGTATGAAACGGCCTTGAATGTTGAGGGATATCAGAGTAGTGGCTGGGCAGATGTATATGAAAACACAATTAATATTGGCGGAAACGGAAATTTTGAGGAAATAATACAATGTGAGAATATGGTACTCGCAGGAGATTATACAGGAATAATAAGCTCTCCGTTTCATGGTGTGGGGTTGTATGCCAATAACGATGCCTGTTATTATACACAGTATTTTGCATACAATAATCACAATTTTACGCTAAGAGGATGTTCCAATAATTCAAATATGGCAAAAATAGATTTGTTTATTGGTGGAGAATACAAAGGAACATTTTACTTTGGGGATGAATACCCTGCTGAATATACAATCAGTAATGTTTATCACGGGATAGGTAGCCAAAAAGTTGAATTAAAGGTTACGGATGATAATGGACTTTGGGATGCATATGTGGATTATTTAATAATTAGTTGATAGGCAGTTAAAGGCTATTTGATTTGCCGATTCTGCATCTTGAAGATCATTGTAGTTTGCAAAATCTATATTGGTTTTGATTTAAGTCTTGCCATGATTTATTTTAAATCGGGCTATTGCTTTTCGAGTTCGCGATGTGTAAACTATCAATAAAAGAAACCTTCTTTTTTTAATATATACTTTGTTAATAAGTTATAACTTTTTAAAATTATCAGCTTATTTCGATATTCCAGTGAATTATGAAAATCCAAGAGGTATAAAAAGGAGGTGATAGTTCCTTGAATACAGCACAAAAAGACAACATGAGTGATCGAAGACAGAAAATGAGATATAAGTTTCATCAATATATGGATAATATTGCGCTTGGCAGAAAGTTGACCATATTATATGTATGTTGTGTGCTGTTGCCTCTGGTGGTCACGGACAGTGTTGTTCTGTATATTGTGGTGAATAATCAACACACAAAACAACAGCACGCCATGGAGAATGAGGCCAGTGCTATACAGTACAGTCTGATGAACAGTATTGAGTATGCTGCTGCTACAGCAAAACAGATTTATATGAATGAGTATATTGAGCGATATCTGAATTGTGAGTATGCAGGACCTCTCGCGTATGTTGAAGCATATCAGGATTTTGTGAAAACGACGCTGTTCAAAGGCGGCGCTGGAATGGATAACTCAATCATTACAATGTATGCGGATAATCCAACAATTGTAAACGGAGGAGAATTTTCCCAACTGTCTGCGATAGAGAATGCGGACTGGTATCGGACTTTTAAGGAGTCGGGACGGGATACGATGCTGTATTTTTATTATGATAATGAAAATAGTCCAGTGGTCGAGGCGAAAAGAAAAGTTTTATTTTTAAAACAGCTTGATTTTTTTAGTGGGAACAGGTGCGAGAAATTTCTAAAAATAGAACTTGATTACAGCAATATGGTGCGGGGACTCGTAAAGCTGGGATATGAGTTTCCGGTATATGTCTGTCAGGGGGACAGGGTACTGTTGGCAAATGATGGTCATAGTAGTGTAAACCAGAATTTTGGTCAGTTTACTATGGAACATAAAGTTGGGGTGTGTAAGGAGATGAGTTTATACAGCAGTGAGATGCAGATTTATATTCTGAAACCGGAGACGGATGTGGTTAAGGAACTCTGGAATAATATGCCGTCAATCGCATTGCTGATACTCACAAATGCAATTCTTCCTTGGAGATTTATGAAAGAGCTGAACCGTTCTCTTACAGTGAGAATCGAGCAGTTAAGCCAAGTGTTTGACAAAGTGGAGGATGAGAAGCTCAGTCAGATTGATGAGATTAGCGGTAGTGATGAGATCGGCAGACTCATGCAGAATTATAACAAGATGGCGGAGCGGACCAATGATTTGATACAGACTGTCTACAAGGACCGAATTAAGCAGCAGGAGATGGATATCGCGAGACAGAGTGCGGAGCTTTTGGCGCTTCACAGCCAGATTAATCCCCATTTTCTCTTTAATGCACTCGAAACCATACGGATGCACTGCATCCTTCGAAGTGAACACGAAATTGCCAAAATGGTGGAGAAGCTTGCTATTATGGAACGGCAGAATGTGGAATGGGCGACAGATACTGTAGAAATTGGCAGAGAGATGGAGTTTGTGGAGGCGTATCTTGTTCTACAGAAATATCGCTTTGGAGACAGGCTGTCATATGACCTCGATGTGGATAAGAAGTGTCTTAATATTGAGATTCCCAAACTCTCAGTGGTAACTTTTGTGGAGAATGCTTGTATCCATGGGATTGAGAACAAAACAACACAGGGATGGATTTTTGTGCGCATCTATATCGAAAAGGAAGATTTGTTTATAGAGGTGGAAGACACTGGTAGAGCACTCTCGGAAACTCAATAGAGAATAAGCAGGAAAATGTTGATTTTCAG
>ERZ778503.1607-NODE-1607-length-14800-cov-6.317870_pt1 | contig 14800 bp, 9 predicted proteins | sample MGYA00510047_ERZ778503 | MGnify/ENA primary metagenome ERZ778503 (study PRJEB29527, sample SAMN07138965) | mouse gut metagenome | material: feces | host: mouse | place: China:Nanjing | collected 2016-01-25 ... | reverse complement strand
CTTCCTCCTTCATAATTCCTATTAAATTCCATCTAACTTATCATATAATTTTTTTAGCAATTAATCAACCTATTTTTTACTTTTCTTTTCTCAATTCAACACAAACCTTTATTTCCCTCGCTCAAAAGTAACACTTTTTCGGTCCGCCGTATAGTTTTGTAGATCAAGTGTTCCCTGCTCTCCCGCTAGTGATGGCAAAATTTGTGGAAGCTGCATCAACTTCTCATCTAAGTTTTCTAAAGCACCAATATTAACCATCACTGCATCATATCCGAGCATGACATTATAATTTCTGTCAAACTGTATCTTGTCACACAAAACATCATATTTATTAAGTAACTTTGTGATGGTTAATATATTCTGAAAAATTTGATTATTCTCCACTGGAAGTTTCTTGTGGAGAACAACATGGTCAAATTCAAGCCCTGTCACCTGTGGTATTCCCTTTGTTGCAACCTTAGACGCCTCAACTACAACTCCCTCGTTGTCAAAATACATATATCGTCCTAGATACTGTACATATCCTGCAAGTGCTTTCTCATATACATTAATTCGTATTGCGTCATTTGACTGAACTACAACATCCATTGTTTCTATAAAGGGAATATCCTCTATTCCTTTATTTTTATATTTGAAAGACAGATAGAGAGAGTTATCGCCGAGATAACCTGTCATAACCATCGCCTTAATTTCCTCTGCAGAATAATGTTTATTACCATCTACCTGAACCGTTTTGACCGCATAATACGTCAATACAAAATAAGATGCTACAAGCAGTACATTGAGAATACCCAGCACGATAATAATATTTGTTTTTGTTCTTATATCTGGCATTTTTGCAATCGCACTGTTTTTTTTCTTAATTGTTTTTTTCTCAGTTCGTTTCCTCATCATGCCCTTTCCCCATATCAATCTCCATATCTGATACGTGCTCCAAGCTTTGTAAGGTCTCCTACAATATCTTGATATCCTCTCTCAATATACCCTGCATCAGTAACTGTTGTAATACCAGACGCACACAGACCTGCTATGACAAGTGCTGCACCTCCTCTTAGTTCTCGTGCTATGACAGTGCGCCCTTCTAGTTCTTTGCCGCCTGTGACTACCGCCAAATCTCCCTCCACAGTCACATCTGCACCCATCCGTCGCAGTTCCTCCACAATACGAAATCTACTAGAAAAAATTTTTTCTCGAACTTTTAACTGCCCTTTCGCCATACACGCTGCCACAAGCAACGGTGACTGAAGGTCAGTTGGAAATGCCGGATATACCTGTGTTTCTATGTATGGAATGTTAATAATTTTACGCCTGTCACCTGCATAAATCGTCACCTCGCTCCTGTCCTCATCTAAGATAATAGTCGCTCCCATCTTTGTTATAATATCACAGATACTGTCCAGTTGTCCGATGGGAATATTTTCCAATGTCACCTCTCCGCCTGCCGCCAACGCAGCAAACAGATAAGTTCCCGCAACGATTCTGTCTGTGATAACCTCATACGAAACTTCATGAAGTCTAGATAATTCCACCCCATGAATAATAATTCTTCCCTCTGGCAAAAAAGCGCCTGAATAATCAATCTTAGCTCCTGCCTGATTTAAAAATTTACACAACTCTGTAATCTCTGGCTCCCGCGCCGCATTTTTAATCACGGTGGTTCCCTGCGCTGTCACCGCAGCCATAATAATATTTTGTGTTGCTCCCACACTCGGAAACAGCAGTTCAATCACTGTGCCTTTCAGTTCGTCAGCATAGGCGTGAATATGATTTCCTTCCGTCCATATCTGTGCACCAAGCTTTTCCAATCCATACAAATGTAGATCAATTGGTCTTTCTCCAATCACACAACCACCGGGATAATTCACACAAACCTCGCCGAGTCGTCCAAGCATCGCTCCCATCAATACCACAGAAGAACGCATGGCAGAAACATACTTTTCAGGCAATCGGTGCTCTCTTACATTTCGTGTATCAATTGTAATCTGATTTCCTGTTTTCATACCACATATTTCGACTTTTGCACCAGTACTTTGCAAAAGATTACACATACACTTGATATCTGTGATATCCGGACAGCCTTTTAGCACACACTTCCCGGGTATCAGCATACATGCCGCCAGTATCGGAAGCGCTGCGTTCTTAGACCCCTGTACTTGTATTCTGCCGCCAAGCGGCCTTCTTCCCTCTATCCATATCGACTCACTATCCCTGACAAAACGGGTCATAGGCTTCACCACATCATTATATCAATCATAATATTATATGCAAGAAACCAATAAAAATGTCAATGAGTCACAACAAATCTATAATCTAACAACATCAAACCATACGAAACCACTTCTTAGGGCTTGATATATCTCAGTCCTATACTGCTAAACTGAAATGTAATTTAACGACAACTTTTGCTTACGTTTAACACAATACCAATCTCTGTTAACAAAAACAGAGTCGAAGTTCCTCCATAACTAATAAAAGGTAATGTGATACCCGTATTAGGTATCGTATTTGTCACAACCGCAATATTTAATATTACTTGTATCGCATAATGCGCCATCACTCCAACGACCAAAAGTGCTCCAAAACGATCTACAGTTTTGTTCGCAATTACCATACAACTCCAGATAAGCACTATAAACAACAAAATAATTGCCAATGCCCCAAACAGTCCCAATTCTTCACAAATGATAGAGAAAATCATATCATTCTGGGCTTCTGGCAGGAAGCCTCTCTTTTGCATACTCTGCCCCAACCCTTTTCCCCAGATACCGCCTGAGCCAATTGCATACAGTGCCTGTAATGTCTGAAATGCCTTATCTGTGCTGAAAGCTTCCGGTTCAAGCCACGCTTTGACACGTGCTAGACGGAAGTTAGAATCCGATGCATCTGCACTAGACACGTACATGACAATTGCTGTTACCATCGCAATACCAGTTACGCCAATTGCGACAAACCATTTATAATCTGGTACTGCCACAAAAAGCATAGCAACTGCAATTCCCATAATAATAATTGCCGAGCTTAAATTATTGGTCAATGCATAGACAAGACCTGCTATTATCGTGGGCGGCACCAAGATAACCGCAAGTCCTTTTGGTGTCCTAATTACATTTCTTCCAAGACTCTCTAACCGCTGGATAATACTTGCCAAATAGATGATAACGCCAATCTTTGCAACCTCCGCAGGCTGAAAAGTAGTGATTCCCACATTAATCCATCGACTTGCACCATTTCTGACGACACCAATTGGTGATTTGACCAATATAATCAATATTGCAGAGACAACAATTGCCATAACATCCATTTTCTGAAGTGTTTTATAAGGAAACTTAATCATAATAAACAGAGCAATAAAACCAACAACTGTATTTTGTGCCTGATTTTGTAGAAAAAAAGCTGAATTTCCGCGTTCTACTCCCGCCTCATAAGAACTGACAGAATAAATCATCAGCAGACCAAAGCCGACCAAAAATAATACCACTGTCAGCAGTACATAGTCCATATTATGTTTACTGCTGCGGAATTTAACTGTTTGTCTTGCCACATTATCACTCCTCCAGACGATTTACATACTCCTTGAATTGTCTGCCACGCACTTCATAATTTGGAAACATTCCCCAGCTTGCACAGGCAGGTGACAAAAGTACTGCATCTCCAGCCACAGCCTCCCGCACACAAATTTCCAATGCCTCCACAAAAGTATCCGCAAAAAGAATATCCTCCTTTAAAAATCCACATTTCACTGCACAGTCCGCTATTTTCTCCCGCGTCTGTCCAATCAAAACCAGTTTCTTCACTTTTCCCTCAAAAGAGTATATCCAATTGTCATAAGTACTGTCTTTGTCATAGCCGCCTCCAATCAGAATTGTTGGTCTATCCATCGCCTTGATTCCCTGTATTGCTGCGTCTGTGTTCGTTGCCTTAGAATCATTGTAATATTTGACTCCTTTCTTAGTGGCAACATATTCAATTCGATGCTCCACTGCAACAAACCGGCGAATGGTATCCAAAATATTTTCCATTGGAACACCTGCACACATACTAATTCCAATTGCTGCCATTACATTTTCAATATTGCAAATCCCCACCAGATTCATATCTGTCTTTACATTCAAAAGACGCTTTACTGTGCCATTCGTAGCTAGATAAATTTCCTCTCCTTGACAATAGAGACCATTTTCTAATTTTTGTGCTGATGAAAAATAGATTACTTTCGCTGGACATCTCTCTCCAAATTTTCTAGTATATTCATTCTCATAATTCAGAATACAAAAATCCGATTTCGTCTGATTTCGTGTCACTGCTTCTTTTGCCAACACATAATTTTCCATTGTGTGATGACGATTTAAATGATCTGGAGTAATATTTAAAATTGCCGATACTTGTGGGTGGAAATCTTCAATAGTCTCAAGCTGAAAACTCGATATTTCTGCAACCGATATTGTATCCTCACACATAAACGGCGCTGCTTCCGTGTATGGATTTCCAATATTGCCTACAATATAGGCATCATTATAGTACTCTTGCATAATCTGTCCTACCAATGATGTTGTTGTTGTCTTTCCATTCGTTCCTGTAATTGCAAGCACTCTGCCCTTTGCATAGTGATAAGCAAGTTCAATCTCTCCCCAGATATGGATTCCTCGCGTCTTCATATACATCACAAAATCCGCATCAACAGGAACGCCTGGACTTAGCACTGCTAGTTCCACACCATCTATAATTTTGTCTGGAAAAGTTCCAATATAAAACTCTGCCTGCGTGTCATGTCCCAGACGTTCTTGCATCAGAGCCTTCACTGACTTGATATCTGTCTTTTCATTTCCATCATATAAAACTGGCAATGCACCGTTTTTCTCAAGCAGCACAGCAGAACCAATGCCACTTTTTCCAGTTCCGACTACTATCACACGTCTATTTCTAACCTCAATCATAATTCCTTCTTCAACCCTTCCCTTATTATAGCAAACATATGTTCTATTGATAACCAATCTCGTCAAGATATGGAAGAATATTTTCAAACAATTGGCGCACAACTGGCGCTGCTATCTGCCCTCCATAATAAGTTCCTTGTGGCGTGTCAATGATGGCAAGCGCCATAACTTTTGGATTATCTGCTGGTGCAAATCCCAGAAAAGAAGCGATATATCTTCCACTTCCTCGCGGAAGCGTCTGACTTGTAGCCGTTTTTCCGCCTATCCGAAATCCTTCTACATAACCATTTTTACCGCCGCCATTCTCCACAACCTGCTCCAAAACATATTTCAATTTTTCAGTTGTCTCTGTTGACAAAATCCCTTCTGATATTGGATATGTGAACTCATCAACAGATGTGCCATCTGCATTTATTGCCTTAACCCCAAAATGGGGCGTCACCAAATTTCCGCCATTAATCAATCCTGCCACTGTCGTCATCAACCGCACTGGCGTAATCTGAAAAGACTGCCCGAATGAAATTGTTGCAAGTTCCACATTACCAATTTTATCCAACTGATGCATAATCGTTCCTGCCTCCCCTGGCAGGTCAATTCCTGTCTTTTGTTTCAAGCCAAATTTTGTAAAATACTCATAATAACGCTCTATGCCAATTCTTAATCCTACCGCAATAAATACTGGATTACAGGAGTTCATAACCGCATGCGTAAAATCTTCTGCGCCATGTCCAGCAACCTTATGACAACGAATTTTCCGGTCATCTACAACAATAAATCCCGGACAGGAGAAATTATCTTCCAGACGAACTGCACCACTTTCTAGTCCTGCCGCTGCCGTGATAATTTTAAATGTAGACCCTGGTTCATAAGTGTCATTAATACAGCCATTTCTCCACATTTTATTTAACAAATCTTGTGTGCTTTCCTTGGTAGTCTCTTGCTGTATTTGAAACTCCTCTATTAATGTATATGGCTCGTTTAAGTGAAATTCCGGTATATCCACCATCGCAAGAATCTCGCCATTGTTGACATTCATCACAATAATAGATACTCCTGCTGCCTGCTTTGTCTCATATGCTTGCTTTGCAAGTTGTTCCGCATATTTTTGAATATTCACATCGAGACTGATATAAAGATCCTTGCCTGCAACGGGTTCTTTTCTTCGCTCTCCCATACCATCAAGCTCAATTCCTCGAGCGTCTGTCAATGTAAGAATCTGTCCTTTTTTACCTGTCAAATACTTCTCATAAGTTACTTCCAAACCAATAATGCCCTGATTATCTCCCCCAGTAAAACCTAACACCTTAGATGCCAAAGTATCATATGGATAATACCGCTTGTAGTCTTCATCCACTTTCACTCCTGCCATATCATAATTTCGTATCCTATCCCCGACTTCTTTCTCCACATTGCTTTTGATACGCTCTCTGGCGCTGTATTTCTCTACACGCTTACGCACATACTCCTCAGAAAGCCCTAATTCACGACACAACATATCAATTACCTGTTCTGGCTCTTGAATTTGACTATGAATCACAGATATCGTACAGACAGTCTTATTGTCTGCTAAGACAGTTCCTGTCGCGTCAATAATTCTTCCCCTTGCAGCTTTAATATCGCGTTCCCGCTCATGCAAATCAGTAGCACGTGCCGTGTAATAATCTGAGCACATTAACATCAGATATCCTACACGCACACCAAGCAACAAAAGTGTCACTACAGACACAACACACAGTACAAAAGTCTTTTTTTTCTGTATGGTCATATTCCGTCTTCCTGTACTGTTCTGACTCGTCATTCTTACCTCTACAATCATAAAATTTTTATATTACTACTATTTTATGAATATAGCGTTCTATATATGTTAAAACAAATCCGCTCAGTTCTGAGGAGGACTACCTCCTCCACCTCCTGAACTGTCATCCTCCCCCTCTATATTGTAGTCCATCTGCGCCTTTTCCCCGGTGATCGGATTAACCAGCTCTCCTGTATCAGGATCAACCACATAGGCAGGTGTACCACCACTTTCTTCTCCAGATGGACTATTGTTCCCTTCATTTGGTGCCTGTTCTCCTTCAGGAGTATTGCCATCTTCGTCTTGTGGAGTTTCCTCTTGCACTACACCTCCAAGAAGCCTGTCAATCTCCTCCTGTTCTGCGATAGTCATCTCCTCTGTCTTAGCAATGTGAAGATACGGAAGCACCTCTGTCAAAATATTTCTAACAATTCCTGTCGCGTATGTCGCATGTGGCTGGTCTGCCACATTTGGCCGATCCACTACACAATAGATTGCAATCTGAGGATCATCTGCCGGAGCAAATCCAATAAAAGAAACAACATAATTCGTATGATCACGTGGAACCATCTCTGCAGTTCCTGTCTTACCGCCTATTGCATATCCCGCTGGACGCGCAGACCGTCCTGTTCCCTGTGCAACCGAAGCGTACAGATATTGACGCATCTGCTCGGAAGTCGTTGCTGATATTGTCTGTTTTAGTATTCTTGGTTCAATATTTTTGATTGTATCACCATTGGAATTTGTAATCTTACTGACCACATGTGGTTCATAGTAATATCCCCCATTGACAATAGAAGAAAATGCTGTAATCATCTCAATCATTGTGACATTATATCCTTGTCCAAAAGAAGCCGTCGCAAGTTCTGAAGTATTCATAGTATTTTCATTAAACACTACTGATGCTGTTATCGCTTCACCAGCAAGATCAATATTTGTCTTTAAACCAATATTAAAAATCTGTTCAAACTGCAACAGCAGTTTCTTACCGATTGCCTCTCCCATTTTCATAAACGCCACATTGCAGGACTGTTCCAAAGCACCACTAACACCTAAGGTCCCATGACCAGAACGGACATTACAGCGAATATCATGCCCCCCCACATTTAACACACCGCCACACAAGTACGATTCATTTCCAAGAATCCTCCCTGTCTCAATTCCCGTAGCCAGCGTAATTGCCTTCGCTGTAGACCCTGGCTCATAAGTATCCGATATACAAAAATTACGCCATAACGCATTTAACACTTTATAATATGCTTCTTGGTCTGACTCCAATTCTGCAATCTCTTGTTCTGTGTAATAAGCAGATATGTCTCTTGGATTATTCAGATCAAAGTCTGGATAAGTCGCCATTGACTTAATATCACCATTTGTGCAATCCTGAATAATCACAGCAATATTGTAGGCGCCAGACCCTTCTCTTGCTTCATTTAAATGTTCCTCGTTAAACTGCTTAATATATTTCTCGCAAATAGCTTGAATATTCGCATCAATAGTAGTCACAAGGGTACTCCCATCCACTGCTGGCACTGTAGTACGTTCTAATGTTGAATCATCATTGAGATATCCATACTCTCTCCCATTCGTTCCATTAAGCGTATCATTATAGTATTCTTCTAAGCCGAATGTACCATTATTGTCTGTCCCCGTAAAACCAATCACATCACAAGCAAGTGTCTTATTAGGATAGCGTCTAATATATTCCTCCTCAAACCACACACCATTAATCATACCCATCTTCTCGTCTCCCTTTCTTTTGGAGGCTTCTTCATTGTGTGTATTTTTCCGCTCCAAAAAAGGACTCATCTCATCATAGGTAATTCTTTTCTTAAGCACGCGATACTGTGAGTTGGGATTTTCTTTCACAAACTTTTTTAAATCCGACAAATTAAGTCCAAAACACTCCGAAAGCGCATTCAATGTAGGTTCCTCATTCAGCGCATCATCAAGCATAACTTTACAGTCAAGAATTACATTGTACACTTTCTCACTTGCCGCAAGGATTGTTCCGTTCGCATCAAGGATGCTTCCCCGTTTAAAGGGCAGTGTCTTAGAATCATAGCGTTGTTGTGATAAAATCTTCTTTTGATATGCATTCTGATTATCTCGAGCAAGCACATACAAACGTCCCCCCAATCCCGCAAAAGCCAGCAGTATGATCATCATCATCACTGCCAGCTTCATTGATTTCACTTTGTTTAAACTTGCTCTGTGTCTCCGTCTCCTTTTTCTGTCGGCTCTTGTGCTGACTCTTTGATTTCTACGTCTCTCTGCCATCAAATTCACCTGCACTTATCGTATTTTACTCGGGTAATGCCCCATACTGACGCACATAATCATTTCCCTCACCAGTGTACTCGACAACCTGTCCCTCTTTCGCATATTTCATTCCAAGCTCATTGACTGCAATACGCTTGATTTCCTCTAAGTCAATACTACTCATAATTTTTGTGTAAGTCTCATCATTTGCAAGACGCATTTCATTTAGTTGACTCTCAAGTTTAGAAATACTTGTAATATGATTCGTTATATCCGATTGCAGCTTTACATAACCTATAAGTACCACACAAACTATCACAAACGCCACTGCCGCTACTGCAATATAGCCTTTGTTCATTGGAACAGCTTTTATTTTGGTTCGACGTGCAGACTGTGCGTGGGAAACTGGTCTTTTCTTTTCCCGTCTAGCAGGAGCAGTTTGCAGTTTTCTAACTGCACTTCCTTCTACATAACTATAACTTTTATTGGAATTTCGCGTTCTGCTCTGACTGCCTGTGCTTTGTCTTGTCCTTGTTGAATTGGCATGTCTCATTCTAAACATATCCTTTCCTTAGGGACTATTAAAAAATTATTTCTTAACAGTTCCTTAAATCCGCTCAAAAACTCTGAGCTTTGCACTCTTTGAACGCGGGTTCGCCTCTATTTCTTCCGACGAAGGCAAAGTTGGCTTACGTGATATCACCTTCCCATAAGGAATTTTTCCACAGACACACACTGGAAATTCTGGCGGACATGTACACGGATTTTCCATTTCTCTAAAAAAATTTTTTACAATCCGATCTTCCAATGAATGAAATGTAATAATACACAGTCTCCCCTGTGAATTTAACAGATGAATCATACTGTCCAGAGATTCCTTGAGCACCTCCAGCTCACGGTTACATTCTATGCGAAGCGCCTGAAAGGTTCTTTTGGAAGGATGTCCTCCTGAGATGCGCATCTTTGCTGGAATCGCCGCCTTAATAATTTCATTTAACTCAAACGTTGTCTCTATAGGCTTGTGTTTCCTCGCCTGAACAATATGTTTTGCAATATTTTTTGCAAATTGATCTTCTCCGTAATTTTTAATAACTTGATATAACGCTTGTTCCTCATAATCATTGACGATATCTCTCGCTGTCAATTTCTGCCGCTGATCCATGCGCATATCCAGAGGGGTATCTTGCTTGTAGGTAAACCCACGTTCCACCGCGTCCAGCTGATACGATGACACACCCAAATCGAGAATTATGCCATCCACATACTTTACTCCGCTTTCCTTAAGTAACTCTCCTGCATTACAGTAATTATCTCTAAAAATCGTAACTTTTTCCTTAAATTTCTCTAGTCTTTTGCTGGCCGCTTCTATGGCTGCCTCATCTTGATCTATTCCATAAAAGTGTCCTTTATCCCCTAATCTGCTACACACCTCAAAGGCATGTCCTCCGCCCCCAAGCGTACCATCCAGATAAACGCCATCAGGTTTGATCTCCAGTGCTTTGATTGTATCTTCAAGCAATACAGATGTGTGCTTAAATTCCATCTCCATACCACGGTTCCTTTCTGCGGATACATATTAAATCATCTGCCCAAATTCAGACATATGTTCTGCAATCTCCTCCATATCGTCGTACTCCAAAGTTTCCTCCCATCGGACTTTATTCCAAATCTCAATTCGTCTACCGACTCCTGCAAGAACTACTTCTTTATCTAATCCTGCAAACTCCCTCAACACAAACGGTATTAGTATTCTTCCCTGTTTGTCCACCTCGACGCTGGCTGCACCTGCCAGGAAAAAGCGAACAAATTTCCGGGCTTCCTTGTTCGTAAGCGGCAAGGTTTTTAGTTTGTCCTCAAAAGTAGACCATTCCATATTGTCATACACAAACAAGCAACCATCAAGTCCTTTCGTCACCACAAAACTATCTCCTAAAGCTTCACGGAATTTAGCGGGAATGATGAGCCTGCCCTTGGTATCAATTGTATGATTGTATTCACCCATGAACATTCAATCACCACCACTTCACGCCACTTTATTCCACTCTATGCCACTTTTATTTTTATTTTACATGAAAAGAAATAAAATAACAAGTGTTTATTTCGTATAGCAAAAAAATTTATAATTTTTGTTCTTACTTTTTTTACAAAAAAATGTATATTATGTTCAAAATAATCACCACTTTTTGTAAAACGACATAAAAAAAGGAGACCATTCTTGTTGAAATGCAACAACAACCATCTCCATTTTTATAAAATTTTCTTTTACCTACCCAACCAGATCGAATAAACTTATCTGATTTGATTCTGGAATATCACCCAAAAGCCCTAAATCCGCCATTAAATCTATCACTGTTTTAGACACTTTTGTTCGACTCCGAAAATCATCTTTTGACAAAAATGGCCCGTCCTTTGCCGCCTCCATAATCGCATCTGCTGCCTTCTCACCAAGCCCTTCAATGCTGCTCAATGATGGCATCACTTTATTGTTGACAATCTGAAAATTCCGCGAGTGTGCCTTGAAAATATCTATCGGCTCAAATGCAAATCCCCTCGCATACATTTCTTGCACAATGCGCATATCTTTTAGCGCGTCCTGTTCCTTATTAGAAAGACTATCACTGCGTTTTCTATACTCTGCCATAACACGCTCTAGGTGTTCACGCCCCAGACACATTATCTCATAAGAAAATGCCGAAGCTCGAATACTAAAAAAAGCACAATAATACGCCAATGGATAATTAATTTTGCAATACGCAATGCGCCAGCCCATCATAACATATGCCGCCGCATGTGCCTTGGGAAACATATACTGAATCTTCTCACACGACCACACATACCAATCTGGCACATTATGATCCAACATATCTTGCTTCCACTCAGCCCAATTGCCACACTTACCTTTAGCAACAGTTCCTTTTCGCACTGCCTCCATAATCTTAAAGGATTCCTCAGAATCTAGCCCCATACCAATCAGATATGTCATAATATCATCACGTGTACAAATTGCTGTGGAAATCGTTGCTTTTCCTTCTTGAATCAATGTCTGTGCATTGCCAAGCCAAACATCAGTTCCATGTGACAAGCCCGAGATCCGAACGAGATCCGAAAAATATTTTGGCTGCGCGTCAATAACCATCTGCATTGCAAAGTCTGTACCAAACTCTGGAATACCAAGACACCCTAGCTTACATCCGCCAATATCCTCTGGCGTAATATCAAGTGCTGATGTATTCTGGAAAAGAGACATAACTTTCTTGTCATCAAGTGGTATTGTTGTTGGGTCAATTCCCGTTAAATCTTGTAGCATACGAATCATTGTCGGATCATCATGCCCGAGAATGTCAAGTTTTAACAGATTGTGGTCAATTGAATGGTAATCGAAATGTGTTGTGATTGTATCTGTTGTCATATCGTTTGCAGGATGCTGAACAGGCGTAAAAGAATTTATTTCCTCGCCTACCGGCAATACAACAATTCCGCCAGGGTGCTGTCCTGTGGTGCGCCGCACCCCTACACACCCCTCCACAATGCGATTGATTTCACTCGTTCTCTTATGCTTGCCGCGCTCCTCATAATAATTTTTCACATACCCAAAAGCCGTCTTGTCTGCCAATGTACCAATTGTCCCAGCACGAAAGGTTTGAACATATCCAAAAATAACCTCTGTGTACTTGTGTGCTTTACTCTGATATTCTCCCGAAAAATTTAAATCAATGTCTGGTTCCTTGTTTCCTTTAAAACCAAGAAACGTCTCAAACGGAATGTCAAAACCATCTTTGATTAATTTTTCTCCGCAGATTGGACAAAGTTTGTCAGGCATATCACAGCCCGCCATTCCAGCAAATTTTTTGACTTCTTCCGAATAAAAATCACTATAGTGGCGATTTTTGCAATAATAATGTGGACTAAGTGGATTCACTTCCGTGATTCCTGCCATTGTCGCTACAAAGGAAGATCCAACAGACCCACGTGATCCCACAAGATAACCATCCTCTACAGATTTCCACACAAGTTTTTGCGCAATAATATACATCACGGCAAATCCATTGCTAATAATTGAGTTTAACTCTCGCTTTAGCCTTGCCTCCACAATATCTGGAAGCTCATCACCATACATCTCATGCGCTTTCCTATAGCAAATATCCGTAAGCTGTTGGTCGCTATTCTCAATCACTGGTGGACATTTATCTGGACGCACTGGCGCGATTCTATCACACATATCTGCAATCATATTTGTATTTGTGATTACGATCTCCTCCGCCTTTTCACTGCCTAAATAATATGAAAATTCATTCAACATCTCCTCCGTCGTGCGCAGATATAACGGCGCCTGATCATCCGCATCCTTAAATCCCTTTCCTGTCATTATAATGCGCCTGTACACCTCATCCTCAGGGTCAAGAAAATGTACATCACAAGTAGCAACCACTGGTTTTTGAAACTGCTCTCCAAGCTTGACAACTCGTTTATTTAATGCGATTAAATCTTCTTCCGAGTTAATATCTCTGTATCTCTCCGATTCTATCATAAAACGATTATTACCAATTGGCTGAATCTCAAGATAATCATAAAAATCCACAATGCAAGCAATCTGTTCCTCGTTCTGCCCGTCCAATATCGCGCGGAATAATTCCCCTGCTTCACAAGCACTTCCTAAAATAAGTCCCTCCCGATACTTCATAATCAGACTTTTGGGAATCAATGGTCTTTTATAAAAATATGTTAAATGAGATTCTGATACAAGCCTGTACAGATTAATACGCCCTGTTTGATTTTTGGCCAGTATAATAATGTGAAATGAATGAAGTTTTCTGATTGCCTCCACGCTCGACTTTCCCATATCATTCATCGCTTCAAGTGTGTAAATTTCCTCCTTCGCCAGCATCTCTATAAACTTCAAAAAAATTTCTGCGGTACACTCTGCATCATCAACTGCCCTATGATGATTTTCCAGTGAAATCTTTAGTGTTTTTGCAACTGCATCCAGTGTGTATTTTGCTTGTCCTGTCAACAGCATCCGCGCAATTCCAACAGTATCCACGTAGGTAAAATTCACTGCAATCTGTTGTCTTTTTGCATTTTCTTTGATAAAACTCACATCAAAATTTGCATTGTGCGCCACAAGAACTGCATCCCCCACAAACTTCAGAAACTTTGGCAGAACTGTCTCAATTGTTTCCGCATCCATCACCATACTATCATTGATACTGGTCAGCTTTTCAATTTCAAATGGTATTGGCACCTCTGGATTAACAAAAGTCGAAAAACGGTCCGTAATTTGTCCATTTTCTACTTTTACAGCTCCAATCTCTATAATCCGGTTTGTGACTGGTGAAAATCCTGTCGTCTCAATATCAAAAACCACAAACGTATCACCGAGGGACTGTCCCTTGTCATTTGTCACAATCTCCTTGAGGTCGTCAACCAAATATCCTTCTACCCCATAGATAACCTTAAAATCATCTCCATGCTCAAGGGCGTGATTTGCATCTGGAAACGCCTGCACACAACCATGGTCTGTAATGGCAAGCGCCTTATGTCCCCACTTTTTGGCACGTTTGATAATATCCTTGACATCAGAAACTCCATCCATATCACTCATCTTAGTATGACAGTGCAACTCCACACGTTTTCTGGCACTATTATCCATGCGTGCTGTTGTAAAATCAGGAATTTTCATTACACCGACAACAGAACCAATTGTCAATTCTCTATCAAATGTATCATTTACTGTGACACCCTTTATTTTCAAAAACGCACCGACTTTTAAATCTGTCATAAGTTGTGTAAGATGCTCATTATGTATAAACAT
>ERZ778503.1596-NODE-1596-length-14898-cov-6.245099_pt1 | contig 14898 bp, 14 predicted proteins | sample MGYA00510047_ERZ778503 | MGnify/ENA primary metagenome ERZ778503 (study PRJEB29527, sample SAMN07138965) | mouse gut metagenome | material: feces | host: mouse | place: China:Nanjing | collected 2016-01-25 ... | reverse complement strand
TTGATTTGGCTGCCATAAAAATTTTATTGAATCAAATTTAAACAGTTTCTTAAACATCCTCATCTGTATTCTGCAGAGCAGCTCGGTGCTCCATTGGTTGATTCAGTAAAACTGTTAACTACAATAGTTCGGTAAAAACAGTGTATCTATTTGAAGACCAATGAGTTGTAGAATAGCCTGAATCCAATGCAACGCATTGGATATCAAGTTATTACAAACTTTTCATCACAGAAATTACCGAACTATTGTGTAATTAAGTAAGTGTTCAAAGTTAATCGATAGTAATTGAAAGGGAATCTTTTATACAATCTGCGGCTTCTTTTTTGCCGCTTCCGGCTTGTCGCTGAGTCGAATATGTTTATATTCTCCTTCACTCCGCACCGGAATCGACTAAAAAATAAGCCTGCATATTGTATAAATTAAATTTGAACACTTACTTATCACAACAGTTCGGTAAAAATGGCGTATCTGCTTGAAGGACAATAAGTTGTGGTAATGATTTTAAATCATTGCAACACATTGGATGTTAAGCCATTACAAACTTTTAACTTTAGGAAATCACCGGACTGTTGTATTATATTGCTTTGTTTAAATCTGAACATTTACTTTATGATGTCGTTTCAAATAACTCTCATAAAGCATGCAATTAAATTTCAGCAGTCTAAGATAATACGCAGGTGCGAATAAAAGAGAATGGGAGACTACGCAGAACACTTACTTACGTAAAAGAATGTGATGATCACATGTAATTTGTCGCAGAAGCGGGCGACTAATGGAATAAGCTGTAATAATTCCGTTATGGTGTGGGGAGCAATAAAGGGGCTTGAGGCCCCACTATTGTGGATGAAGGTGGTACTATTGTGGTATGGCATTGTGTATTGTCTGGCAGCATCGGCGATGGACCGTTGGATGTGGCGTGGAATATGTGGAATCGATGTCGCGCATATGCCGGTGGCCGAGGTTTGCAGGCTGGTGTATTTTTATCGCAAAAGACATCTGCAGTTTGTGGCGGTTCTGTTTGTCGGTGCGTTTGTGTGGATGGTATCTGATAGTGTGTATACGATTTATGGAGTGGTTGCCGGTGGTGTGGCCGGGGTGCTGCTGGGTACGCGTGAACTCCTTGCATTCATGCGTGAATATCGTGAAGTTATCTCCTGATATGCAATCCCGGACATGAGCAGATCTGCTCATGTCCGGGATAACTGTTTATTTGAGTTTTTGGGCGATATGCCTCTTATTTTTTCTGAATCTTGGCCCATGTATCCTTAAGGCCGATAGTCTTGTTGAATACGAAATGGCCGGGATTAGAGTCCGGGTCAACGGTATAGTAGCCGAGGCGCTGGAACTGGAAATGGTCGCCTGCCTTGGCGCGCTCTGCAAGCCATGGCTCAATCATAACGTTGTCGAGCAGTTTCAAGGAGTCGGGGTTGAGTAATTCACGGAAGTCACCGTCTTCAGCTGATGGATTTTCCACAGCAAACAGACGGTCATAGTCGCGCACCTCAGCCTTGACGGCAGTCGGGACTGAGACCCAGTGAAGAGTGCCCTTGACTTTGCGGTCGGCGCCGGGGCGTCCGCTCAGAGTATCGGGGGCATACTCAGCATAGATTTCTTCAATCTCACCATCAGAGTTCTTTTTTAGTCCGGTGCATTTGATGATATACGCACCTTTCAGACGCACTTCCTTGTCGGGAGAAAGGCGGAAGAACTTCTTTGGTGGATTCTCCATAAAATCATCGCGTTCTATCCAGAGTTCGCGGCTGAAAGGCATAGCATGCTGACCCTCGGATAAGTTTTCGGGGTTATTGTCCATATACATCTCTTCGGTAAGTCCCTCGGGATAGTTGGTAAGAATCAGCTTGACGGGATTCTTGACGGCGCTGACTCTTGTGGCAGTCTTGTTGAGGTCCTCGCGGATGGAGTGTTCCAGAAGCTCGATATGGTTGAGGGCTTCGTATTTTGTGTATCCGATACGGTTGATAAAGTCCTTGATGGCTGAAGGAGTGAAACCTCTGCGCCGCAGTCCGCAAAGAGTCGGCATGCGAGGGTCGTCCCAGCCGTTGACCAGACCTTCTTTGACGAGCTGAAGCAATTTTCGCTTGCTCATCACAGTGTAAGTTAGGTTAAGACGGTTGAATTCAATCTGACGCGGGCAGTAGGAATCATCGGCAAGCTCTTTTACAAAGTATTCGTAAAGAGGACGGTGAGGCACAAATTCAAGAGTACATATCGAATGAGTGACACCTTCGAAATAGTCGCTTTGGCCATGAGCGAAGTCATACATCGGATATACCTTCCATGTATTGCCGGTGCGCCAGTGAGGAGTATGGATTATGCGGTACATTATGGGGTCGCGGAAGTGCATGTTGTCGCTTGCCATGTCGATTTTGGCACGTAATACCATAGCGCCATCAGGGAATTCACCCTTGTTCATCCGTTCGAAGAGGTCGAGGTTTTCTTCTATGGGTCGGTTGCGGAACGGAGAGTCAGTGCCGGGTTCAGTGGGAGTGCCTTTCTGAAGTGCAATCTGTTCAGAAGACTGTTCATCAACGTATGCCTTGCCCTCCTTAATCATCCTTACTGCCAGGTCGTAGAGCTGAGGGAAATAGTCGCTTGCATAATAGAGGCGGTCTTCCCAGTCGTATCCGAGCCAATGGATGTCGCGTTTGATAGCTTCTACATATTCGTTGTCTTCCTTCTGAGGGTTGGTGTCATCGAAACGTAGATTGCATGTCCCGCCGAATTTCTCGGCAGCGCCGAAATCCATGATAAAGGCCTTGGCGTGGCCGATATGCAGATATCCGTTGGGTTCGGGCGGGAAGCGTGTGTTGAGGCGACCGCCGTTTTTCCCCTCGGCGAGATCTTGTTGGATTTCCTGTTCGATAAAGTTAAGACCGCTTTCGTTGACTGCGGCTTCTTCGTTGATAGTAGTCATAGTTGTAGTCAAGAATATCTTTCCGTCACATTGGGCATCCCTCATATCGGGATGAGACATGGCGGCATTCAGGATATGCGCTCCGGCTGCGTGAAATTGGCTTCCGGAAAGTGCAAAGTTACAAAAAAAATTGAAACTTCGTGAGATAAAAGATTGAGAAAAATGCCGGAAATTACTAAATTTGCATTTACTTAGTCATTTACTTAGTATTTACTCTCAATTACTCCTCTTGTAATACATGAATCGATTTGTATTGATGGCAATTCTGGCAGGTGTCGGTCAGTGCGCAGTATCCGGAGCTGATTTTAAGTCAGGGAATCTATGTTATGACCTTCTTGCGGACGGGAGCGTAGAAGTGGCAGCCCCGGATGAGGGTATGGTGTATGGCGGTGTGCTTACGGTGCCGGCTATTGTGCGCCACGGGAGTGTGCAGAGGCAAGTGAGCGGCATCGGGAGTCATGCGTTTTCGGGTTGCCGGGATCTGACCGGAATAACACTATCGGAGGGTATCAGTTATATTGGAGCATACGCATTTTATAAATGTAACAATCTGGAATCCGTAAAACTGCCTTCATCGCTGTCGGTCATAGAGGGCCGCGCCTTTGCGATGTGCGGAAGACTTGCAGATATTCAGTTGCCTTTACAATTGTCGGAAATAGGGGAGAATGCTTTTTCATATTGCAGTTCGCTCGGCAGTATCGGTCGATTAGCGACATACGCAAATCTTGGATATGGCTGTTTCAGTTACTGCACTTCATTACAGTCGGTGGATCTTGCAGATCATTACGGCAATATCGGAAGTGGAGTATTCATGGGGTGCTCCTCGCTTTGGCAGGTAAAGCTGCGGGAGGATATGCCTGAGATTGCGGCATATACGTTTGCCGATTGTGTCAGTCTGACAGATGTGACACTGCCTGAGGGGTTGAGTGAAATAGGAAATTGGGCATTCAGTGGATGCACAGCGCTTAAGAAACTCTACATCCCTCCGACGATATCAGGAATCGGAGAACGTGCCTTCGCCGGGTGCAGCAGTATTGTCAGACTTGACTTTTCAGACAAAGGTGGCGCCGCCATCGGGGAAGGGGCATTTGAGAATCTTTCGAATCTGCCGTGGGTATTCCTTCAGGGAGTCGAGAGTATCGGTGATTCCGGATTCGCCGGTTGCACATCACTTGAATGGATTGAAATAGAACGCAGCGTAGAAGAAATCGGGTCACGTGCGTTTGCGAATTGCATCAATCTGAAACGTGTATACTCGCATTCTGACTGGCCGGCCCGCATTACGGTCAATACATTCGACACGTCGACTGAGCGTGACGGAGAATTGCTTGTGTTCCCGGATTCGCGTGATAGATACTCGTTGGCAGCGTATTGGAACCGATTTGTTAAAATATCTGCCACGGAGCGATTTCCGCTTAGCGCCAATGCAATAGCGGACGATGAGATATCTGTCAGCGCATGCGAAGGAGTGATAACAATCGGCGGGACATCAGTGGAAACCACAATCTATGATATATCCGGTCATTTATTGTATCAGGGCTTATCGGAATATCTCGTCGACTATGTATGGCCGGGGGGAATCTATCTGGTTACTGTGCCCGGACGTATGGTCAAAATAAGATTGTGAGTCTGAGTAAAAAAGTGTATTAAACTTTTTCAATGAAGCTGTTAAAACTTTTCCCCAGAGAGGAGAATGGCGGAATTGCAAGATTGTCAGCCATTAAAAGAGATCGGGAAACTCCGATATGCCTTGTCGGCTTTTCGGAGCTCCCCGTGTTGGTTTTCTGTCAGTTGCAAATCATCTGATTTAGAGATGTGCCGGAAACGGCCACATAGGCACGCGAAAACTGACGAATCAGGTTCAGAGTTGAAATCCTGGGAGTTCTCATCGACTGGTGATGTTCTTTTAACGAGCAGTCAGCTGTAGTAGTAGAATCTTTTGTCATAGGCATTGACATTAAGGATGGATAAAGGAGATAAGCATGCGCGTAAAGTTGAGTGAAAGTAGCGAAGCGACTGTTTCCTTTGCACTTTCAATAAAGATAACGCCAGGAAAGTGCTTTTAGTATTTTGCATTGTGTGAATTTACTTTCGCAAGGAAGTGATTGGGAGTAAGTGCTCAAATTTAACCGATAGCACTTTCAAGGGAATTTTTTATTCAATCTGCGGCTTCTTTTTTGCCGCTTCCGACTTGTCGTTTGGCCGAATATGTGATATTCTCCATCACTCCGCACCGTAATCGACTAAAAAAATAAATTGGAGCACTTGCCTTTTAAATATTCTGAGCTTACACTTATATTTTATTTATGTAATTGAGTGTGGAAGAGGGGGGAGTGTGTTAAAAACAACATTCTCACCCTGTCAGAGGGTGAGAATGATTTCTTTTTCTGCGGCTATGCGTCGCAGGTTGATAATAGCGTATCTCATTCGTCCGAGAGCTGTGTTGATGCTGACGCCGGTCTTCTCAGCTATTTCCTTGAACGACATATTCTGATAGTAACGCATATGCAACACCTCTTTTTGGAGTTCGGGCAGTTCGTGAATCAGAAATTTCACATCGTCCATAATCTGACGTGAGATTATGCTGTCCTCGATGGTTGCTTCGCAGAGGTCTTTGCGATTCAGGATATTGGCATCCTGAATGTCGGCAGACTGCACGTTTTCCGACTTTTCCTGCCTGTAGTAATCTATGATGAGATTATGCGCGATGCGCGAAATCCAGGCTGGGAATTTGCCGTTTTCGGTGTATCGTCCCTGCTTTATGGTCAGGATAGCTTTCACGAAAGTCTCCTGAAATATGTCGTTGGCGAGATCCTCGTTTTTGATGATACGAAGGATGTAGTTGAATACTCGATCCTGATGGCGTTTGAGCAGAGTGTCGAAAGCCTCATTATTGCCTGCAGCATAGGCTTTCACCAATTGTTCATCGGTCATGGATTGTTTTTTTGCCATTCTATTCTGTTGTTAATGTTTGGGTAGAGTAGAGTCGATAGGCAATTTGATTATAAGTTTCAGATGGTTTTACAATATCTCGGCTTATCTGCCGTTATAGCTGATAAGTGATTGCAAAGATACTAATTTAATCCCGCATTCGCAAGTGATATAGTGTGTGGGTTGATATAATTAATGTTAAATAGTATAGGCTGCCGGGAATGGATGAGCTTAAAAGCCATCTTTCTCCGGCAGCTTATATGTGGAGGATTGACAACATGCCGTATCTTGGCCGGCAGTGGAATCACATAGGCGGTTTCTTAGAATTTATCTTTTAATCAGATGTAAAGATGCCCACTGCCCCTGATTGGCCGCAGCATCAGAGGTAGAAGCCGATGGGTCGTGCATCGTGGCATATGCTTCGGGTTGAAGATTGTATAGGCGCGCCGCATTCTCAATCAGAGGGATATCAGACTCGTAGAATCCACTCAGATACATATGACCTCCCTGACGAATGGCATCTGCATATCTGCCAAGATCGGCAAGTATGACATTGCGGTTGATATTGGCAAGGAATATGTCGGCCTGGCAGGGCAAGTCGGAGAGGCGCGCGGAGTCGCCGTCAAGTAGATTTACATTTACTCTGTTGAGTCTGAAATTCTCTTCTGCATTCAGACAGGCGGCCGGATCTATCTCGATGCCAGTGACTGAAGCCGCACCTCTCTGTGCGGCCAAAATAGCAAGAATTCCAGTACCGGTGCCCATATCCACTACGACAGAACCTTCCACATTATGGCTTAATAGATGGCGCACCATCATAGAGGTAGTGGCATGATGCCCTGTGCCGAAAGCCATTTTCGGATCAATCAGTATGTCATATTCAGCTTTCGGCACATCCTTATGAAATGTGCTGTGGACCACGCATCTCCCGTCAATAAGAATCGGCTGAAAGTAATTCTTTTCCCATTCGCTGTTCCAGTCCTGCCCTTCGACAAGAGATACTGAGCTGCGTGTGGATACGGGGAGAGGGAATCCTGCAAGTATTTCAGTGATATTCTCTTCTGAATAATCCTGAGCTTTTATGTAGGCTGTAAGTCCGTCGGAATCGGGTTCGAATGATTCATATCCAACATCAGCAAGGAAAGCCGCCATGAGATCTGTCGTGTCTTCCGAGCATGGTTGGATGTTGATGCGCAATGCTATATAGTCGTTCATAAAATTTAGAAGTGGAATTATAGGAGAGTGTTTTAATTTTCATTCCCGCGGAGATGGATTTCCGAGTAAATTTCACAAGTGAACAAGTGGGCATCGCGAGTGGCCTATGCGACTTGGAGAGCATGGTGAAATTCATCGGAATGCCCCTTGGGGCGGATGAAAGAATATTCAATTACACTCGAATACATTAAATTCGCGCCTGCTTTCAAGGGATCGGACACCGCCGGGCATAATAATCTTCTGTATGTCCATGGAATTATAATACCCCATATCCAACAAAGTGTATGCCAAGACGGGTACGTAGGCCAAAACTCATTTCTTTTTGAAAAAGCCCATTACTTTTCTTGCATTAGAAAATAATGAGAATCCGAGCAACACATAATCGATATAGTTCATTCCTCCGAGCACTTTGCCGACAATCCCGGCCGGACGCCCGAAGAATTTTGACTTGCCTTGGTAATCCTTGCTGAACGGAGATGAGTTCTTAAGCTTCATAAGGCTTACGTTCATCTTCTCGCGGCAGAAGTCTTTCTGCAGCGCAACCAAAGCGCGCTGATAGCGGATTTCGCGGATAGTCAGACCTTTGATTTCAGCAGGTTCAATCGTAGTAAAATCGGTAGTTACGGCTGCCGAATGTGATTTATCATTTGTATTTCTGCTCATTGTCGCGGGGTTTGATTTCAAGGATAAGCTTGCTGATAAGCCTGGAAATGGGATTCTCAAGCAGCGGGCGGCGAAGAATGATGATAAGCGCTATCAATAACGCCAGAATTCCGCCAACACAGAGGTAAGCCAGAACGGGATGCAGGAATGTCTTGAACAGGTCGACGAGCGAGAAGGAAAACAGAATGAGGATTACCATGCCAAGGAGCATACATACTGCTCCAAGTATCAATGTGGAGAGAAGTATTGTTATTTTTTCGGTAGCAGTAAGTTTGGCATATTCTATTTCAAGGCTTATCCAGCGTCGGGTACTGTCGACCACTCCTTTAAGCTGATCAGTTATATTATCTTTCATGTGATATGGTATGATTATGGGGGCATGAGGCCATTCCTATATTGAAACGGCTGCATGCCCCCGAATATTTTACGATCATCCGGAGCCGGAGATATTCTTGCGATTACTTTTCTGAAGCGGAGAGCTCGGCTACAAGAGCGTCCACCTCGTCATCGCTTATCTTGATGCCCTTTTTACGGAGCAGCTTGCAGATGCGTGTGCGGAGCTCCTCTCCTTTTTCGGGAGCAAGAAGCAGGGCACCTGCTGCGCCTACGATAGCGCCTCCAAGGAATGCGTATAAAATTGTAAGTGATTTCATTATTTCAGTCTTATTGACGGTTATTGAAGCGATTGGGTGAGAATCAGATATGCTGTTCAATCTGATCTTCGATTTCGTCTACAAGCTCCTCCATCTGACTTTTTTTCAGATTGATTCCTTTTTCTTTGAGGAGTTTGATGATGTTGTTGCGAGTATCGGATCCTTTTTCAGGAGCGAGTAGCAGACCGACTGCCGCGCCGGCGATAGCGCCGCCGATTACGGCGCATATTACGTGAAGGGGTTTCATATGATTTACTTTGTTTATAGATTATAAGAATTAGAGTCGTAATATGGAGAAGAGATTATAGGGGAGGCTACTGCATTTTTTCGCCATGTCACAGTCTTGGCTTCGGCCTTTGAAGAGAGGGGTGAAGGAGGCTGCGATAAGTGAAAGAAGTGTCAGAAAATCTCTTTCATATTTCATAACACTCGTTGATGCCTTTTAGTTCATGGCCTGCATGATTTTTTCGTTCCCCATCATTTCAGCTGTCACTTCCGAACTGTAAGCCATTACTCCGGCCTCGGAGAGTTCTACGGTGCGGAAGTCGCCATCAGGAGTTATGGCGCGCACATGGGTGTCATCTACAAAAGTCATGAATGGATGAAGTTCTCCATTGACGTTGAGGGCCCAGGTGGCTGAGTCCTCAATAAAGTCGAGGCGGAACGAGTGACCATCGGTCTGGCTGGTGACAGTGTACCCTTTGCCATCGCAGGCTATAAGATATGTGTCGGAATCTACTGTCACGATCTTTGTAGACGCCGTAAGTGGGTTGCGTCCGCTCCAGAATTCGATGGAATTAAGCACAAGCAGGTCGGCCAAGGCGGTGACTTCGTAGACGGGGAGCACCCAAAATGCAAAGAATACCACTTCGTTAAGGAATTTGGAACCTACCTGATTGTTCCATTTCATTACTGAACTTGTCAGCCGGAAGCTGCCGATGCAGCTTGACAGGCTTACCGAACAGAGGAGCATTGAGATTATGGATACGGATAGATATCTTTTCTTCATTGGATTTGATTTTATATTTTAATTGTAAAGTTAACAAAAATTTATGAATCAGCAATCCCGTTGCATCGATTTTTTCTGATGACTTCAATATCCGGCCTCCCGCTTCGTGGGAGGGCAATCGGCTCAAAGCCCCAGTTTTTCATTTGGGTTTTCGGGTCGTGGCGACTGAAATGAAGTTGAGTAGCCGTCGTTGTGGCTTTTATGGGATGTGTCGTTTACGAGCTGGGCTGCCAGACGTATGACACCATCGCCAGAGCGGTCGTTGATTGCATCTATTATTTTCATGACTTTTACAGTTGTGTCATGCCGAGGGTCGGGCAGATCAAAAAGAGTAGGAGCTATGGTATTGTCAGGCCGGATATCGGTAAGCCAGACTCCGGCACGTTTAAACGGGATGCCCGGCCTGTATATGGCATCAAGCTGCCGCACAGCAGCCGCCACGATTTCGGTGGTGAGAGAGGTGGCGCGAGGAAGTCTTTCTACACCTTCAGGACGTACCGATGGCAGACCGGGGCGGAATGGATTGGTGCGCAGGAATACTCCAACCGAACGGCATGACCCGTTCATGGCTCGCAGTCTTCTGGCACAATGCGATGCATATATCACAATACGGGCACGCAGATAATCGAAATCATCGATATCCTCGGGGAATGTGCGCGTCTCACTTATCGAGTCCTGAAGATTACGTGCTACGTGTTCCAGCTCAATACAGGACAGTCCATGAAGCTCACGCCAGGAACGCTCGCCTGGTAGCCCGAGCAGAGTGCGCACCCACACCGGATCCCGATTTATAAAATCGGCTACGGTATATACGCCGTTCTGATATAGACGTTTGGCAAGACGGCGCCCGATACCCCACAATTCACCAATCGGAAGGATTCGGAGTAATGGAAGCGCATCAGCCGCATTGCGGCAGATGGCCACGGCGCGTCCCTCTTTTTTAGCGGTTTCGGTATAAATTTTGGCTAATGTCTTAGAGGGGGCGAATCCTATCGTAACAGGGATTGAAAGTTCATCAAGGCAGGCCTTTACCATCGCATCTCCTATACAGAGGAACTCATCATCCGGGATGCCGGTGAGATCAAGGAAAGACTCGTCAACGGAGTAATCGATCGTAGCCGGAACGAATCGGTGGAATATGGCATGTGCCTTCAGACTTATATCGCGATACAGCCGATGATTGCCGGAGAGGGCAATGAGTCGGCCACATTCAATCATATCACGCAGTTGAAAGGCAGGTTGCCCCATTCTGACGCCAAGACGTTTCGCCTCGTTGCTTCGTGCCACGACACAACCATCGTTATTGCTTAACACGACTATCGGCTTACCGCAAAGTGAGGGATTGACGCTGCATTCGCACGACACAAAAAAGTTATTGCAGTCAGCAAGACCTATCATAAGTAAGGACTCTAATTAAATTTATACAACATACAGGCTGACAGTATAGCCGGCTGCCTCCAGCATTGCAGCGATATTGCAGACTCAGTCGCGCGGACGTATAAACGGGCCATCCATTATTAACATATCCTCTTGAATCATTGAGGCTATCAGGCGGGCTGTGCGCGCAGCGAGCGACTGGCCTATATGGGCTATCAGAGCTTCATGCCGAACTCCCCTCGGATTAGCCTTAAGATACGCAATCAGCTTTTCCACAAGATCTCTGTCAGAAAGCGGAGGGGAGGCTGGATGCTGCTTCCGGCATACATCGCAACGGAGGCATGGCGCCGGTTGAGGTTCTCCGAAATATCGCAACATTCTTTCCACCCGGCAACTCCCCGAGTCTGCGGCATAGTCTATCATGGCCTCGATGCGACGTTCCTGCACTTTCAGGCGATCTTCATATACGCTGCGTCCTATTTGTACGTATCTTGGCTCTTCACGTGATGTCGGGAGATAGATATATGGCGTGCGTGAACGGGGGATATAGGATAGAGTATGACTGCGCGCCAGTTCGAGCAGCGCTTCATAGACATCCTGAGAGTCGAGTTGAGTCTCTCGCCCTATGGTGGCTTCATTGATATATACATAATCAATGAATATCCCGGGATAAAGACGAAGCAGTATGGCAAGCACGCGTTCCGCCTTTTCCGACAGCTTTTGTATGTGATACAGCTCTTCTCGGGTAGTCAGAATCATGACACGAGCCGATTGCTCCCGCTCATCAATATAATCAAGATACCCGGCACGCCCCAGTATCCTTAGCGACGGGACCACAAGTTCGGGACGCATTTTAAATATGGACAGGAATAGGTCGAGATCGAATTCATACATTCGGTCGTAACCGTCGCCTACGGCAATGCCAAGGAAATTGCATACGCGTTCGTAGACCAGAAGTATATCCTCCCGGTCAGGGAATTCTGCCGCCAGATGACGCCGTAGGGTTGTCTTGTCGCGCGATGTGTAGAGCAATACGGCAAAGGATGGCAGTCCGTCGCGTCCGGCACGTCCGGCTTCCTGATAGTATTCTTCGAGCGAGGGAGGCATGTCATAGTGTATCACGAGTCTTACATCAGGCTTGTCAATCCCCATGCCGAAGGCATTTGTGGCCACCATTACACGCACAAATCCGGCTTTCCATTCGTTCTGACGTTTCTCCTTTACATCAAAGGAAAGTCCTGCATGATAATAAGTGGCCGATATGCCGAGAGAAGTGAGGTACTCTGTCAGTTCCCTGGTGCGTTTTCTGTTACGCACGTATACTATGGAAGTGCCCTTGGTAAGCTGTAGTATGCGCCCCACTTCTGAAATTTTGACGGGAGCTTCGCGCACGAGATAACTGATGTTGTGGCGCGAGAAACTCATTTGAAAGGTATTGTTTCCCTGTCGGAAATCAAGCTGGCGGCGAATGTCGGCTGCAACATCGGGAGTGGCGGTGGCAGTGAGAGCCAGCACCGTGACTTTAGGGAGAATCTTACGCAATTCTTTAATCTTAAGGAAGGAGGGGCGAAAGTCGTATCCCCATTGCGATATGCAGTGAGCCTCATCCACTACAATAAGTCCCGGTTTAAGATTGCGGAGTTCTGCTATGAAGCGTGCGCTTTTAAGACGCTCTGGAGCTACATAAAGGAAGCGTGCCCGGTCGTTGACAAGTCGTTCCCAGGCCAGACGGGTCTCTGCGGAAGTCATTCCGCTACGGAAATATACGGCTTTGATGTTGTGGCGGCGGAGGTTGTCGACCTGATCTTTCATCAGGGAAATCAGCGGCGAGATGACGAGGGTAAGGGTGTCCAATGCGAGTCCTGCCACTTGAAAAACGATTGATTTTCCGCCACCAGTGGGCATCAGTCCGAAAGTGTCGCAACCATCCAAGACGGAACGTATTATATCCTCCTGCAAAGGGCGGAAGGAGTCGTATCCCCAGTGTCGTTTAAGAATTGCGTGAATGTCGTTCATAATAATCAGGCCGTGTCGGCATGACGTCAATATCGGCAAAGAATAATTGATAGAGTTGCGGAGAGATGCCTGAGCTGAGCCGTCTACTAGGTCTTGGAGAGGCGTATGTCTCTGATCATAAGCTGGATTGACTCTCCGTTGCTGTTATGTTTGGCCTGCTCTATGGTGTAACATATATCCACAGGTTTATGGGCATGTATATGCTCGAAGTATGGAGCCATGTTGAAGGCGATGGCATTTAGTACGCGGCTGGTACTGTTGTCTTCAAGTTCGAGTTTTATATGTTCAAGATTCTTGCCGACAAGTTTGCTCGTGCCGAAGTCAAATACGTTCTGAGTGCAGAATACAGGTTTTTGATTACCCGGACCATAAGGATTCAGCCGGCGGAGTGAATTTACCAGTTCGGAGGTGATATCGGCGAATTCTATGGTGGCATCGATATCCAGCTGAGGTTGCAGCTGATTGGGCTGAATATGTTCGGTCACATACTGCTCGAATCTCCGGCGGAATTCCGGAATATTCTCTTCCTTCAGAGAGAGCCCTACGGCATAGGTGTGGCCTCCGAAATTCTCAAGCAGATCGCGAGTGCTGTTGATGGCCGAGTAGATATCAAATCCCTGTACAGACCTCGAACTTCCAGTGGCAATGCCATTAGAGTAAGTGAGCACAACGGCCGGTTTATAATATAGTTCAGTAAGACGCGATGCTACGATTCCGATGATGCCCTTATGCCAGTTCTTATTGTAGATAACAATAGAGCGGCGGTCGCGCACGATATTGACGTCATTGTCGAGCAGAGAGTTGGCTTCTTCAGTAATTCGTTTGTCGAGTTCCTTGCGGTCTTTGTTATACTGGTCGATATCTTTCCCTTTCTCATAAGCATCGTGAAGGTCGCGGCTCACGAGTAAATCGACGGCTTCCATACCACTCTGCATTCGTCCCGAAGCATTGATACGCGGGCCGATTTTGAATATCACATCCGAAATGGTGATATCCTTATTGGTGAGCTTACAGAGGCGAATTATGCTTCGCAGTCCAAGATTGGGGTTGGAGTTAAGACGTCGCAGTCCGTGATAAGCCATGACTCGGTTCTCATCCACAATCGGTACGATATCGGCGGCAATGCTTACGGCACACAAATCAAGAAGAGATTCAAGCTCATTGTGATTTGTCAGTCCATTGCTGAGAGCAAAAGCCTGCATAAACTTAAATCCGACTCCACATCCGGACAGGTGCTGACATGGATACTTGCTTCCGGGCATCTTAGGATTGAGAATAGCCACTGCATCCGGAAGAATTTCATCCGGCACATGATGGTCGCATATAATGAAATCAATACCCTTCTCCTTGGCATAGGCAATCTCCTCAATTGCTTTGATGCCACAATCCAGCACAATCACAAGCTTCACTTCATTCTCCGCTGCATATTCTATACTCTTCCTTGAGATCCCGTATCCTTCGTCATATCTGGTAGGTATATAGTACTCTATATTGGAATAGTAGTTCTGGAGATACTTGTATACGAGAGCTACAGCGGTCGTGCCATCCACATCATAATCGCCGTATATCATGATACGCTCCTTAGCACCCATCGCCTTGTTGAGTCTGTTGACGGCCTTATCCATATCCTGCATAAGGAAGGGGTCGTGGAAGTCATTGACAGATGGAGCGAAGAATGATGCTGCTTCCTGTGCGGTGCGAACACCCCGGCGTACGAGGATTTCGGCCACGGTTGAGTTGCTGCCGCACTGTGGCAGAATATCGTTCATCAGCTGTCGCTGCTGGAGGGTGAGGGGTTGGTAATTCCAATTTGTAGTCATCTCAGATTGCGGGATCATGTGGAAGAAGGGGAGTGGCTGGCGCTGACCTCCCATGCCGAAAAATTAAGAAATTATGGCTGTAGTAAGGAGGAGAGGGCGACACTGCATTTAAGCGGCGGCGGCCATAAAACAGACCTTATTTTCTCAAATTACAAATTTAGCAATAAATCATGAGACCTGCAAATTCTGGAATAGCCGCAAAGATTTTTATTGAGTAGGACGCATGGCTCTTTCATTTAAGATTTCGTCTCATTCTCGACAAATGTGTTATTTTATAGC
>ERZ778503.1591-NODE-1591-length-14918-cov-5.483617_pt1 | contig 14918 bp, 11 predicted proteins | sample MGYA00510047_ERZ778503 | MGnify/ENA primary metagenome ERZ778503 (study PRJEB29527, sample SAMN07138965) | mouse gut metagenome | material: feces | host: mouse | place: China:Nanjing | collected 2016-01-25 ... | reverse complement strand
GAAATATATTACAATTCTAGGAAAGCTATCCCCACGATTTGGCTACTGAGCCGTGGAACGAACTGAAAAAGGGGGTATTGGCTCCCGAAGCCGTTTCCGAACGTCTCGACACCTACGCCCGACTGTTCGAACGGTCCGGTGCCTGGAGACGGGAAGCCCGCCGCTGGCCGGAATACATGGGAGATTTACAGGAAGAAATGGCTTATTGCAAAGATGTCTACCAACGCAACACGTTGCGTATGGAAGAGGGAATGGGAAACTATTTTTCCACCGGGTGCTTCTATGCCGGACAAACTCCGACGCTATATGTCGAAAAAAGAGCGGACGGCCTGTTTATTAACACACCGGAACGACAGGCACAGGTGAGCATCACCGATATGGCGGGGCGCACACGATTCGCCGCCGGTTGTTTCCCTACGGTATGCCGGGGATTAGGAAAAGGCATCTATCTGATCCGCCTCACCACCGGCACACGAGCCGCCATACAGAAAATAACAATACCTTAATCCCAAGTAAGGGACCGAGCCTCACCCGTGCGGCATAAGGAAGTCAACAAGAGAAATCCACCGCACGGAATACGGTATCCACCGCACCGGCATTCCGTTCGATATACTGACCGGCCACCGCACCGCTCTCCCGCCGGGCTTTCTCGTCCGTCAGCAAACGGTCGGCCACCTGATTAAAGGAAAGCATGTCGGTTACCTCGAAACAACCGCCGCACGACAACAAATCCTGGGCTTCCCGGAAATTCTTATTATTGGGACCGATCAGCACCGGCACTCCGTAGACAGCCGCTTCGGGCACATTGTGAATCCCCACACCGAATCCCCCGCCTACATAAGCCACCTCGCCGTAACGGTAAATGGACGAGAGCAAACCGAAACAGTCAATAATCAGGCAATCGGCACTGCGCACATTCTCGGGGGTGGCGCACGAATAACGCAATACCGGACGGGTAAGCTTAGCTTCGATCTCGGCCAGATGCCCCTCACTGATCACATGAGGCGCTATAATCAACTTCAATTCGGGATGCGTATTGAAATAGGGAATGAACAAGTCCTCGTCGGGCGCCCATGAACTGCCGGCCACAAACACGGTATGCCCGCCCTTGAATGTCTCTATCAAAGGTAACGGCCTGGCCTGACGGCAGATATCGATAACGCGGTCGAAACGGGTATCCCCCACTACCGTAGCCGCCGTAATCCCCCGGGTGGCCAACAGTTTTTTCGACGTCTCGTTCTGTACGAAGAAATGAGTAATGCACCGCAACACCTTGGCATATCCTTTACCGTACCAACGGAAAAACACCTGATCGTCCCGAAAAATACTGCTTACGCTATATACGGGAATATTCCGCCGGCGACAGGCTTTCAGGAAATTCTGCCAGAACTCATACTTGATAAAGAAAGCCATACAGGGGTGCACCAGTCTGAAGAAACTATGTACATTGCCCGGCGTATCGAAAGGCAGGTAGCACACCACATCGGCTCCCGAATAATCCTTGCGCACCTCATACCCCGAAGGAGAAAAGAAAGTCAGCAGGATCTTATATTCGGGATGTTCGCTGCGCAAACGCTCCATCAAAGGACGTCCTTGCTCAAACTCTCCCAACGACGCCGCATGAAACCATACGTATTTTTCGCCTCGCCGGATCTGTTTGCGCAGAATGCGGAACGTGTTCCAGTGCCCTTTTACCAGCATCCTGGCTTTCTTGTGAAACGGAGAGGCCAGAATGACCGCCAGCATGTAAAAGTATATGGCCAGTGTGTACATTACTTCAAAATTTCAATGGCACGACGCATACGCCGCAAAGTTTCGTCCTTACCCAGGAAAGCGGATATATCGAACATGTGAGGGCCTTTCCCCTCGCCCACCAGTGTCAGACGCCAGGCGTTCATGATATTTCCCAGATGCAGCCCGTTGTCCTCTATCCAACGGGTCACTACGGTCTCCTGATGTTCCAGCGAGAAGTCGTCCAGCCCTTCCAGCAGATCGGCCAGGCGGGCCATCTGTTCGGCGGAATCTTCTTTCCAGCGTTTCTTCACGGTCTTCTCGTCGTAAACGGTCGGCGCCTCAAAGAAGAAACGGCACAAAGGCATCAGCTCCTTCACAAAGTTCACGCGGCTCTTCATCAGCCCTACTACCGTAATCACACGCTCCATAGGCTCGTCAAACCCGTTCTCTTTGAGAATAACGTCGAAATGACGGGCTATCTCTTCGTCACTCTTTTGCAGGATATACTCGTGATTGAACCAGGTTCCCTTCACGTAATCGAATTTGGCACCGGCCTTACTGCACTTGGTTATGTCGAAAAGCTTCACCATCTCTTCCAAACTCATAATCTCCTGGTCTGTACCCGGATTCCATCCCAGCAAAGCCAGAAAATTAAGCACCGCCTCAGGCAGATAACCGCTTTCGCGATAACCGGAAGAAATCTCCCCCGTCTTGGGATCGTGCCATTCCAGCGGAAAGACAGGGAATCCCAGCCGGTCGCCGTCGCGTTTGCTCAGCTTGCCTTTCCCGTCGGGCTTAAGCAACAAAGGCAGATGGGCGAAACGGGGCATCGTGTCGGCCCAACCGAATGCACGGTACAGCAGCACGTGCAACGGAGCGGAAGGCAACCACTCTTCGCCACGGATCACATGGGTTACTTCCATCAGATGATCGTCCACAATGTTGGCCAGATGATAAGTGGGCAGTTCGTCGGCCGATTTGTACAGCACCTTGTCGTCCAGCACGGATGAATGAATCACCACATCACCACGAATAAGATCGTCTACGTGTACGTCCTCGTCAGGCTCAATCTTAAAACGAACCACATACTGCACACCGTCGGCAAGCAGACGTTTCACTTCCTCTTCGGGCAAAGACAGGGAATTACGCATGCTTCCGCGTGTGGAAGCGTCGTATTGGAAATTCTTCACTTCATTGCGCTTGGCATCCAGCTCTTCGGGCGTATCAAACGCGATATAGGCCTTGCCGGCATCCAACAACTGCTGTACGTATTTCTTATAAATATCGCGACGCTCCGACTGACGGTAGGGACCGTGATCGCCGCCGAAACTGACACCTTCGTCAAAAGGAATGCCGAGCCATCGGAACGACTCTATAATGTATTCTTCCGCCCCCGGGACAAAACGGCCGGAATCGGTATCTTCTATACGGAAAATCAAATCGCCGCCGTGCTGACGGGCAAAAAGGTAATTGTACAAGGCAGTCCGTACACCGCCGATATGCAAAGCTCCGGTCGGACTTGGAGCAAAACGGACTCTTACTCTTCTTTCAGACATAATGATATTGGACTTTTGTGCAAAATTACGATATTTTTTTCTAACAAGCCGTATTTTTTTCGTATTTTCGCCCGCATAAATGACACTTGAAGCCGACAACGAAAATGAGCCGATACAACCATAAAAAAGAACTTTCCGGAAAGAATTTGCTTTATCTCGTCTGCATGGCACTGATTGCCATCACCGCTGTGGTCTATTTTCAGCCCCGCGAGGAACATTCGCACTATCAGTTCGATTTGGGACGGCCCTGGCGATACAACCAGCTCATCGCCACTTTCGATTTTCCCATCTATAAAAGCGAAGCAACCATCCGGCGGGAACGCGACAGCATCATGCAGTTTTACGAACCGTATTTCGAGATCAACGAAGAGGTGGAAGAAACACAGATAGCCCGCTTCAGGAAAGACTTCCGGGACAAACTGCACGAAATCGTACCGGCCTACTACGCCCGACACATCGAAGAAAAGCTGCACGCCGTCTACCGCCGGGGTATAGCGGACAACACGGACTACAACCTGTTGCTGAAAGATACCATACCGTTCGTTCGGATATTCGCGGACAACGAAGCCGTCGTACGCCCTACCGCACAGGTGTTTTCACACAAATCGGCTTACAAATTCCTGACTGAAGAAACCGATACGGCACGATTCAACCGCTTCAAGCTGCAACAATGCAACCTGAACAATTACATCAGTCCGAACCTCATATTCGACAAACAGAAATCGGAGACGCAACAAAAAGATTTATTTGCTTCCCTGTCGTATGCCAAAGGTATGGTATTCAGCGGGCAGAAGATCATCGACAGAGGAGAAATCGTAGATGAAACGGCCTATAGCATTCTGCTGTCGTACGAACGGGAAAGGGGCAAGAAAACAAACATGTCCACTCAGAACCTGACCACCCTGACAGGACAATGCCTTTACACCGCGCTTATCACGCTTTGCCTGTTTCTGTATTTCCATTTGTTTCGGAGCGATTACCTGGAAAACAGGCGGAGCATACTGATGTTGCTGAGTATGGTTGTGATTTTTCCGTTGGCCACGGTATTTTTCGTCAAGCACAACCTGTTGAGCGTATACCTGATACCGTACTGCATGACTCCCATCTTCATACGGGTGTTCATGGATTCCCGTACGGCATTCATCACCCATGCGGCCACAGTGATGCTTTCGGCCATCTCCCTTAAATATCCTTTCGAGTTCGTTTCCACCCAGTTGGTGGCCGGTCTGACAGCCATCTACAGCCTGCGTGAACTGTCCCAACGTTCGCAATTGCTCAAATCGGCACTGATCGTCACCCTTTCGGCCATGCTGTTCTACCTCAGTCTGGATATGATTCACGAACAATCCCTGTCCCGAATCGACATTTATCCTTATATTTACATCTTTATCAACGGGCTTTTGCTTTTATTTGCTTACCCCGTCATGTTTTTGTTGGAAAAACTTTCCGGTTTCACCAGCAACGTAACCTTGGTAGAGCTATCCAATATCAACAACGAGATCATGAAAAAGATGTCGGAAGTGGCTCCCGGAACCTTCCAGCACTCCATGCAAGTGGCCAATCTGGCGGCCGAAGTCGCCAACCGTATCGGAGCCAAAAGTCAACTGGTACGTACAGGTGCCTTGTATCATGATATAGGAAAGACAGCCAATCCGGCGTTCTTCACCGAAAACCAAAGCGGCGTAAACCCTCACACAAATTTATCGTTTACCGACAGCGCACGCATCATCATTAACCATGTAAAAGACGGACTGGCACTGGCGGACCGATACAACCTGCCGCCGATCATCAAGGACTTCATAAGCACGCACCACGGAACCGGTCTGACAAAGTACTTTTACATCTCGTACAAGAATCAGTTCCCCGACAAGCCGATAGACAAAAGTTTGTTCACCTATCCGGGACCGAACCCGAGAACCCTGGAACAGGCCATTCTTATGATGGCGGATGCCGTAGAAGCCGCCTCCCGCAGTCTGAAAGAATACACGGAAGAAAGTATCAGCACACTGGTTGACCGAATCATCGACTCACAGGTGCAGGAAGGAGTATTCACGAAGTGTCCCATTACGTTCCTCGATATAGACACCGCCAAAGAAGTGTTCAAGGAAAAACTGAAGATTATATACCACACACGTATCAGCTACCCGGAACTGAAAAAAGGGAACGAAACAGTCGCACAACCGGAAAGTCAGAACAATCAAACGGGGTCTACATCAAAATAAATACGGGCCGAACGGAACCGCTCGTCGGCCAAAAGCCGCTGACGAAGCTGGCGCAGGCAATCCCGCACTTTTGCCAAAGAGGCTTCCGGCTCTATTTTCAATACGATTTTACGGATATACAATGCCTGTATACGACCTACAGGCGGTATATCGGGTCCCAATACGCGATCCGCAAACAATTGCCGCATACAAATAGCAGCTTCTCGTGCCAACCGGTCTGCCACTTCCTCCCGCGTATGTTTTATATACATGTAGACCAACCTGCAGAAAGGCGGAAAACAGAACATACGCCGCTCTTCCAACTGCTGGGTATAAAGCCCGTTATAATCGTTTTGCATCACCTGTCCGATCACAGGCAAATCAGGACTTTTGGTTTGGAGAATCACTCTGCCACGCGTCTGTCTGCGCCCCGCACGACCGGCTACTTGGGCCATCATCTGAAAAGCACGCTCGTAACTGCGGAAATCGGGCAAAGTCAGCATAGTGTCCGCATACAGAATCCCCACTACGCTGACGCGTTCGAAATCCAGTCCTTTCGTCACCATCTGCGTTCCAACCAATATATCCGTACGTCCTTGCTGAAAATCATCCAGAATTTTCTCATACGCCGATCGGCTACGGGTGGTATCCAGGTCCATACGGGCTATACGGGCTTCGGGAAAGAGAAGACGGAGATCATCTTCTATCTTCTCCGTACCGAATCCTCTGCCGGTGAGTTCGGTGCATCCGCACGAAGGACAGCGGACGGGGAGCTGACAGGTGTACCCGCAATAGTGGCAGGTCAACCGGTTCAGCCCCTTATGAAACGTCAGACTGACATCACAATGCTGGCATTTCGGTACCCAGCCGCAATCACGGCATTCGAGCATCGGGGCAAAGCCGCGCCGATTCTGAAACAGAATAATCTGTTCATGCGCTTGCAGCGCCCGGTTCATTTCCGTAAGCAGGCGTGGCGAGAACGGTCCGGTCATACGGCGCTTACGGTGCAATTCCTTAATATCCACAATCTCTATTTCCGGCAATTGGACATCCTTAAAACGAGTAGTCAGTGTTACCAGTCCGTACTTACCGTTTTGTGCATTGTAGTAGCTCTCCAACGAAGGGGTCGCTGTGCCGAGCAGGGTTTTCGCACCGTTCATCGCAGCCAGCATGATAGCGGCATTCCGGGCATGATACCGGGGAGCAGGGTCTTGCTGCTTAAAAGAACTTTCGTGTTCCTCGTCCACGATAACCAGCCCTAGACGCTGAAAGGGGAGCAATACGGAAGAACGTACGCCGACAATGATGTCATACGGCGTTTTCGAGAGTTGTTTCTGCCAGATCTCCACGCGCTCGGCATCGGGATACTTGGAATGATAAATGCCTAGCCGGCTCCCGAACACTCTTTGCAACCGATCGGTTAGCTGTGTGGTGAGCACAATCTCGGGCAACAGATACAATACCTGTTCCCCGCGTGCCAGTACCTCTTGAATCAAATGAATATAAATTTCGGTCTTACCGCTCGACGTTACGCCGTGTAACAGGCATACGGGATGCGTGTGAAAGGCTTCACGAACGGCATCGGCCGCTTTCTGTTGTGCCGGAGTGAGGATAACTTGTGTGAGAAAAGAGGGAAGAACTTCCCGAGGCAGTCGGCCCGTTTCTTTTTCATAGGTTTCCAAAGGCCCGCGTTTTGCCAAAGCGTGGAAAACTGCCGAAGTAACCCCGGAACGACGAAGAAGTTCTTGTTTAGTGACTTCCTGCAACAACCGGTCGTTTTTTAACCGTAACGCGGTTTCCGAACCGGCCTGTTCCAGATAAGTAGCCAGCAAAACGGCTTGTTTGGGCGAACGCTTCAATTCGTCAAACAGACGGCTCAACCGTTCCTCATCCAACCATCCTTCCGCCAGCCGCACACAACAAACGGTTTTGGGACGATAGCTGCGCTTCACTTCTTCCTTCATACGCAAAGCCCCGCGTTCCAACAAGGTTCTGACGGGAGCAAGAATATTTCGAATCCCGCTCTCGCGCTGCAACCGACCGATGCTCATCTCCGTATGACTTTCCAGTATATCCAATACATTCTGTTCGGCAGCAGGGAGTACGGTATCGGCCTCAAAATCCTCATTCCGCATCACCATACTCTCACTTTCCAGTTTCAACCCCGACGGCAAAGCAGCCTTACAAACCTCCCCCAACGTACATAAATAATAATCGGCTATCCACTCCCATAAACGAAACTGACAGGGAAGTAACACCGGCGCCTGATCCAGACTTTCCATTACGGCTTTCACGGCATAACCCTGAGGACGGTCGGAATGCAAGCGCATCACCACAGCCGTATATATTTTTTTTGCTCCGAACGGAACAATCACCCGACAACCGGGCACCATTCCTTCCGCCATCTCCGACGGAAGTGCATAGGTAAACGTTCCGGGAAGCGGTAAGGGTAATATAACATCTACGAAGAGCTCCATAAACAGCCGGCATTAAAACAACACAAAAATACGATATTCCACGGGAACAGCCAACAAAAAAACCGCCCGTAATCATACGGACGGCTTCCTGCACTGTACGGTACGTTAAAACATATAGGCCAAACGAACTTGCCATGTATTATTCTTCAATTCAATATTACTTACATTTCCCCAAACCGACGTGTTCTTCACATCACCGGTGTTGCCTAACGGAATGTTGTAAGTGACGCCTACTTGCAGATGACTGAGTGCGTTAATGCCCAACCCTACGTTCCAACTGAAATTCGATTCTTTCAACGTTCCGAAATTATTCGGGTTAAGGAAAATTTTCTTGCTTCCCATGTACCAACTCCATTGCGGTCCCGTTGCCAGATATACGCCAATCAGGCTGCTCAATCCGATATTGTACTTCACATTTACGGGAATCTCGAAATAGGGCATCGTCTTATCCTTGGTCGTCTCAATCCATACAGGTTGGCCCTCCGCACCGGTCACTTCATATCCGTCGGAGATAGACATGTATTTCTGTGAATAAAGAACGGCACCATCTACCGCCAGACCGATGATAGGAAGGGTCACTTGCCCTTTTACACCGGCAAACCAACCGGCCCGGTTACTCGATTCAATGAGATCTTTCGATAATTTCATCTTACTGAAATTAGCACCGGCTTCCACACCCCATTTAAATATTCCGGCATACGCCGAAATGTTTGCTGTAAACACTGACAGCAGCGCTACCAGTCCAACGGTAAAAAACTTCTTCATCTTTGTTTCTCCTTATTTAATCGTTTGTATCACAAAAATACGGCATTTTTATCAAATCACCATCATTTCCCTGCGATATTATTTCGATCAACGACGCTGACGACGTACGGAAACCCGAGGAGCCGATGCGCCACCGCCTTTTGTCTTTTGCTTCTTACCGCTATCGGCACGCGAAGCAGTAGCGGAACGGCGCGAACGGGCCGACGTCTCCGTCTGTTCACGACGCTTGCTGCGGCGAGCCACTTTATCGTCTTTCTTCACCGACACACTATCCAGCGAATCCTTTGCCACCTCAGGACCGGCAGCCCAAATATTCTTTTCGAAATCGGTAATCTGCTTCTCTATCCGACGCTGCTCTTTGGCCAAAGCACTATCCGTTTTGCAATAGTTGGCCAAGACTTTGCCTTGCAGATTATTCGTCTTGTAAATCTTTCCTTCGTAACGGTTCAAAGTAAAATAGTCATCGGCCGTCAGATTTGTCACATTATTCAGATTGCTCCCCATCATCGGCAACTTGGATAAATAAGAAGCCACGTCCTCGTATTTAAGCCAGAACAAAGGGTATGGGGTACTTTCACCACCGAAGTCATCGGCACCACGCATCAACACGGGGCACAGAGCCGTCACCCGGGTATGGAAAGTGGAAGTACGCTGATCGAAGAAAATACTTTCTTTCAAATAATAGCGCGTCACCTCCGCCGAAGGAATATCGTTGTTGGTCACAGCATAACCTCCGTCTTTTTCCTCGTAATAAATATGGTAGCGATCCATAATATCCTTTATGTCCACCTTGTCTTTCGCCGCAAAGGATTCGTTCCCGTCCAGTTGATAGGCATAAGCATCGATACGGCCCGTCAGCAGCAACCGGAACACATACGTAAACAGGTTCACCTGCCGGCCTACCGGTTCCACCGGATAGTACAGCGGCGCGTTCTTGTCGAGCGTCAGATCCAACTGACGATATATATCACGGCGCCACACGACATCCTCCGGCATCGCGGCCGTCGTAGGAAACTGCAGATCGGCACGTTCGGCAGACGTTTTTGCCTGCACGCCGGCCCCGTTGTTTCGGGGTTGCACCCTGCGTTTGGCAGGTTGTGCTTCCGCTTCGGCCATCCACAGGCATGTACCTAATAAAAATAGGAATAGACGCTTCATCTTATCGAATATTTAATTTTGTTCTGATTTACTCTATGGTCACGTTAATTGATGATCACTTCCATCGCTCCCGACAACTTACGTTCGATGCCATCCGGACCGATCGCCCTGACATTCGTCACATAGAAACGCTTGCCACGGCTCAAGGAACGGATCAGGTTCTTCTGCCGGTCGGTAAAGGAGGCACTGTTCGACACCTCGGGAACAGCATTCCCCATATTGTCATAGAAAGTCGTTTCAAAACCTTGTACCCGGAAAGCAATGTTCAGCAGACCGTCGTCGATAGACGCTCCGATGCCGCCGGCGTTCATCAATACCTGTTTCGCCAGTTTGCCGCCTCGGAAATGATTTTCTCCGCTGCCGTCACTATATGCAATAAAAGCCGTAGGATCCGGTAACTTGCGCACACGGAAGGCAAACTGCCCCATCTGCTGCATGCGGCCCTCCGTACGGGCGCTAACGGTGATCACGGCATCCTTCCCTACATTGGCGGGCCGTGCGATATATTTTCCTCCGCCCACAGGCTGTAAAGTTCCCCCGGTCATCGACACCGCAATATCGTTCACGGAAACACCCGGTACCGATACACTCAAAGGATTATTGTAGCCGGCATAAAGCACATTCATCATATCCGCCGAAACCGTTGCCGAAGGCGCCACAACCGTATACTTCTGCGAGAAATCACGGCGCACTTTCTCACCGCGTCCGTCGAACGTCTCTATATAACCGGCCAGTGTAAAATCGCCCGTACGGCTGCACACCGTTTCATATAAACCGTGCTCCGAACGGATCTCTTTTCCTCCCACATAGATCACGGGGCGGTTGGTCGTATCTATCGCCGCCATGATGATCTGTGCACTGAATTTACCTCCCTGCACCACCGTCCGCGCATTGGGAATGACGTAAGCGTTCACCCGGTTCACACGAATGTCCTTTACGTCGATATTTGCCACCAACGAATGCAGCACCTCTCCCTCCGCATAGCGAATATCGCTCTGCAACTTGGTAAGCAGGGTAACGGCAGCCGCCACCGGCATATTCTCGAACATGTATTCCTGCCAGTTCTTTCCCAATACCTTTCCCTTGGCCGGGACTTCGGTACTAAGATTACCGGATATGATCTTGCGTTGCTCTTCGCTCACCACCATGTCCACGATACGCTCCCGATAGCTGTTGATAGCCTGATAAAGCCGTTCGCCCTTACCTGCACGCGGAGCCAGCATCACCACCGAAGCCGCTTCCAGGTCTTCTTTGTTCCGTATGTTCTCCACATCGCCGTCTTTTCCGTCGGCTTTCTTCACGATACTCACTTTGAGTTCTTCAGCCAGCGCATATAGCGAATCTGACATTTGCTTGACATATCTGGCTTTCTCGAACCAATCTTTCACTTTGGCCGGATTGGTTTTCATCTGCGCCTCGAACTGGCTGTAAATCGCGTCGTTCACCTGCGAAGCGCTTTCCGTCGTACGGTTCAGACTTTCGTCCACCAACGAGAAACCGTTCAGTACATCAGAGGACACGTTGAGAGCCAACATGGCCATCAACACCACATACATCAGATTGATCATTTTCTGACGTGGCGACACGGTTCTTTTCTTCACTCCCATCGATTTCTTCCTTATCTGTTCTTATTTCGCACCGTATCCGTTATTCTCCGATACCGGCCGAAGCATTCTTCATATTCACCGTCAACGCTTTTATCATACGCCCGTATACACCGTTCAATTCTTCGATCTGTTCGGCCAGCTTCTTCGTCTGATCGTTGATACGGTCGATAGTACCGATCTGCATGCTGACACTCTTAAGCTGCATCTCGTAAATGGTGTTGATACCGGTAAGCGTACGGTTCAGATTTTCCATCTCCACGGAATCCTGCGTCATGCGGGCAGCCTTGTCCGCCACTTGCCCAAGCACCCGGGTCAGTTCTTTCAACTGATCCACATAAGCCGTCAGCGCTTCTTCCACTTCGGGAGCATACGTAGCCTGTGCGGCATTGAGCATTTCCTGATTGGCAGCCGTCACGGTTTGCAGCATCTGCTGTGCGCCAGCGGCCTGTGCGGCCAGTTCCTGTGCCGAAATACCTCCCGGTACGGCAGCCGTCACCGGTTGTCCGACAAACATTGCGCCCGTCGCTCCTTCGCCGGCAGTCCCCCCGACAACGACAGATTGCGGCATCTGCACCGCACCCGGCTGTACGACCCTATCTTCCTCGGTCGGATCTTCGTCTTCATCCTTTTCGAAAGGACGGTCGAAACCCGAGATAAAGAACACAAATACCTCCGTACCCATACCGATGAACAGCATGATATTGGCTCCTTCGATGTGCGTCAACTTAAACAACGTACCCAAAATAACAATAGCGGCACCCCAGCTATACGCGTAATTCAAGAATGTTTGCCCCGGCACGGAATCCATCCATTGCTGCAAGCGGGCTATCAGATTTGTTTTATTACTTGCCATAATCGTAAATCCTATTTTCGTTTGTTTTTGCTTGTGTCGCCTATCATCGAACGCACACAACGGAATCCCACGTAGCAACGGGGTTGGTTCTGATATTCGTACGACCGCCATGCGGAACGTATCATGCTTTCGGGATCTTTCCAGGAACCGCCTCTCACCGATTTCTTCTTCAGACGGTAAGGATCCTCCTTAGCGGCATTGTATTTCAACTCCGGGTTCATGTCACTCATACTGAGCACCCCGGCTTCCGTATACACCGTACTGGTCCATTCGGCCACATTACCCGCCATGTCGTACAATCCGTTCGAATTGGCCGAATAGGCTCCCGCCTTGGAAGTAATCAGACTACCGTCTTCCGTGTAATTTCCCCGGTCGGGTTTAAAATTGGCATAATAGCACCCCTTGTCGCTCTTCACTTCCTTGGCTTCCCACGGGAACGGGTTACCTTCTTTTCCCCGGGCCGCATATTCCCACTCTATTTCCGTAGGCAACCGGTAACGCTGTATTTGTCGCGCCGCACCGCCCAATCCGCGAAGCAGGTAATCCGTACGCCAGTTGCAAAAGGCGTTGGCCTGTTCCCAAGTCACTCCCACCACGGGATAGTCATCGTAGATCGGATTGGAGAAATACAGCTTCATATAACGCTCGTTGTCCGCATTGGGAAAATCATTCACCCAGCAAGTCGTATCGGGATACACATTGACAATATACGTATTCAGGAAATCGTAAGGCCCGGACAACGGACGCGTAATCGTCTGACGGACAATCCGACCTTCATCGTCCACATACGCCGTATCCTTTGAAATCATGATCTGGCGCTCCGTATCCACGGCATGATCCGTATTCAGATCCCTTTCCTCGGGATTCAGCCTGTATTTCCGTTGAGCCGCCGCCGCATAATCATAAATCTCATATCGGTAGTTCATCTGAGCGGCGTCCAGCATCCGGGTCCCGTCGATGGGATGGGTCACATACACGCTCTCTATAGCACGCGCCTCGTCTTCATTGGGTTTACGCCAGGGAATGGGTTTGTTCCAATTCAGATGAGGCGTTACGGGATTACCGTACTTATCCTCTTCTATCTTGTACGTCTCGTCTCCCCCGTATGCCGGATCCGCCAGGCGCTCGCGGATAATGGAATCCCGCACCCAGCACACAAACTGACGGTATTTGGCGTTGGTCACTTCCGTCTCGTCCATCCAGAATCCGTCCACCGAGATTTCTCTGGCCGGGAATTCAGTGCCCCACAAGGTGTCGTTCTCCTGCAAGCCTACCCGAAGCGAACCTTTGCGAACAGCCACCATGCCGTAAGGCGTAGGCTCGCTGTAAGCCGTCCCGCGCACTCCGGTCAATTCGCCTCCTGCAGCCGTCGATGCGGTCTTCGGCCCCATACAGGCCATAAATGCCGCGCAGGCCGCCACACAGGCTATTGTCCATATACACTTCATTCTCATTATAATATTCTTACGCTTTTATGTTTGTTCTTTCCTTTTTTAAACAGGTTCAGATCCACTTGGTATCCGATGGTCAGTTCATGGGTGCCGCTGAGCGCTCCGATAGCCGATGTGTACATCTCATAAGAGTACCCCAGACTGACACCGTGAAAATCACCGCCAACGAGCAAGCTCACCGAATTAGTCGGACTATATCCCACACCGCCATACAACTGGTGTTTGCTGCCGTGATAGGCCACCCGCGCCGTCATATCCCCCCGCCATGCCTGCATGTCGCTCCGCAGCATAGCCGACGTATATATAATGTATAACGGATTTTTCAACTTGATATTGTACCCGCCGGTCAAATAAAATACGGGAGAGATACTCAGTTCATTGGCTTTGGCTTCGCCCAGCATCACCGTAGGCGCCGTACAGTGCATAGCGGAAAAGCCCGCATACCAGCGTTTATGCGTATAACGGATACCCGCATCCAGATCGAAAGCCGACCCGGACGCCTCGGAAGTTGGAAACGCAGGGTCGCCACTGGTTTCCACATCCAGTTTCGAACCGTCGAAAGATTCGCTCAGGAACCCCACCCGCAGTCCTCCGCTGAGCCGGCCGCCCCACAGTTTCTGGTGGAAAGCGTATTGCAGATAGAACTTCTGATGCGTGAAAAGACCGATGTTGTCGTTTAAAAAGCCCACCCCGGCTCCATGTTTGGGGCTCAGGAAAAACAACGGCAGGTCTACCCCGGCATACATCGTGGCCGGAGCGTTCTCAAAACCGGTCAGCTGCATACTGTAAGCTCCCTGCACATCAAGCATTCCGTCAATACCGGAGGACGCAGGATTATAGAACGACTGCAAGGCCCAGTAATTGCCGAAAGCGGCATCGTACTGAGCACGAACATGCGCGGCAGCCATTCCGGCCAGGCCTACTAGCAATATCAGTCTTTTCATCTTCTCCTTTCAGACCGCGTATGCCCGGAGCACCGTTCGGTCGTCTATATAACTTTCTCTTCCGTCTTTTATTGTATGCCCGCAGCAGATTTCGCCCGACAGCTTCCTGCAAAGCGCCGACGGCCCCCGCAAAGAATCGGCATCTTTGCGGGGGCCGTCGGGTTTTATCGTA
>ERZ778503.1569-NODE-1569-length-15115-cov-5.689575_pt1 | contig 15115 bp, 9 predicted proteins | sample MGYA00510047_ERZ778503 | MGnify/ENA primary metagenome ERZ778503 (study PRJEB29527, sample SAMN07138965) | mouse gut metagenome | material: feces | host: mouse | place: China:Nanjing | collected 2016-01-25 ... | reverse complement strand
AGCAGCACCGCATCAGCATGGCGGTGAGCCGGGCAACGGCGGAGAAGGACAAGACCATAGAGCGGTTGCAGGGTGCGCTGAAATCGAGCCGGGATATTTTGAATATCATCGCCGATATTCTCTACAAGGCAAGCGAGGTGTTCAGGCGAGCCATTGAAGCGATTATCCATTTCGCCACGGAGCGGCACAAGTCAATCTTCTCTCCCTCCGAAGCCGCCGACATCAAGAGCGTCATGCAGAGCTACGGCGAGACCACCGAGCAGCAGAAAGCGGTCGGCGCATGGCTCTGTGACTATGCGGAACACCGACAGCCCTTTGATAAAATAAAACATCGCCATACACTCAATGAGGTTGGCGATGTCGCGGAAGGTCGGTATGATTGGAGGATTGATAAAGGACGAGGTGGAATCAGTCTGTAACACTATTGAATTAAAATCAACTTTGCGCATCTACAACAAATCCAAATAAGAAATTTGCATTGTTAGGATATTTGCTGACATAATCGGTCGTTACAAGATAGCAGCGTCTTACATATTCGGATGGGGATTCTGAACTAATCCTGTCACAATACCAACTGTCAAGAGTTAACGTAATGCGTCCATTCTCCATCTTATATACATCTCCACCAAGAATAGGTATGTTTGAATTAAAATATCCATTCGCTATTTTCAGTGCTTCTTTTTGTGGATAGGCAAAACCATGAACACCTAAGGGCTCAAGAGAATACTTGATAATCAGTTTGTCGGATAAATACGAATCTGGAAATAAGACAGTAGATAAATCAATACCTCCTCGAAAATCAACATCAGTAAGGATACTTTCGGAAAAATCCACATCGTTCAATCTTCCTTTATTGGAAACCCAATAAGATAACTTATCACCATAAAAATAACTATCGTAGTTGGGGCCACAAAATACACAACCGTAAATTTTTCCTATAAATTTACACTTTGCAAATGATGCAGCGATAAATGCGGTTTTGAAATCGCAATCAATGAATGTGCATCCAATAAAGTCTGCGATTCCTAAACTCCGTAATTTAACGCGTTCAAAGGTACAGCCAATATAGATGCTTTTACGTAGCAGAACACTGGTTCTGGCTCCTAATAAAGTGTGCTGCATTTTCCCGCTTTGAAAAACACAATCCTTAAACAGACAACCTCGTACAACGACATCGTTGAAATCGCAGTTGACGAATTGGCATCCATTAAATTTCTTTTTTGTCCACCAAACTGCAATACCACTATTGCTAAATGAGGTATTCTTGAAAACCTGATTATTATATCGTCTATCGGTCAGTTTCATGGTTCAAAAAAGATAATTGCGAATGAATAGATGTAGAGTGCAACTACTAAAATCCACATACTAATTTTCCATCTTAGTCTTGTTTTATTTGGTAAATTCCCAAAACGGATATAATATCGTTCACTCCGATTCTCAAAGTCCATGAACCAGACGAATATGAAATAAACAGCAAGTGTAATCCACGCCAACGTGAAATTATGCCATATGAATATTATTGAAAAGCATAATGTCATCACAATTCCCCCATCTAAAAGCCGGACATCATAAATGTCGGGAAGTGTCTCTTTCTTGTTATTTTTACCCAAAGCCATCAATGCGTATGCACGTATCTGGACAATGTTGTTGAAAATGGATGCAAATACATTTCTTATCCGAATAGTTGCTTGTTCACGGTTGCACCAACGGCGGATATATGTGTAGCTATCACTGAACATTCCGCTTTGAAAAATACATCTATGTTTATTCTTGCGGGCTTCTTTGATAATTGCCAAAGCATCTTCCTCTTTGCCATTATGGATAAGAGCCATAAGATATAGCAGTCGGTCGGGGTCATGATCCATTTTTGACTCGTCAGGAAAGAATGTGTTTGCATCAGGATTAGCAGTTAGGAATTTTGATATTGCATCCTTTGCATTTTGGAATATACCCTCAATTATATCAATGAGTTCGCTCTTGGCAGCGACTTTCGTAATCTCGTATGAAGATAGGACTTGCCCTGATAGAGAGTAAGCACCTGTTCCACGCAAGCTCAAAGGTTCGTTCTTGTTATCCGAGGCATCCCATATATTCCACCACAAATCATCTGCATACATGGGCTTGACGGTGAGCCGGACGTCACCAGTCAGAAAATACAGACAGAAGAAATAACCGCTCTCTACTTTGAAGTTGACATAAGAACTTTGGCGAAAGCCATACTTACGACTCACGCTACGCCTTACATCGGCTATCATTTTATTGTATTCCTTGTCGGTCATCTCACTATCAATCCAGTTCTAATCCACAAAGTTAATACAATTCTTGCTAAAACCATTACGTTGCCATGCGTAAAGTGCTTGAACTTAAGGGACAAACTGAAATCTTATCCCTTTATAGCGTGATTTTGCTATTGTATCCCCATTTCCCTGTTTTTCCCTTCTGTTTTGACTACTAATTAACGTAGTTTGTACCTCGCTTGTTACTTGAATTGGATATAGCGTTGATTTTCAGCTGTGGTAAGTAATTCCTTGACAACTCCATATAGCGTTAAATCCCTTTCATGATAATTTCGAGAACTTCGTTGAGTTTGTTGTGCAATAGGCGTTAGATGTATTCGGCATAACAACAAACCGTAAATGCAACTACCAGATTATAGTATCATCCCATTCTTGAACATCACTTGAATATGTATAATCATAATTAATGTCCCCACCATATGGACTGCGAAATCGCAATTCAAAAGCTTTGTCATTCGCATCCAATAGAAACCACATACCCTTATATTCATAAAAATTATCACCAACGGGCTTCAATCCCAAGTCCGAAAGTGATTGGCACTGCATTTTATGGGTTTTATTGTATTCATCTATAAGCCTTACCACTTCATTACCAGCCTGCAATTTTTCATCGTGTAATTTACCCACGCCACTAAATTCAGAAAGACATATAACCCCGATTACCAATGTTACGGCATAGACCGCCCCTTCATATTTTACAATTTGCCTTTTTATCTTCTTGGCATAGCATTTGACAAATAATAAAGGTAACTGGGATATAGCAAGAAAAACCATTACACAAGCTACCGCAGCAAAGACACGATATAGCAAATAATTCTTCCAAGGGTGCAGATTGATGTTAAGAGCGGTAGCATCCGCATTTCCTCCCAGCCAGAAAAAGAGAGCTACAAATAAAAAGATTATCATAATCCCAAAAATCGCTCCTTTATATAGCCACAGACCATATTTTGGACATTTCACCATTAGCCCAAAAGAAAGAATTACTGCAAAAGCTAATATTAGCATTATCAATGTTACCATATCGCAAAGTTACACATTTTCGCTGACATACAGCGTATTCCCTTGAAATTTCGTGTCTCTTTGCTTTCCGTTCTAAATTATAAAAATATCTATTAGTTGTTAAGATTTGGTTAAATCTTTCATTCAAAACACTCGCCTTTTCCAATCCATACACTCCCTAAAAGCAACTTTTTCACTCCCTCTTTTCCCTTAACGGATAGTTGTACCGTTATTTTCTCATATAGTTGATTATCAGCGATAAAAGTCATTGAAAATCATTTCTTTTTCTGACATAGCTACTTGTTTCTTCATATTATTACGGCGAAGATAGTTATTTTATTATTATATGGTATGGGATGGACTTATATTATATGATTCTAACTTTTAAGGCTGTTATCTTGGTTATTAAAAATCAGAAAGAGAAGATTATAAACGTCAAGTATCACAAGCCGTATGTCAAATCGTAAGGCTTGTGATACTTGACGTTATATATAAAAAAGTTTTTTAGTACTTGAATGTGTGCGTGCCGCTGCCCACGTCATGCCTGTCACCGTTGGGCAACACCACCGTTGCGTCGCATCCCACGGGGATTTCTACCGTGGTTGACGTGCGGTTGCAGTCTACGGCAATACGCCCGTAGAGTGATGCGGTGCTCGTCTTGACATATTGCAGGTCGCCGACGAGCGTGGGCTGTATCATCAGGTGGCGCATGCCGTATGTACCAGGCTTGTTGCTGATACCGCCAAGGGTCTTGAACAGCCACTCGTCTATCTGCCCCATCATGAAGTGGTTCCATGAAGAGCCTTGCCGCGGGTCCCATTGCTCCGTAAGTGTCGTTGCGCCATGTTTCAGCTGGAAACCGTAGCCAGGCGTCTCATAGTGGTTGAGCATGGTGTAGAGCAGCTCGTTGTATCCGTTTTCTGCCAGTGTCTGGAACAGGTAGCGGTTGCCTACATCGCCTGTTGTAAGGCGGTTGCCATGGGCCTTGATGTCTTCGATGAGGCTGTTGAGCACTGCTCTCTTGTTGCCGCCCGTAAGGTTAAGGTACAGCGGCAGGGCATTCGATGTCTGGCTTCCCGTGCCGTATTTGCAGGAGTCGGCTTTATAGAAATGACGGTTGAACTTCTCTGTCACCTCGTCTGCCAGTGCGCCGTATTTCCTTGCGTCTTCGTCATTGCCCGTCATCCTTGCCGCCTCGGTAAGCAGTTTTATGTCGAATATATAATGTGCAGTTGCCACAAGAGGCACAGGAGTGTTTTTGGAGAAGCCTGCGCGCCACGGTCCGTAGTCGTACCAGTCGCCAAGCCCGTGGCTCACGATGCCGTCGTCTGCCCGTGACGTGAGGTAGTCCACATACCGGCGCATAGACTGATAATTGTCTTTTATCAGCGTGTTGTCACCATACATGTCGTAATACATGAACGGAAGGATGATAAGGGTGCTTCCCCATTCGGGCGAGTCGTCAAAAAGATTACCGAAGGAGATGTATTGCGGAGCCGTCGTCGGCACCATGCCGTCGGGCTTCTGCGTGTCGGTGATGTCCTTTATTACCTTAGGTACGTATGTCGTCATGTCGTAGTTGTACAGCAGGCTCGGACCGCAGAGGTGATCCTGCTCCAGCCAGCCCAGCTTTTCGCGGTGCGGGCAGTCGGTAAGCACGCTCTGCATGTTGCTTCTCTCTGCACGCTCTATAAGGCGGTGAGTCTGCGTGAACAGCGGGTTAGAGCACTCAAACGATGACACCTCCTCGGCAGAGTTGTATATGAAGCAGCTCTTAAGGTCCTCTATGACGGGCAGCCCGTCGGGATTAGGCTCGCCTTTAAGCACCGCTCCCTCCACCTGTATGTAACGGAAACCGTAATAAGAGAAGCGCGGATGCCATGTTTCCGTGCCGTTGCCTTTCAGTGTATATTCATAATAATGCTGGCGCCCTGTCTGCCTTTGGTCACATACGCCCTGTCTCGTCAGCTTTTCGGCAACAAGCATCGTCACTTTCTGTCCTCGCTTTCCCGTAACGGTTATCTGCGGAAAGCCGGCAAGGTTCTGCCCCATGTCGGCAACAAACACCGACGGGGCAACCGTGCGCTTAGTCTGCTTTGATGCAGCGTCAATCGAATCGGCATTGATTTTGTTCCATTCCTTTATGCCGTAATACTCCATTATCTTCACCGGCGGTGCCGTCTGCGGACAAAGCCTGCCTTTAGGTCCTTCCACCTGTACGGCGCTCTTCCATGCCCTGTCGTCAAATCCCGGCATGTCGCAACCGTCCTGTTCTAATGTGGCATCGTACGACTCGCCGCCATACAGTGTGTTGAACGTTATCGGACTGAGGCTGTATTTCCAGTCGGTGTCGCTTGTTACGACCTGACGGCTGCCGTCGCTGTAGTTTATTTCAAGCTGCATTATAAGCTGCGGGGCACCGAAACTTGTCTGCAGCTTGCTGTAGCGGTTCATGCGCTGTACGTTGAATATGCCGTTGCCAAGCAGCACGCTTATAGCGTTGCCGCCTTTCTGCAGATAACCGGTTATGTCGTATACATTATAATATACGGTCTTGTCGTATTCACTCCATAGCGGTGCGAACTCGCTGTCGCCCACGCGCCTGCCGTTTATGCTCATCTCGTAGTGTCCCAGTCCGCTTACGTATACAATGGCGTCTGTAATGTCCTTCTTGCCCGTCGCGAACTCCTTGCGCATTATTATGCTTTTTGAAGACAGTGTGTCCACATCAGCCCATGCCTTCTTGAACTCTTCCTTTTTGAATACGGTATTTGAGAAGCGTCCTTCAGGTATCTTTGCATCCCTGCGTGTTATAGCCCCAATCCATTTTGCGCTTATCTTCTCCGGTACGACACGTATGTGCTGTTCGGCGCTCCACTCCGAAGCTTTTCCGTCGGCGTCCCATACACGCACCTGCCACTTATATCCGTAATTGTTATGGCGCAGGTCAGGAATATTAACCAGTTGGCTCTTGTCAGACTTTGTGCGCCCGCTGTCAAACACCTTCTTGTTTGTAACGTTCTCGCGCACCATTATCTGATATGCGGTCTGCCTGTCGTTGTTCTTGTCTGATGTCATCTGCCACCCGAGCCTTGCGCCGCCTTTTGTTACAGCCATGCCCGCCTGATAGTTGCATGTCTGTTTGGTTACTGTAAGTTTAGAACATATCGGCAACGCTGCCAATGACAGCATTGCGATACAACATGCCCTGTGCATGCGGATGCTTATATTAATTCTTTTCATTATGAAGTATTATTGTTTTCTTGTTATCTCTCCGTTCTTTATCTCAGCCTCTATTGTCCGTCCTCCCGTTGCGTGCAGGCGGAAACTTGCGTTCCATTCTTTCGGCCATGCAGGGAAAAGCAGCAGCTCTCCGTCCTGTGTCTCCTGTAACAGCATCTCCTGTAGTCCGATCATCGATGCTCCGCCCTTGTTGCAGTCGGGTGCCCAGTCATATCCCGGGTCCCAAAAGGCAGGAAAACGGTACGGACCGTCGGCAAGTTTCTCCGTTATCAGCCGTGCAGCCTCGTCGGTAAGTCCGAGACATGCAGCCCAGATGTTGTCCTGCTTCCAGCCCTTTGACGAGCGCATGCTTATCACGTGCGGGTCTTTTAAATATGTGTTCCGCGCCGTTTCAAGCCCTTGCCGTCCCATTCCGTATATCCGCCATGGGAAGACGGGATAGAGCTGCGGCGACTCCACGTTCTGTATCCTTGCCCATACAACGGCGGGAGCGATGCAGGTATCGCCGTCTATGGTTCTTAAAGGTATCTCAGGGAGAGAGTTTTTTAATGAAGAATGAAGAATGAAGAATGAAGAATGAGGGTTTGCTGATGAAGAATCCGTAGGGGATGCCGTGGCATATTTCTTCCTGAGATATTCTCCAGCCTGACGGTTAACCACCTGCAGCGCGGCTATTACGCTCGAAGGGTTGTAAGCCTGCTTGTAGGTTTCGCAGCCCGACGACGGGAAAAGTATGAGCTTGCCGTCTCCGTCCACATCCTTTACGCCGCGCTTCTTCGCAAGATAGCGGTAATGTTCGTCAAAGAACCTCAGACATTGTTCTATAAGCGGCTCGTACTTGCTTATGTCCATGCCTGTGTATTTGTTTGCCTGCAATATCATTGAACAGAACTCAAGTGCCGTGTCCCACTGATACTCAAGCCATGCGTTGCGCTCCATGCCGTAGTCGTCGCCGTCCTTGTGCTTGCCGTATTCGGCAGGGTTGGGCAGCCCGAAGTTCTCCAATTGCTCGCAGAATGAGGCACCGTCGTGTCCCCAGTAGTATTTTGTGCGTGCCACTGCTGTAGGCAACAGGCGCAGATATGTGTCAAACTGCGATGCCATCATGTCCGTGTCGCCGCTCTTCAGCATGGGCCAATATACAAGCCTCTGGTTCTGTGCCGTCATCGTGCCGCCGCCCCATTTGCGGTAGTCGGGGGTGAACGGGCATTTCTCGTCCACATATATGGGGTCGAACGTAAACAGTCCGCCGTTGAACTTTGACGGCCATTCGCCGTAGGCGTTGCATCCCAGCATGTAACGGAACAGCTCGTAGTTGCGCGCAAGTATCTTGCCTTTGCCCTCTGCCTTTATATAACTGCGCTGCCAGTATTCATGCCACCATTTTGCGCTGCGATTGCGCGATGCCTTTGCCGTGGGCATTTTGTCCTTCCGGTCAAGGTTAAGGTCTATTGTTATAATTGCCTTTCTTATTTCCGCAGCGTCATAATGCCATGCGCGGTAGTCGGTAGAGGCGTATGTGCCGTTGGTGGTGCCCGCATAGCTGAAGCTGGGAGCATGCATCCTGCCTCCGAATTTCAGTCCTCCTATGGGGTTGTACAGCTTGTCTTTTATGTTGTCGAGGTTCTCGCGGTTAACGGTAAAGTCGAAAACCGTCTCTTCCTTATTCTTGTGAAAGAAAGTAAGAACGTCTTTCTCTGGCTCTATTGTGTCTTTGTATGTGTGACAGTCTTTGGGCAGGATCCACTTGTAAGAGCACTGCTGGCACTCGGCTTTGGTTAGCGGACGGTCTTTGTAGCGCCAACTTTCGTAGCTCAGTCGTGCATTGGTTTTCTTTGCCGAGCTTACCTCTATATATATAATAGGTGTAAACACATCAGCCCAGAGCTTTATTTCGGTGTCGGACGACTTTATGTATACAGCTCCGTCGTCAAGCCGCAATATCTGCCGGAAGTCTTTTCTGCCGTTGTCAAACGGATTGTTTGAAAGATGAAGACGAAACCTTCCTGCTTTCAGCAGCGTGTTATTCTCATCGAACATGCCGCTGCGCGAAGCGTAGAAAAGCACGTCGCCGTTTTCCACCCATACGTTCATGCCAATGCTGTTGCCGCCGCACGGCATCGACTCCGACGAATTCTTGCTTGGCGATGTCCAGATATAATCTTCGGGAACATAGTCGCCGGCAAACGAATATGCGGAGATTGACAATAATAGCAGTAATATCTTATTTTTCATAGTTTGGAGATAAATATTTGGCTTATTGGTCTTATTAGGCTTATAGGACAAATAGGTCTAATAAGTCTAATAATGCCAGTCGGGCTTACCAGCCCGACTGGCACTACAATACTTTTATTATTCCCAGTTGTCAGAGCGGAACGAGCTTATGGGCAGCCCGTCGCAGAACAAATCTCCGTCAGCCCAGTTCTTGAAGGCATATCTCACGGCTACAGGCTTGCCTACATTCTCACTCTTCAGATAAACGCGGTTGCGCTCTATCCATGCCTTTGCAGGATGGAATACCCTGTCCTCGCCGGCAATCTCAAACAGGTTGCTTGTCGTTCCGTTATTGAAGTATACCCATTCCTTGCTCTTGTCGAAGCTTACCACGGCGGTATCGCCCTTGAACTCAACATCCTTGTAGCGTGCAAACTCCGGCAGTCCGGCAGTGTTGTAAGTGTTTTTCAACGCAAGCACGGCAAGCCGTTCGCCCGCCTGACGCTTCTTGCGCGGGTGTATGCCGTATTCCAGTCCGGCATCCATAAGCACAGCCATTGCCGTGTTGGGCACCATTGTCTCCACGCGTGCCTGCTGTTCGCGCAGCAGCGCGCTGTTGTAGTCCCAGTTTATGCGGCTGTAGTCGTACGGTGCTATCTGACAATAGTAGAACGGGAAGTCGCCGATGTTCCATTCGCTTCGCCAGCCGCGTATCATCGTGGCAAGCATGTCGCCGTATGTCTTGTACCTGTTCACGTTGTCCTCGCCCTGATACCATATCACGCCGCGCATCGCCATGCCTATGAGCGGGTGCATCATGCCGTTGTACAATACTGTCGGCGTGCGGTTTTTCGATTTAATGTCTTCCGGCGACTGCGGTATCTTTGCGTCGGGGAACGCCTTCAGCCAGTCGGCGGTCATCCATGCCTCGCACGCCGAGCCTCCCCATGCCACGGAAACAAGTCCCACGGGCACGCCGAGCACCTTCCTCAGCATCCTGCCGAAGTAATATGCCGTTGCGCTGAACTCGCGCACGCTTCCCGTTTTTGCCTCATACCATTTGCCGCTCACCGTGTCGACAGGCGTAAACTTGCTGTTGCGCTTCACCGTGAACAGGCGCAGCTGAGGGTCGCGGCTGTCCAGCACGTCGTTCATTGACCCTTCCACGGGCTGTGCCTTGAAGCCTTTCATCTGCATCTCCATGTTGCTCTGTCCCGAGCATACCCACAGCTCACCTATTAATATATTGTCGAGCACGGTCTTCTCGCCGTCGCTGAATGTGATGGAGTAGGGACCTCCTGCCTCCGGAGTGTCTATCGCTACCTTCCACTTGCCGTTGTTGTCAGCTTTTGCCGTGTAAGTTTTCTTTGTCCACGACGGTGCCACTTTTACTGTTGCCTGTTTGTTGGCGTTGCCCCATATATTTGCCTTTGTCTCGCGTTGCATCACCATGCCGTCCGAAAACATCTTGGGTAATGTAACTTTTGCGCTTCCACTTGTTGCCACAAGCAGCGAGGCTATGATTAATTTATAATTCATAATTTATAATTTATAATTCGCTGTTGAATAATTATTTCCTTTATTTCTTGTGTAGGCGCTATTAATAGCATCTCTATTCCATTATCACAACCGGTCCTAACAGTCCGGCAGGTATCGTGTCCTTCTCGGCTCTGCGATATTTGCCGTTTGTCCATATACCATCGAACGGGGGAGTACCGAGGTCGTTGCCGAGCAGGGCGTTTGCCCATGTGTTTACCACTTCGATATGCAAAGAGTTGTTGCCTTTCTTTACGGCATCCGTAATGTCTACAGTATGCGGAGCCATCCATGCCGTGCCGCAATTCTTGCCGTTCACGTAAACGGTGGCAATGTTTTCTACCTTGCCAAGGTTGAGCATCACCTTGCCCTTTTTCTTGCCCTTATATTTAAATGTCGTTTCGTATGTGGCATGTCCGGAGTAATACTTTATGCTGTTGTCGGCATGCTTGCTCCAGTCGAACAGCTCTTTCGATGCGATGCTCTTTCCTGTCTCCTCAAACGTTACGTTCCATTCTCCACATTGCAGAGGGAGAACCTTGCCGTAAGCCTCTTTTTCTTCCGTACCGATGCTTCTGTCCGTTATTATGACGAAGGTGGATGCTCCGGCATCAAGCGTTATATCCTCTGTCGCCGTGTAGAATTTTCCGCTCATCGGGTCGGCGATATACCGGTTCTTTCCCTTTGCACGGAATTTCGGTGCAAATGTCTTTGCCTCGTCCGTCGGGTTGCAGATGAAATATATGTCGGCATCCTTGCCGTGGCGGTGTGTGTAGCCAGTGCCTTCAGGCAGTGTGATGTCCGGTTGTATGTTCATAGATGTAAGGTCCTTTTCTGTCCATGGCTTTCTTATAACCTTTATGCCCATTGCTTCGAGCGAGTCTATGCGCGCATTGCATGTCACGATGTTGTCCGGATTCATCGGACGTGCCTGCGGCATCACGAGTGCCTTGTATCTCATGCCGTATGCAGTGACCAGTTCTCCGTTCTCAACCCGTGCCGTTTTCAGTACGTCCTCGTTGAACGAGTCATACTGATATCCGTTGAGCGGATTGAGCCACGCATCGGCTTTTGTCATGTTCAGCGTGTGTGTCACGCCTACTGGGCTTACCTCGAGAGGCTGTCCCACGTTTGCCACACGTGCTTTCTCACGTTCCACGGCTTCGTTTCCGAACAGTCCGGGCAGCGTACTTACAAGACGCTCGGGCAGTATTGAGCGGCGCGGCACCTCGTTTCCGGTGTACACGGCAAGGTCTACTACAGGTTCACCATATTGCAGCAGGGCCTGGCAGCGTGAAATATAGTCGCTGAAAGCCGGCATCTCGCGCCACCACGTGTTGTCGCGCTGGAAGAATGTGCCTATGCCGTCGAGCGTCATGCCCGGTTTGCGGTCGGTATACGGGTTGTGGGTGTATACATGGAACACGATGCTGTTGATGCCCATGCAGTAGTTGCGGTCGAGCAGGGGCTTGAGCATTCCGGGATGTTCGTCCCATGTGCCGCGCACCTCGGTAAATCCCTCTGCCTGTATTATGCGCTTATTATATATATGTGCGCCGCTTATGGCGTCGAGCATGTCGTTGGGCTTGTCGTGTGTGGGGCTGTTGAGCCAGAATTCGCCCATGGGATAGTCGGCATGGCGGTAGTGCAGCAGTCCGTCGCTTACCATTGTCGGTGCCACGCACTCTGTGGACAACTCGCAGTTGTATTCTTTTGCCAGTCTTTCCACTTCCGTGAAGAACACCTCGTCTATAAGCTCGGCTATCGTGAGGCGTATGTCTCTCAGCACGCTGTCGGTCTTTGCCGATGTCTCTATGGGCACGCCTGCATATACGGGCAGCCACTCGGTGAGGTCATAGCCGCGGCGGCGCATGAACTCGCCTGCAAAATTGCTGCTCCAGTTCTGGCTTCCGCACTCCCAACTGTCAACGTGCAGACGCGTAAGGACCTTTTTTACCTTGTCTTTCGGTGCGTGGCGGTATATGTTTGCAAACCAGTTGTCAAACTGTTTGTCTATTGCAGCCTTGGAGAACTTGTCGCATTCAAGCCCGCGTCCGCCTCCTCCCGTGGCATTTGTGTGCCCTGTAGAAGTGTGTCCCATGCGCAGGATGTGCCATCTTCCCTTTGGCAGGAAGGTCTCCACGGTGCCGTCTTTCACTGCCTTGGTGATGTTGAGCACCTTCTTGCGGCTCACGCAGTTGCCGTCTGCAATGCCGAAAGCCTTTGACACACGCCATACGGCACCCGATTTTCCCTCGTAACCGTCGGTCACCGCTTCCGAGCCGAGCACTATGTTACCCACCTTGAGGTTGGGTTTCCACTTTGCCGCGTCCATATCCTCGGCACCCGGGTCGCTGCCCTCTGGGGTCCAGTGGAACTTGAAATATCTTGCCGTTGTTGCCGGAACGGCGTATGTGGCGTATGCATCGGTGTTCTGCCAGCCCTGTCGTGCCGGGTATATCTCGCGCACGAAGCGGTAGTCCGTGCCGTTGTCCGAAGCGTACAGTCTGTACCTGTGTGCCTGATAGTTGTTGCCGCCCGTAACTATCTTTACGCTGCGCAGCGTGAACGGCTCGTCATAGGACATGATGATGTCACAGGGCGTTGACGACCGGAACGGGAACTCAACCGAAGCCTTGGGCGTTCTGTCGTCGGCATTCGTCGCCGGATAGGCAAATACGGCTATGTCTTCATAGTATCCCTGATAAGCCTTGGGCATGGCAAGGCGCATCTTTACCTTCCCTCCCGATACTATCGTGTCGCTCCACACCACCTTCTGCATCGACTCTTCCGGCGTTATCCACGGACCGCCGCCGAGGGCAAAGCCGTCGGAGAAGTGTATTCCCATTTTAAGGTTAAGGCTGTCCGCCACGTTGAACACCGTGTTCATTCTCTTCCACCACTCCGGTGACAGCTGCTGTGCCGTGCCGTTATATTGTTTTCCGTCGCTTATGTCCTTTATCGGCATGAGATAGAAGCCCGCTATGCCGGCATCGTCCATAGCCTTGAGGTCGAGCCGTATGCCTTCATCGCTCACGCATCCGTACATCCAGTACCAGAATGTCCATGGCTGTGCTGCCGCGGGCGGTCGTTTGAAGTTATCATACCAGTTGCCTGCCGTTGCGGCGGCACATGTGAGCATCAGTATTAAAAGTGATATACCGGTTCTTTTCATGGTTTCTTTGTTTGATGTATCCGTTTTAAGTTTTATATATAGACGTGTTTTTCCCCTGCATGTAAGCAGTGTCCGTACCTTATCTTATGCAAAGATAATGATTTATGTTAAAAAAAACAAGCAATATGCCTCCTTTCTCCTTAACGTCTGTTCGTATTAGAATTAAGAACATACCAATATATCCTCCCGTAGGGACACATCTTGTATCTGTCCGTACGCATCGAAGAGGCGTTCAAATAAAATCTTAAGTTTTCAATACAAATACCTTGTTGTTTCATCTCTCTTATCTTTGTGAATGGCAGAAAGAACGCCTCTATGAGGCGTGCGGACAGATACAAGAATGTGTCCCTACTTGTGTGGATATATTTTGCTACTCCTTTTATCCCATCAATTATCAATCAATATACGCGTCCCTACACTGGAAAAGAATACGACTTAAACTATTGTTCCTTATCTCGAACTCGTTGTTGTATATAATAATACGCCTGTCATCCGCATGTTAATAAACGTTTTTAAATATTAATATGCCACTCCGGATTTTCATTACTTAAATCTTTCAATCTGGAGAGAAACTTGCACAAATACGTCTTTTTGTGCATCGATTAATGTTGAGATACATGTTGTAAAGCGTCGAATTATTGCACAAAGTGTGTTTGTGTGTGCAATAAAACATTGAAAGATACATTTTTTAACTTCCCGTTTGCTTGTTTTGTTACGATTTCAGGCTTGAATGAAAGGTGTTTTGATGTCTGTTTTGGCGTAATTAATGCTGTCTTACCTTGCAAAATAGCATTAATCAGGGTGTAATCAATACTTTATTAATCACAAAAGTGGCATACTTTACACTGCAAAGCAGCATGCTTTACACCATAAAACAGTATCCGTTATGATGCAAAACAGTATCCGTTACAGACCAACGGATATTGTTTTGTGATGTAAAATGGCATGTTTTACATGTAAAAATATATGATTTTACCTGTTTTTTTATGTATGCAATATGTTGGTAATGAGAATGTTATGCGCGTGACATTGAATGGCATCCTGTTTGAACCTCATTTGTCTTGAAATGAATAAATTTATCTCTCAGAAATTTGCATGTACGGTAAAAAGTCTGAAATCGCGCATAGCGTGACGAAAAATTTGCATGTTTTTGTTAAAAACCGCGGACGAAAATGTTAAGAGAAGTAAATTTATTATTCGTTGGAAATTTGGAGTGAATACCGTCATCACTGTCTGCGGGCTGAAAGCCCAATGAGCGCATAACTCCCAATGGGGAATGTCGATGCCGTATGTTATTGTTTGCGGGCTGAAAGCCCAATGAGCGCATAGCCCATGGCAACGCCATGGGAATGGTTCATAGGTGAAATTACGCCCTGCAGGGGCAAAAGCATATACCTGCACGCCATAAACAGCTGACCTCTAACGCTTTTGTCCTTTCAGGACGATTGCCATGCACACCTTATACACCCGGGGTGCCGCTCCGCTCTGCCCCGGGCTCTGTGCTCATTGGGCTTTCAGCCCGCAGACAGTAATGGTGGAATTCATTCTAATTTTCGGATGAACAATAAATAACGTTAGTTCGACGAATTTATCTTTCTTGTTGTATTACAAACCACCCCTGCCCCTCCTTTGGAAAAGGAGGGGACACGTA
>ERZ778503.1537-NODE-1537-length-15321-cov-8.227630_pt1 | contig 15321 bp, 8 predicted proteins | sample MGYA00510047_ERZ778503 | MGnify/ENA primary metagenome ERZ778503 (study PRJEB29527, sample SAMN07138965) | mouse gut metagenome | material: feces | host: mouse | place: China:Nanjing | collected 2016-01-25 ... | reverse complement strand
ATAAAAACACCATCACAGGTCTCGTTCTAATAGGCATATTATTGGTAGGATTCAGCTATTTGAGCCGTCCAAGCGAAGAACAGATAGCTGCACAAAAAAGATACTATGACTCTATTGCCGTAGTACAGCAGGAGGAGGAAGCGCTGAAGGCGAAAACAGAAGCTGCGCTGGCCAACAGTCAAAAGGGAGTTGCATTGACAGCCGATTCTACGTCTTTGTTTTTCAATGCCTTTCATGGGACCGATTCTAAAATCAGCATCCAGAATAATGTAGCGGAAATTACTTTCGCAACAAAAGGCGGACGTGTCTATTCAGCCATGCTGAAGGATTATATGGCACAGGACAAAAAGACGCCGATTATGTTGTTCGACGGTGACGATGCTTCGATGAACTTCAACTTCTACAACAAAGCAGGTGCTATTCAGACAAAGGATTATTTCTTTGAAGCTGTAAACAAGACGGATAGTAGTGTTACCATGCGTCTGGCTGCGGATAGCGAAAGCTATATAGATTTCATCTATACGCTGAAACCGGATAGCTACCTGATGAACTTTGAAATCAAAGCGACAGGCATGGAAGACAAGTTGGCAAACACCCAATATGTGGATATCGACTGGTCGCAACGTGCCCGCCAATTGGAAAAAGGATTCACTTACGAAAACCGTTTGTCGGAACTGACTTATAAAGTAACAGGCGACGATGTGGACAACTTATCTGCCGCCAAAGATGACAGCCAGAATTTGCCGGGACGTATTGACTGGGTGGCTTTCAAGAATCAGTTCTTCTCTTCTGTATTCATTGCTGAACAGGATTTTGACAAGGTTTCCGTAAAGTCAAAAATGGAGCAGCAAGGAAGCGGATATATCAAAGATTATTCTGCTGAAATGAATACTTTCTTTGATCCGACAGGTAAAGAACCGACAGAGATGTATTTCTATTTCGGTCCGAACCACTTCAAAACGCTGAAAGCGTTGGATAAAGGCCGCGATGAGAAATGGGAACTTCACAGACTGGTATACCTGGGCTGGCCGTTGATTCGCTGGATTAACCAATTCATTACTATCAACGTATTCGACTGGTTGTCCGGTTGGGGATTGAGCATGGGCATCGTACTGTTGATTCTGACTATCATGGTGAAAGTCGTGGTTTATCCGGCTACCTGGAAAACGTACATGTCTTCTGCCAAGATGCGTGTATTGAAACCGAAAATCGACGAAATCAGCAAGAAGTATCCGAAGCAGGAAGACGCGATGAAGAAACAGCAGGAGGTGATGAGCCTTTACAGCCAATACGGGGTAAGCCCGATGGGCGGCTGTCTGCCGATGTTGTTGCAGTTCCCTATCCTGATGGCCTTGTTTATGTTCGTGCCGAGTGCTATCGAGTTGCGCCAACAGAGTTTCTTGTGGGCGGACGACCTTTCCACTTATGACGCTATCATCACATTCCCGTTCCATATCCCATTCCTTGGCAACCACCTCAGCTTGTTCTGCTTGCTGATGACGTTGACAAACATCTTGAACACGAAGTACTCGATGTCTATGCAGGATAACGGAGCACAACCGCAGATGGCGGCAATGAAATGGATGATGTATCTGATGCCGGTTATGTTCTTGTTTGTCTTGAACGATTATCCGTCAGGTTTGAACTATTACTACTTCGTGTCGACGTTGATTAGTGTGGGTACTATGATTCTGCTTCGCAAAACAACCGACGAAACTAAATTGCTGGCTATTCTTGAAGCGAATAAGAAAGACCCGAAACAAATGAAAAAGACCGGATTTGCTGCTCGCCTGGAAGCGATGCAAAAGCAACAGGAGCTATTGCAGCAGCAAAGACAGAATAAAAGATAAGAGGAATTATTCCTGAAATCATATTCTACGAAAGCCGGACATCCTATTTGGGTCGCCCGGCTTTCTTTCTTTAAATAAACAAAGTATGATGAAGACCAAATATACTTATAAACAAATATGGACTATCGCCTATCCCATCCTGATCAGTCTGATTATGGAGCAACTGATAGGCATGACGGACACCGCTTTTCTCGGGCGTGTCGGCGAGATTGAACTGGGAGCATCCGCCATTGCCGGTGTATATTACCTTGCTATCTTTATGCTGGCTTTCGGTTTCAGCATCGGAGCACAAATATTGATTGCCCGCCGCAACGGAGAAGGGAATTACAAAGAGATAGGCCCGATCTTCTATCAGGGTGTCTATTTCTTATTGATAGTGGCAGCTATCTTATTCACGCTATCCGTTGTATTCTCACCGCATATATTGAAGAATATCATATCTTCTCCGCACATTTACGATGCAGCCGAAAGTTATATACACTGGAGAGTCTACGGGTTCTTCTTCTCTTTTATCATGGTCATGTTCCGCGCCTTCTTTGTAGGTACGACCCAGACCAAAACACTGACACTGAACTCTATCGTGATGGTACTTGCGAATGTGATATTCAATTATATACTGATCTTCGGTAAATTCGGTTTCCCACAACTGGGTATTGCCGGTGCCGCCATCGGTTCTTCACTGGCCGAGATGGTTTCGGTGATTTTCTTCATCATCTATACATGGAAACGTATTGACTGCAAAAAGTATGCATTGAATATCCTGCCCAAATTCCGTGTACAGATGTTGAAACGGATTCTCAATATTTCCGTTTGGACGATGATTCAGAACTTCGTTTCCCTATCGACCTGGTTCATGTTCTTCCTTTTTGTGGAACACTTGGGAGAACGCTCTCTGGCAATAGCCAATATTATCCGTAATGTATCGGGAATTCCGTTTATGATCGCGATGGCTTTCGCCTCTACCTGCGGTTCGCTGGTCAGCAACCTTATCGGTGCAGGCGAGCAGGATTGCGTACGGGGGACTATCAGACAGCATATCCGTATCGGATATATTCTCGTAATACCGATATTGGTATTCTTCTGCCTGTTTCCTGATCTGATTCTGCGTATCTATACGGATATGCCGGATTTAAGAGCTGCATCCGTATCTTCACTATGGGTATTGTGCTCCGCTTACCTGGTGTTGGTGCCTGCCAATGTGTATTTCCAGTCGGTATCAGGGACGGGAAACACCCGCACAGCACTGGCTATGGAACTTTGCGTACTGACCATCTATATCGCTTACTCTGCATATTTCATCCTATACCTGCGGATGGACGTCGCTTTTGCCTGGACGACGGAAAGCGTATATGGACTTTTCATATTCATATTCTGCTATCGGTATATGAAAAAAGGCAATTGGCAGGAAAAAGAAATTTAGCACTAAAGCATCGCTTTGGCCCTCCGAAAGCGATGCTTTAGCAATAGGGCATCCGGATGTTTTTCTCCTCCTTTCAAGTTCGAACGCACACGAAATTTATTCTTTATGAACCATTATGAACTTGACTTGAATAAAACAACGGCTTACTTTTGCAATAAATATTAAAAAACTAATCATTATGAAATTACATTTATTAGGGGCAAGTTGTCTTTTAGCACTGCTGAGTGCCTGTTCATCAGGTGAAGAGGAACAGACGAAGATACCCGAAATACCATCCGCGAAGCAGATTCCCATTACATTGAATTGTGTGGCAAGCACAACAAGCACCAACGAAAAGGCAAACGTCGGCACCCGCGTCACCGATTGGGGCTATGAAAGCCAGGACAAAATCGGTCTGTATGTGGTGAACTACAACGGCACAACACCGGGAACATTGCAGAACAACGGCAATCATGTGAACAACATGCGATTCACTTATAACGGAACATGGACACCGGACAACGAAATCTATTGGAAAGATGAAAGCACAAAAGCGGATTTCTACTGTTATTTCCCGTATGGGACGCCTGCCGATGTCACATCTTATGCCTTCTCCGTGAAAGAAGACCAGTCTACCGAAACAGCCTACAAAGCCTGTGAATTCCTCTACGGCAAGACTTCGGGAGTGGCACCTACAGCGGAAGCAGTCAACATCACGACCAAGCATATGTTCAGTTGCGCGGTTATCAATGTCAAGGCAGGCAACGGATTCACAGACGAAACCTTGGCACAATCGGCAATAAGCGTAAAGATGAACGGAATAAAGACCGGAGCAACCATCAACCTCACCAACGGTATAGCTACGGCAACGGGAACAGCCAAAACAATTCTTCCGCTCGAGAACGGGAACAACCGCTCGTATAAGGCACTGATTGTCCCTCAAACAGCCTCGGGCAGTAATTTTATTACAGTCAATATTGATGGCAGAGACTTCAACCTCAAGAAGGAATTTACTTTTGTCGGAGGAAAAAGACATACCTTCTCTGTGACCGTGAGCAAGACCAGCAACGGCATCAATGTGGGAATCGGCGCTTGGGAAGACGATGATATCGACAATGGCGGCGTAGCCGAATAAGCAATCAATCACATAAAAAGTATATGCATATTAGAAGGCGATGGCATTATTATATGGCATTCGGTGTCGCTTCGGCACTGATGTTCACGTCGTGTAACGACAACGAGGCGTTGGAAGGCGTTTCGCAGGGACAGGACTCGCGCATCATATCCCTGTCGGGGGAAATAGACCAGGTGGCAGTGACCCGTGTCAATGACAATGGTTTCTGTGATGGTGACATTATGGGGGTATATGTTGTAGACTATAATGGCAACACACCGGGAACATTGGCAACCAGCGGCAATCGGGGAACGAACGTTCCTCATACTTTCGACGAGGCCGCCTATAAATGGAATTCTGCCTACGATATCTATTGGAAGGATGACCACACCCATGTCGACATCTACGGCTATTATCCATATGCCTCGCCGGCGGATGTAAACGCATATGCATTTGAAGTACAGAAAGATCAAACGAAAAATAATGGGGATGAAATGGGAAGTTACGAAGCAAGTGACTTCCTTTGGGGAAAGGCAGCGGACGTAGCACCTACGGATAGAATAATCCGACTGCCATTGCGGCACAAGATGAGTAATGCCCGCATTACCTTGAAAGAGGGCGAGGGATTCGCCGAAGGCGCTTGGACGGAACTGGAGAAACAAGTACTGGTTCTGAACACCAAGCGTAATTCGGTGATTGACCTCGCCACGGGTAATGTCGCCGCTACGGGCGAAGTTGCCAAAACAGGAACTATCCCATTCCGCAAAGACAATGAATTCCGCGCCATTGTGGTGCCACAGACTGTGGAAGCAGGAAAAGTGCTTTTCAGTATTACGGTAGATGGAATGCCTTATACGTTTAAGAAGGAAGAGGCATTTACGTACATAGCCGGGAAGATGCACAATTTCACTATTCAGGTGAATAAGAAGGAAGCAAGCGGACAGTATGAGTTTAAACTCATTGATGAGTCTATTACGGCATGGGAAAATGATATGGCTTCGCATGAAGCTACCGCCAAGGAGTATATTGTGATTCATGTGGAAGAGGCAGGGACGTTGAAAGAGTGTATCATGGCGGCAAATAAGGATTATACGCAATTGCAGAATTTGAAGATTACGGGGGAGATTAATGCGGAAGATTTCTATTTCATGAGGGATGAGATGAGCAAGTTGCAGTCGCTGAATTTGAAGGAAGTGAAGATAAAGGGGAGTACTAAGACTTATGACGGGAATAAAGAAGACATGTTGCCTGCCAGTGCAATGAGTGAAAAAAAAACTTTAATGCATTTAGTTTTACCTGACAAATTAATAGAAATAAAAGATGGTGCATTTTTTGGTTGCAATTTAACAGGGTCTTTATATATCCCCGAAGGAGTCAAAGAAATTGGTACTTCAGCTTTTGGATATTGCAAATCTCTAACTGGTTTTCTACATTTACCTTCTACTTTAGAAAGAATAGCTCAAAGTGCATTCAGGTCATGTTCTTTTACTTGTGAACTTTCATTACCATCCAAATTAAAATATATAGGAGATGGAGCCTTTTATCAATGTTCAAAATTATATGGAGAACTCCATTTACCTGATAAGTTATCATATTTAGGTAGAGCGGCTTTTTCTCAATGTTCTTCCTTTTCAGGTTCCATATCTATACCGCAAAACATTACTGAAATAAAAGAAGAAGCTTTTTATTTTTGTTCGGGACTTAATGGCACACTGAATTTGCACAATGGAATAACCACAATTGAAGAATCTGCATTCTGTTTATGTGCATTTAAAGGCGAGTTAATTTTGCCTAAAGACTTGATAGTTATAAATAATGATGCGTTTCGGGGCTGTAACTTTTCGGGAGAGCTCAAACTTCCTTCTAAATTAGAAGTAATTGGCGATGGTGCATTCGAAAACAATTCACGCATCTCAGGGATTTTGGAAATACCCGCCAACGTCATATCCATCGGAACAAGCGCATTCAGATATTGTTCTTCATTAGAAGGTCTCATTTTCCCAAAAAGTTTAGAAACTATCGGAAACATAGCATTCGACCTTTGTTCCGGCATCGGTTCCATCGTATGCCAAGGCACCCTTCCACCACACCTGTTTGCTAACGCCTTTAACGGAATAGCCAAGGACAACTTCACCGTTGAAGTTCCCGAATCCGCTGTTGCCGACTACCAAACAGCACCGGGCTGGAACGAATTCAAACGTATCGGTGCCCATCACGAACTAATCTGCCGTCCTGCCATTGCCAACGCCCTCAATACCCGCTGTACACGTAATCTGATATTGAATGCGGAAAGCGATTGGGAAGTAGAAAGTATGCCCGACTGGTGTAGCCTGTCACAAACGAACGGTTCGAAGAAAACGGAGTTGACACTGACTATCGATGAAATGCCTAAGGGTACGACCGAAGGACGTACAGGTGAGATTGTTTTCAAACTGAAAGATAAGTATTACACCACGAAATGCACAGTTAATCAGTATGATTACCAATATGGTGAAGATGAAATCGTGACCTTGCAAAAGGCAACCCAGGGAAACAATGGCGGCATCAACCTTGTGTTCTTGGGCGACGGTTACAATGCCAAGGATATTGCCGAAGGCAACTACTTGAGAACTATCGAGGAACAGGTGGAGCGTTTCTTTGCCATCGAGCCTTACAGCACCTATCGCAACTATTTCAATGTGCACACCGCCATTCCCGTCTCATTGGAAAGTGGCATCGGCACAGTCAACACTATTCGCTATACCAAGTTCGAAACCACATTCACAGGTGGCGTAGGATTGCAGTGCGACTATGATGCAGTGTTCAACTATGCCTTGCGGATTCCGTCTGTGACCCGGGCAAACCTGAATCAGACGCTGATTGTCATGACTCCGAACACGACCGACTATGGCGGCATCTGCAACATGTGGAGCGATGGTTCCGCTATCGCCTTCTGCCCAGTAAGCAGCGATGCCTATCCGTATGACGCACGCGGCATTATCCAGCATGAAGCCGGCGGACATGGTTTCGGCAAGTTCGGTGACGAATACATCTATCATAATTCGTTCATTACCTTCTGTGGTTGTATGTGTTGTAAACACGTCTCCGAATTCAACGGTGCCAAGGCCAATGGCTGGTACGACAATCTCTCACTGACGGGCAAGATGCACGAAGTACCTTGGAGCCACCTGATATTCGATGACCGCTACAGCGACCGGGTGGACATCTACGAAGGCGGATTCATGCACAGCCGTGGGGTATTCCGTTCGGAACAGACCAGCTGCATGAACAATAATATCCCCTACTACAGCACCATCTGTCGCGAGTCTATCGTGAAACGTATCAAGAAGTATGCAGGCGAGACATATTCGTTCGAAGAGTTTGTACAAAAAGACAAGAAAGATGCGGGAGCCATCACACGCGCTATGGATGCCCCGTATGCAAGAAGTCGCGTACATACACATCAATATCCGCCACGGATTCATAAAGGCAGCCCGCTGAAATAGTCGGAAGGAGACTATACACTCTGAATAGAAATCATAGAAATCAAAAAGGAAGAAGAAAAAAAAGAATATGAAACCAACGATTCATACCATCTATACGGCTTGCATCTGCCTGCTCTCCAGCATGGCGATGGTAAGCTGTGGACAGGACGAAACGGCAGGCAGTAAGGAGACGGAACGGAACGACGTGATGCAGTTCCGGATTGCGCATCCTTCGCAGCAACAGGCTACTCCTGCCAGCCGCGCCACGGACACCGGTTTTGAGACAAACGACCGCATCGGTCTGTTTGTCTGCGGAGAAAATGAACCTCTGCAAGTGGGCGGCAACTACGTGAACAATGCTTCACTGACCTACAACGGAACGGCATGGACTCCCGCCCGCCCTATTTACTGGAACGACGGCAGTTATGACGTATACGCTTACTACCCCTACTCCTCTCCTGTCCTGTCGACAGATGAAATGGAGTTCAGCGTGGCAACCGACCAAAGCAGTACAACCGATCCCAACGCAACCGACCCAAACGCAACAGGCACAGCTGACGCAGTGGGAGGATATGAAGCCAGCGACTTCCTGTGGGCATCGGCAAAGAAACAGACTGCCGGCAATGATGCCGTGGCACTGAAATTCAAGCATTGCATGAGCAAACTTACCGTACGGCTCATCAAAGGCGAAGACTACGAAGGCGACGAACTGCCGCAGGATGCCGAAGTGTTTATCCACAACACTGTGCCCGATGCTACCATCGACCTTTCTGTAGGGATAGCCACCAAAACACTCTACGGCACGGAAGCAACTCTGAAGGCAAAGGCGGCAGGAAACAACAGATACACGGCTATCGTCGTTCCACAACGAATCACCAACCGCCGCCCACTGGTGGAGGTAGTGATGAAAGGCGTGTCGTACCTGATGGAAAGTGCTTTCGTATTTAAGCCGGGAATGCATCATATTGTTTCACTGACCATCACGAAAAACCCTGAACAAGTGAAGATTGAAATTGGCGGTGAAATTGAGAATTGGGAAACAACAGAAGAATCATAATTTTAGTTTCACCACAGATTACACGGATTTTCACAGATTAAATAGTTCTCTATAGGTTGGAAATACTTCTCCTTTTTAGAAGGAGAAGTATTTAGTTATTATTGGCTTTCCGCTCCAATCATGTAATATATAGATTAATCTGTGGAAATCTGTGTAATCTATGGTGAATTTCCTTGTAATATGCGTATATTTGCAACGGGGGTTTTAAAAGTTAACTATCAATGAACGACAAACTGAAGTATATTGTCACTTCTATCTTTCTCTCAAGCCTGTTTGCTGTGTTATATACCGGATGCAAACAGGACAGTATAGAAATCAACGCACTGCCTTTTCAGGAAAACGAAGGAGACAACTGGGGACTTATCTCCACCAGCGGAAAAATTGAAATCCCTTCCGGAAGCTTCACTCGCCAACCGTCAGCTGTGGTCAATGGAATGTTCAGTCTGCCGGACGAAAAAGGATTTTATCAACTCTACGAATTAAAACATCCGACACACCCCACCAGTGCAAGACGATTTGCTCAAGTCGGACATTTTTTTGAAGATGTCACACTGGCACAAGAGTTTCCGGACTCTCCTATCCTCGTTATCGACCGGAAAGGACAAAGTATCAACAATATCGGAATAAGCCTGCATTACGACATCATATTAGCACATAACTTTGCCGAAGGCAGAGCTTTGTTCTGCACCCGAAAAGGGAAGTATGGCTATATGGACACCCAAGGGAACATCCTCATTCCGCCTATATATGACCAAGCGTATGACTTCCACGAAGGCTTGGCACTGACAGGCAACACGAATGATAAGGGTGAGACCAGCTACCAACTGATCGACCTGTCCGGAAACGTACGCATTCAAATTCAAGATACGCCTGCCCTACTCGACTCACAACCGGCATGCGGACTGATAAAATACAATAACTGCCAAAGCGGGCAATGTTGCTATCTGAGCACCACAGGAAAGGAAGGACTCTTCCTCCCGGACAGCATCCGTGAAGCCTTCCGCTTCCGCCACAACGCAGCCATTATCCATACCGACCACGGCGCAGGGCTCATCGACCGCGAAGGGAAATTGCTAATTGCTCCCACATACGAAGAAGGATTCATCGTTGGCAACGACCGTGTGTGTTTGCGCACCGGCAATGAATGGCAGCTCGCCGACTTCGAAGGGAACAGTTTAGGAGAAGCAAAAAAGAGCTACGAACGGATATCGACCTTCTATCCTTCCGGACTTGCCATCGTCCGTTCCGGAACTCAATGCCGATGGATGAACCGACAAGGAAAGCCTGCCGACAACCGGACATACCACTGTATCGCTGAAGATCCTTCCGCATTGCAACTTGTTCCACAAGTCTTTGTCCGAAGAAATACAAAGACAGAAAATGAAGAAAACAATTCTGCGAACAGACCGGAAAAGAAGGGAACAGTTTCCGCTTCGTCATCAACCATGGCTTCGTCATCGGAAAAGAGCTCCCCAGGCAACGATCCATCCGCAGGAAAACCACACACCACCTGTATCATCAGCAGTGATGAATGGAAAAACATAGGAAAACAGAATCCGTTCTATGCCGAAGCGAAGAAAATACTATCCGGCAAACTAGCCGAAACGGATGCGGAAAACAGACAGGTGATTCTCAACTATGTGGAACATCTGCGCGCATCGTACACCACCAAGGATATCGACTTCCTGACGCAACTGTTCAGCGAAGAAGCACTGATTATCGTCGGCAAAGTCATCCGCAGCACTCCCCGGACAGACGGGAAATACCTGCCGCAACACCAAGTGGAATATAATATCAAGAGCAAACGTACTTATCTGGAACGCCTGAAAGTTTTGTTCAAACAGAACAAGGAAATCAATCTGCTGTTCAGTGACTTTAAAATAATGCGACACCCCACACAAGAGGGGTTGTACGGAGTCACGCTACGTCAGAAATACAGTTCCGACCTCTATTCAGACGACGGCTACCTGTTCCTGCTGTGGGATTTCAGAGATGAAGCCACTCCACTGATTCATGTACGCACGTGGCAACCCCGAATGCTGGATGACCGGACGCCACTGCCGGAAGAAGAGATTTTCAACATACGTAATTTCAATCTGCAATGAATGTTTCTATATTAACTCCCGAAACGAGAAGGTACATGTTGACAACCGTCATGCTCCTTATCTTTTCAGCTATGTACGCGCAACAGTTCTCCGTACAAAATTTTCGGCATCTGCCCAATGACATCAGTGCATATATTCAGCCTGTGAAAGACCTGAACGACGAAGCCTGCGCACTCATCAAAATAGTGGGTAGCCGCGATTTTGCGTTCTCCACTCCCCTGGGAATAGTGAAAAGAAAAAATGATGTCGGAGAGACGTGGATATACGTCCCGCGCGGTACTACACAAATCACCATCAAGCACCCGCAATGGGGTGTGCTCCGTGATTATCGCTTCCCTTCTCCCTTAGAGTCGCGCCTGACCTACGAACTGGTGCTGAGCGCTCCTGTCGCCATGCCCCGGAGAAGAGTCCCCCCGATGGAGAACACCGCCGTCAGTTATCCGCGCACATACGAACTGACCATGCAACAACTTCCCGTACCCGCATGGCGACGTCCCCGACGACCGAAAGAGAAAGCCGCATGGTTGATTATGCCGAGCATCGGACTTCATCGTGAGGAAGCGACAGGTGGTATACGCCTTGCCTGGATGCGGCGGCATGGCATATACCTGCATGCATTGAGCGACTTCCGCACCACCCCCGGTACCAACGGACAAGAATGTGACAAAAACGGACTACTACCAGGCAGCGCACTGCCACCCTACTACAGCGGAAGAAGCGAAAAGTCATACTACGCCCTCACCGCAGGAGGGATACATCGCATCGTCGGTAACTTCTGCCTTTACGAAGGTATCGGCTACGGAACGCGCACGGTTGTCTGGCAAACGGACGAAGGGACTTACCTGCGCAACAGCGATTATTCATCCCAAGGACTCACCGCCGAAGCGGGTGTCATGCTCCGGTTACGAAGGTTTGCCTTTTCCGCCGGCGTCCTCACCACAGGCGGGAAATACTGGATGATGAACCTCGGACTGGGAATTCGCCTATAATTGCCTTCTTTAGTAAGAACGTAGAATTGCACAAAAGATATACAAATTGAACTATGCATACAAGAATCATTTGTTTCCTGACGCTCTTCGCTTGTTGCCTGCTCCTGACAGGATGCAGTGACGAGAACCGCCCTAATAATCCGGTACCGGAAATCATCCTGCACGAAGCACAGGACATCACCCGCACAAGCGCCCGTCTCACCGGTACTGTGAATGTCCCGCCCCATAGCCATACCAACCGTTACCGTTTCCGCTATGGTACTTCACCGGATATGGAGAAAGGTGAAGAATATTCCCAACCAAACGGACCTGTCACTACCGAACTACAAAACCTGACACCGGGAACCACCTACTATTACTGTCTGGAAGCAGGAAACGAAATGTATATGCGGCAAAGTCCCACCTATCATTTCACCACCTTTCCCAACGAACGGCCCCGAATAGCCCCCATCACTTTTCTGGGACAAGGCCCTATCAGTATTATCCTGTTATGTGCTGTCACAGACGATGGCGGAGACCCTGTGACATCCTGCGGCTTCCGTTATATTTCAGCCGATGGACAAGAGCTGGAAGCAAATGCATCCCTTACAACCGACAATCAATGGCGGCTTCATATCAGCCACTTAAAAAGATACACCGAATATACAGTGAAGGCTTTTGCTGAAAACAGAAACGGAAGAACTTACAGCGAACCGTACCGTTTTTACACCAGTGATGCAGTAAGCCTCATCAATGCAGGCATGCTGCCCGAAATTATCGGCGAGGACGGCAAAAACGACTATACACAACTGAGTATCACAGGTCCGCTGAACGGAACGGATATCCGGTTCATCCGGGAAATGTGTGGAAAGGACATACGTGGCAACCAGACACAAGGACAGTTGCAGAAGTTGGATTTGACGGACGCACTCATCGTCGCAGGCGGATTGTCTTACGATGAGTCGCGGTATACAACAGAGCATACAATCGGCAACGGAATGTTCGGCGAACTGGATATACTGACGGAAATCAAACTTCCGGAAAATACGTTGGTGATTGAACAGGATGCCTTCCGCAACTGCACGTCACTGACAGCACTATCCATTCCGGGAAGTACAAAGGACCTGACTCCTTCCAGCGGATGCCGCCATCTCGAACATCTGTCCGTGATTACAGGAAATCCTGAATATAGCAGCACAGACGGGGTGGTGTACAGCAAAAACGGTGAAACACTTGTATGGTTTCCCGAAGGAATGGAGAAAGATGAACTTCATCTCTCTCCCACTCTGAAGAGTATCGGAGAATACGCATTACAAAAATGCAAAATACGGTCTATCATATTGCCCAGTTCAGTCACCAGTATCGGAAAGCTGGCTTTCTATGCTTCCGAAATAGAATCGATCGTACTGCCGGACGGATTGCGGAGTGTGCCGCTCGGGATATTCCAGCAATGCCAGAATCTCACGACTGTCACACTGGGTAGTGACTGTGAATCTCTCTCGGATTATTGTTTCGACGGATGCCCGCTCCAACATATATACGTAAAAGCAGTCATTCCTCCCGTCTGCCAATCGAACACGTTCAGCGGAACGGAAAATATCTTTGCCGACTGTATGCTGCATGTCCCTGTGGAGAGCTTGCCGATATACAGAAACCACCCCACATGGAAACAGTTTCAACACATTAAAATGAGCGAAGTTACAGGTATATGATTGTAACATCTTGATGTCACTGTTGTGCCACCCTATTGGCACAACAGTGACACCAATGTGACACAGTCGTGCCAACACGGTGGCACAGTTGTTCTTGCATATAATACGTTCTTTGGTATGGGGATCTTAACGTTGTCGCACCAGCGACTTAATTTGCTTTAACTGGCGTTCCGCTTCTTGTTGAAGTCCTTCCCACCGGCACTTATAAGCTGCAGACTCCCGCAACTCGGGCAATGGATATTCAGCATCCAGCGCAGCTTTCAGTTGCTGCATCAGTTGCAGGCTATCTGCCTTCCAATAACGTTCGTCCGCCAACGAATCGGCAGCATGTATCATTCGCATCCGTTCAGATGCAAGCAGGCGAAGACAACTTTCGCTACAGACCTGATTTCCGTAGACAGGATAAAAAGAGGGAGAAGAAGAGACAGAGACCGGCAACAAGTCACCTGCAACAGCATAAGCACCCACACAGACTACTCCTGCCAACACTGCAGCAACCATCCCCATATAAAGCCTTTTCCTGCGAGGCACAGTTACGGCGTTTGCCACCTCCACAACAGACACATAACGCTTTTCCCGCTTTCTACGGGTACACTTGCGCGAAACAGATGCCAACTGTTTGTCTTTTAATGCTGTAGCCATCTCACCAATAATTACCCCAAGCGAATAAATATCAGCCCGCAAATCCAATGACACATCCGGTTGCAACATCTCGGGGGCAAGATAATAACGTGTGCCGGCAGGAAGCTTCAGCACATCGTAATCATCACAATCGGAAAGGCTGAAATCAATCAGTTTCACATTGTTACCATTGTGTGTAATCAGAATATTGTCCGGCTTCAAATCACGGTGGACAATCTGCTTGCTATGGATGTATTGTAAGGCACTACATAGTTCGTTGATAATCTTGACCGCCATAGGACGAGTCAGTTTTCCTTGCTGCATAAACTCTTTCAAAGTGACTCCGTCCACATATTCCAACAGGATGCAGCACCCTATAGACGGTACATTCTCCCATCCCAATGTACGACAAATATGAGGATGTTCTAATTGATAGCCGATATTGAATTCTTTTTTAAGAGCCTGTTCGTAAAAAGCCGTTCCTTTATACATCGGCTGCAAAGTTTTCAGCACATGCAACTTACCATGCCGATGGCAACGAAACAAACGATTCCATCCTGAACGGGAAGTATATATTTCCTGAATATCCGTAAAAGCCACGTCGACAGGAGGCATTGTTTGCCCTATAAAACCGGAAGTAAAAGTATCGTCACTCATGACCTATACAGTTCAACAAAGTAAGACCACCATTCCGCCCCGCAATAAATGGCGAGGTACGAACTCCATCACGTAAAACGTATGGCAAAAACAAAGGTTGCCCTTTCAAGAAAGCGGATGTCTCGAAACAGTCTCCTTTTTGCAACTTAGACTGACGTGCCTCACACACTTCGAACAAAGCCTTTCCTTTATAAAGCAGACGCAGATAACGATTGGGCGACCATCCGATTTCGACTTCCGCTCCGGGAACAAGTTCACTTGCCGTCACCTGACAGGCAGAGAAAAATGAAGAATTGTACGCACTGCTACTCTTCAAGTAACTACAGAAAGTACTGAATAAATCAAAACCGATGAAGCGGGACAATAAATCAAGT
>ERZ778503.1511-NODE-1511-length-15576-cov-6.651762_pt1 | contig 15576 bp, 10 predicted proteins | sample MGYA00510047_ERZ778503 | MGnify/ENA primary metagenome ERZ778503 (study PRJEB29527, sample SAMN07138965) | mouse gut metagenome | material: feces | host: mouse | place: China:Nanjing | collected 2016-01-25 ... | reverse complement strand
ATACAAATTAAAAAAATAAAAATATGTATATACATTTTCTGTTGACTTTTTTGTATGATTTTTGTATGATTGCGAGTAAGGAACAAATTTGATTACAGTTCTGAGAAGATATTTAAAAGGAGTCGGTTAATTATGGAAAAATATAAGGATGCTACATTGTCTATTGAAAAGCGAGTGGCAGATTTACTTGCGCAAATGACAATAGATGAGAAGATCAAACAGACAGACCAATTTTATACCAATGATTTTAGCACCAAAACTGCGGAGGGTAGTATGGATAAGATTCAATGGGATATATTGGAGAAATCAATGCAGGGAATGAGTGTTGGTAGCATACAGCTTAGAGGAGCATCTCCAAAGCTGGCAAATGAGTTGCAAAAATATGCTGTGGAAAGGACAAGGTTGGGGATTCCGTTTTTGTTTAGTGAGGAGGCGTTGCATGGAATGTTTGACCGATATGCGACTTGTTTTCCACAACAAATTGGACTTGCAGGGACATTTGAACCAGAATTGGGAAGGCAGATGGGGCGTGCAATCGCTACAGAGGCGCGAGCGTATGGTGTGCATGAGACGTTTAGTCCAGTGATGGACCTGACAAGAGATCCACGTTATGGCAGGGTGGAGGAATCATTTGGTGAGGATACGTATTTGTGTGGGGAATTTGCGCGAGAGATTGTAAAAGGTATGCAAGGAGAAAATCTGAAAAATCCAGATACAGTAGCAGCGGAACCAAAACATTATGTTGGGTATGGAACACCTGTAGCAGGATTAAACTGCGCACCTTCTGCTATGGGACGACATGATGTTTTTGCGTGGTGTCTGCCAGTATTTGAAGAAGCTTTTGTTAAAGGAGGTGCATGGAATGCGATGTGTTCTTATAATGCGATTGACGGCACACCTGTGGCGTCTGATCGTGAGCTACTGACAGAAGTTTTACGTGGTCAATTTCATATGCCTGGTTTTGTACGCTCTGATATGACAGCAGTATCTAGACTTTATGGGAGTCATTACACAGCGAAAGACAAGCCCGATGCGATTCGACAAGGCTTGGAAGCAGGTGTCGATTTACAGTTATATGATTTTACGCATGACGAGTGGGCACAAGAAATCCACCATTTGATTGAGAGTGGGCAGATGGCAGAAGAAGTGTTAGATATTGCTTGCAGTCGGGTATTAAAGCTAAAATTTTCGTTGGGACTTTTTGAGAACCCTTATGTGGATATATCTTTATATAAAAAAGTAGCAAACTGTGAGGCACATCAAAATCTTGCGTTGGAGATCGCAAGAAAATCTATTTGTCTTTTAAAAAATGAGCGGAAATTACTGCCTTTGTCGGAGCAATATCAAACAATCGCGGTAGTAGGACCAGGAGCAGATACACCTGTTCTGGGGGATTACTGTACAGATTTTGACAAATCTCATATGGTGACAGTCGTTGAGGGAATCAGACACTTTGCGGGAGATAGAAGAACGATACTCTATGAAAAAGGCTGTAGTTATCTCGGTGAGAGTATTCAGCCGTTTCCTTCTGCATGGCTTATTGATGATGATGGAAATGCGGGACTGACAGGACATTATTATAATGGTTGGGAGATGCGAGGCGATCCGGTTGTAGTATGTAATGATCCTGCTATTCGCTTTAACTGGATTTATGCAAAACCACATCCTGATTTGCAGGCAGACTGCTTTTCGGTTGTGTGGACAGGAAAATTAAAGGTTCCAGAAAATTTTACAGGTTGTATTGCGATTCCTGGGCAGGATAGCATGTGCCTGTATGTGGATGAAAAATTAGTAATAGATGGTTGGAATCAAGGCGACAGTAATGATAAGACGAATAATCGGATAGTAGATTTTATTTTTGAAGCTGACAAAGAATATAAAATTCGATTAGAATTTTGTAATGATGCCAGAGGTGCAAGAGTTCTTTTGGGCTACAATAAAGGTAAAGAAAATTGGAATCCAGCGTTAGAGTTGGTGAGAAAGGCGGATGTGGCGATAGTTTGTCTAGGCGACAATGTGGAGACAAGTGGTGAGAATTTTGATCGAACTAATTTAATACTTCCCGGAAAGCAACTAGACTTCCTAAAGGAAGTTGCTGCTATTGGAAAACCTGTAGTACTGGTATTGCAAAATGGTAGACCATTGTCTTTGACATGGGAACAGGAAAATATTTCAGCGATTTTGGAATGTTGGTTTCCAGGAGAAAAAGGAGGGTTGGCAATTGGGGAAATTCTGTTTGGAAAAACAGCACCATCAGGAAGACTTCCAATGTCTTTTCCAAAATCAGTAGGACAAGTGCCTTGCAATTACAATCGTCTGCCCGGCGGGGGTGTACGCTATGTGGAGATGGACTGGAACCCATTGTATCCTTTTGGCTATGGATTGACTTACACAACGTTTGCCTACAGTGACTTGCAAATAAAAGGCGCTAGAATTTCTGCTCAGGAGGTGGAAAAAGGTGCACAAGTACAAGTATCTTTTACGATTACAAACACTGGTGATTGTTTTGGTGAAGAAACAGCGCAGGTATATTTACGGGATATGGTGTCAAGTACTGTAAAACCAATAAAGGAACTAGCAGGATTTATGAAGGTTGCGTTGCAATCTGGCGAAAGCTCTCAGGTAAAAATTGCAATTGGATATCGTCAGATGCGCACATTGAATCAAAAATTTGAATGGCATGTAGAACCAAGCTGTTTTCAAGTTATGGTGGGAGATAATGCCGCAAATGTGCTTCTGACAGAACAATTTATAATTGAATAATTGTAATAGTTCATAAAATAGTGTTCGCTAAGATGCATCAAGCTATGTAAAAAAGGAAGCTACTAAAGACGCTCGAAATTATTTTGTACTTGATGTTGCACTGTTAAAAGTTGTGTGTATGTAACAAAAATTTTCCGCAAAAGCAAAGACAAACAAGATTCTGAAAGATTGTGAAAAGAGAGGGATATTTATGGGAAAGCAGATTAAAGAAGTGTATATTGGGATATCAATGGGGGCACGCGATATCCTAATTAAAAATGGTATTGAATTTTTATTTACGAATATTCATACCCATCATGGAATGTATCCGCTTTATCAAAATCAGATACCTTATTTTTAGGAAAGTGAAAACAGAGATAGAATTTTGGTGTGGAGTGGAGAGCATTATAATTTAGGAAATGCGCTAGGCATCGTATTTAACAAAAATATTAATTTTATGACAGAAAGTTACTTTGGAAAAAGTACCAATAATAATACTGCGCTGGATTCTCTACATAATAAGTTGCATGAGAGTATTGCAGAGTACGAAGGAAACGGATATCCTTATGATTTCTATATTACGAGTGTTAGCGGTGTGTTTTCTGACAATGCACCAGCGAATTTGGATATTATCACCACAATAAATGCGTTTAATCAGCGCTTTGGCGAGGAAGTGATACTTCGCATGGTAACTTTACAGGAGTTATATCTGCTGATTCGAGAAAAGGTGACAGATGCACCCGTATATCGTGGTAGTATGAATGATTGGTGGGGAAATGGAGTGGGTAGCACTCCATATGCAGTGAAGCACTATAAGGAAGGCTTGCGTCTTGCGCATATTTGTGATGCGTTGGAGAAGAAGACAAATTATTGCAATGAAAAGTTGTGCGAAATAGGAGAGGAGAATGCACTATTATACGCGGAACATACTTGGGGGCACTCAGCGACAATTACCAATCCATATGATACAATGGTGGCGAATCTGGATATTCGCAAGACAAGTTATGCCTCAAAGATGCATGAAGCGAATGCGATGCGTAAAAGTGAACAGTGTCATCTGATGGGAGATAGTCTGCGTTATTATAATTCTGAAGGAAAGGTAAAGGTCGTTTCTCTAAGTCACCAAAAAGGTGTATTTCCAGTGGAATTTTATGTGGAGACAATCTCTTTATCCGCGGTGAGAGTGATAGATACGAAGACAAAAAAGACAATACCAACACAAATTTCTGCGCATCCAAGAGGTGTTTTGATAAGTTTTCTTGTAGAATTTGAACCGATGGAGGAACGTGTTTTTATCTATGAGGAACAAGAAGCGCCACTACAAAATCTTTACACGCGCACAGCTTGGATAGGTGCAGAGCGTGTGCGTGACATTGTTAATAATTATGATCAGGAATCATATCAACTTCCCTATCGTTTAGAGAATAACTGGTTTTGCATTCGATATCAGGTTGGGCAAGGCGTGGTGTCTTTTCAAAACAAAAAAGATGGGACAGAACTGTTAAGAGATGGACTTGAAAAATTTTTTACACCACTGTATGAATGTACAAAGATTCGCAATGGAATCTATGAGGAACGCCGTTTGCTAGGGCGCAATATCAGAGGGCTTCATGCAATACAATATCAAGGTGTATTACAAGAGATTAAGATTTTGGATCACGGTTTAGTGTTTGATAGAATAGAATTTGTGTTTGGTTTGGAAGGAACGTATCACAGCAGTGTTATTATCAAGATGTATCAGCGATTGCCACGGTTAGAATTTACCTATCGTATAGCAAAGACATTGAGTGAGGATATTGAAAGCATCTATCTACCGCTTAGTCTGAATCTGCCCGAAAGTACACTTTATATTCACAATGGTGGTGTGGCAATGCGTCCCGGGATTGACCAGCTTCCAGGTAGCAATATGGAATATTATATGACGGATCAAGGATTACTTTATCAAAAAGGAACACAAGGGATATTGCTTAATTCTTTTGATGTGCCGTTAATCTATATGGGACAAATGCAACATCATCCAATTTTATTGTGCGATAACAAAGAGCAAAATAATCACAGGCCTGTGTATAGCTGGATTATGAACAATACTTGGGAGACAAATTTTAAGATGGATTTGTCTGGATTTGGTGAATTTCGATATTGCTTGGAATTGCGGGAGGGTTCTTTAACAGAAAATCTTCAACAGTTACAGGAAAATGATATGGGTGTTGTAGCATTTATTGTGAGTGAGTAGGGAAGGATACTTTTCCCTACTTGCTGTGTGACCTGTGTGCTGCCAAAGCGGTTTAGAGTTGTGTGTAAATCAACAGGACTGGAAAATATTAATATACTTTTCAGTCCTGTTTACGTATATTATTGCTTGATATGCGGTATGATAATGGAAGGCTTTACAAAGGTTAACTCCTGCGGTGCTTCTGGGTGTTCGGAACGATACAATAATTGTAGAGCAAGTCGCTTGCCCAGAAGAGCAGTTGGAACATTTGCAGTGATGATGCGACCTGCAACATTTGTGTATTCACCAGTGTTGTCAAAGCCAGTCAACACAACAGGATGTGGTAGACGGTGTGAGTTATTGTCAAGGTAGGCTTGCACAAAATTGGCAACATAGTCACTGGCACACACAAAAGCACTGGGCCAACTTTGCAATTCATCTAAAAAAGTGTGTAGTTTTCTGTCATAGGAGAAGATATCAATACGTCCAGTTAGACAGTATTCTGACCGAACAACAAGCTCATGCTTGTTCATGCAGTCGCAGTAGCCAAGATAACGTTCTTTGTTTGTCATCGCATAGTCAATGTCCCCTAAAAATCCGATTTCGGTATGCCCATTTTGTATCAATATATCTGTAATTTTAGCTTCTGTACGAAATCCCTCAATCAAAACCAAATCACCGTTAAGTTGACTGTCTGTCAACGTGGGGATTGTGTCCAGAAATACTTTTGGAACAGAGAGTTCATTCACCATATTTAAAATTTCTGGGTCGTATACATTTAATACAATAACACCATCAACGTTTCCGTTTAAGAGTACAGAAGGTAAACTGAAGGTTTTTGTGTAAACAGAAGGAACGTAAGTGTAGAGCAAGTTTACATTGTAATTGGCGAGTTCCTGCGCCATGCGATGAATAATGTTCGTCCAGAAAAGAGCGGAATCTGGCCTTGACACAATCAGTGAGATAGTGCGTTGTTCTTCCTGTGGTTGTTCTCTAATTTGATAAGGAATTTTGGCATATCCAAGTTCCTTTGCTTTTGCAAAGATTAATTCTCGCAAGGTATCTGAGACACCTGCTTGATTGTTAAATGCTTTACTAACTGTAACTCTGGATATATTGAGAGCATCTGCAATATCTTTCATTGTAATTTTTTCCATAAATAACATCTTCCTTTCTGCCAACATTTCTATAAAATATATTGATAGAAACTTTCTATTTGCTTTATACATTTGTAAATCTGACTCTGATCGGTGAAAAGTATAATTGCTTATGCAGAGTATAATTTATTATTATTATAACATAGCAAAACTTAAAATACAATCGATTGGTTTACAAATGTTAATGCGCAAGTGAAATTCAATAAATTGTTATGATAATCTTGCAATTTTTCGTCAAAACGTATGCTTAAATATCTTTTTAGCAGAGACGTCAAATAAAAATATATACAAAACGCCGATACTTATATCGTATAATAAGAAAAATGTAGGCAAGTTTTATAGAGCAGAACAATAGTAAAAAATGAAGCTTAAAGATTTTATTAGTTAATGTTAATAAATGTAATTGTGCAGAGTGTTTATAATATTGATAAACACAAAACAATTTAAGTAAGTTTCTACAAAATATAGACTTATAAATTGGACAAAATAATGAAAATGCTAAAATTTGTTGACACAGTAATTTATAAATGTTAATATAGCGTTAACAAAAAATAATAAAAGGAGGTAAAACAAATGGGAAATCGCAAGACGACTGATGGAGGGAGGATAAGAGAAAAACCTTGGTGGAAGCGGTGGTCACGGGACGACACAGAGCTGTTCCTATTGTCATTGCCAACCCTAACTTGGTTTTTGATTTTTTCTTACTTGCCGATGTTCGGTATCATCATCGCGTTCAAAAACTATAAACTGCAGCCCGGAGGACATGGTTTTATCTACAATTTGTTAAATAGTGAATGGGCAGGGTTTGGAAATTTTGAATATTTCTTTACATCAAACTCATTTACAATGCTTCTAAGAAACACCATACTCTACAACATTGCATTTATCATTATCAGTGCAAGTGTTGCAGTCGGTGGGGCGCTGATGTTAAGCAGTATGCGCAATAAGAAAGGTTCCAAGGTATATCAGACAATGATGTTCCTTCCCTATCACAAACTATGCAATCTGGGATAAAGAGTTGGTTGACGAGTACAGCCTTGATATTAAATCTCTGACCACTTTGGATTCCTTGACAGAAACTTTTGAGAAATTGAAAGCGGATAAGAACGACTATCCAGTGTATATAAAGAATGATGGTTTGTACTATATTTTCGACGTGTATGATCAGATTGGTGCTGGTACACAGATTCTGGGTGTTCGCTTTGATGACAAAGAAGGAAGAGTATGCTTTACATTGGAAGAACCAGATATTATGAATCAGCTCAAAACGATACATGAGTGGAATAAGAAAGGAATTATCAATCCAGACGCTGCAACATTGACAGAGGGACGTGTTTATAATATGTGGCGTGTTGCACAGGGCTGGGAGTCTGCAGGTGTGACTTCATGGGGGCCTCAGATGGGCAAAGATGTAGTGGTACAGCAGATTGAAAAAACAATTCTTTCCAACGAGACAGTTCGTGGTTCTTTGAACATGGTTTCTATCAACACAAAATACCCAGAGAAGTGCTTACAGCTTTTGGATTTGGTAAACTGTGATACAAAACTTCGTGACTTGTTCTACTTTGGTGAGGAAGGTGTAAACTTTGAGTACACTGCTGATGGCAAGGTACACAAAATCAATAACGAATGGGCGCTTGCAGTATTTTTAATAGTGCCATTGTTCCTTTTGAGGATGGCTATGCAGGTATATTTCGTTGTGATAGCAAGTCAATCAGCATGGATATCTTTACTGGATTCAGCAAAGATGGGATTCATTGGGAGATTTCTGATGAGCCACTTACATTCCAAGGAGCACACCCTGAAGTTGCCAAGAGAGATTTTCGGTATGATCCCAGAGTTTGTTTTATAGAGGATCGGTACTATATTACATGGTGCAATGGCTATCATGAGTTTCCAACGATCGGCGTAGGATATACTTTTGATTTTAAAACTTTTTATCAGTTGGAAAATGCATTTTTGCCATTTAACCGTAATGGTGTGTTATTTCCACGTAAGATTCAGAACAACTATTATATGTTGAGTCGTCCAAGTGACAATGGGCATACACCATTTGGAGATATTTTCCTAAGTGAAAGTCCTGATTTGAAATATTGGGGTTGTCATCGCTATGTGATGGGAGCAATAAAAGGTGATGCTTCCGCATGGCAATCCACAAAGATTGGTGCAGGAAGTGTACCGATTGAGACAGATGAAGGATGGTTATTAATTTACCACGGTGTTATCAATACTTGCAATGGCTTTGTCTATCGAATGGGCTGTGCGCTGCTGGATTTGGAGGAACCGTGGAAAGTGATAAAGAGAACAAAGAATTACATTTTGGGACCTCATGAAATCTATGAGTGTGTCGGGGATGTACCCAATGTGGTATTCCCGTGTGCGGCGCTTACAGATGCAGCGACGGGAAGGATTGCTATTTATTATGGCTGTGCAGATACCGTGACTGGGCTTGCATTTACGACTGTTGACCGTCTGATGGATTATATGGATTAAAACGAAATCTCATATAAGAGACGACAGGCTGCCGCAAAAAATTAAAAAGCAAGGAACGATAGTTCTGAACGCTGAATTGTTTTTTTGCGGCAGCTTTTTTAGATAAGTCTGACAGTTGCAAAGCAAGAACGGGTGTGAGAAGATGTATTTGCTGCCAAAAGTAAAAAAGCTTAACCAAAAACAGGAAATTTATGAGATTTGCTGGAATACCGTGATTACAATTGATGAGAAAATATAGGATAATGGAAACAAGTATGCTGCCATTTTGCAAGCGTGCATTCAAAGTCCAACAGGATAGAGTGTGCAGTCATCAAATGATATTTTTAGACCAGACAGAGGGTATTGACTCTTGTTTATCTGAAAAAAATCGTAGAACGGCTTAACCGATATAAGATTAATGAATTTTAATTTTATACAGAACATACGTATCTATTTCGTGCTCTCACAGAAATGTGGCGAGATGAGACACCACTAGTGTAAGTGGTTGGAATCAGTGGATAAACTTAATGGAAGATTCTTATCAAAATATTGTTAGAATGTGCAATTATGCACGCCAATATCATGCGGAGGGAATTTTAAATACAGACTGGGGTGATTTTGGACATATTAATCATCCAGATTTCTCTGTGCCAGGTATGATATATGGAGCAGCATTTTCGTGGAATCAGGAGAATATTGCATTTGCTGAAATAAATCAGCAGATTTCACGCTTAGAATATGGTGGTATCACAGAACAGACTGTAGATATTTTGGCAAAAATGCCAAAGCATTCCCTGTTTGCATGGCGCGATGCGGTGGCATACTATGAACAGTCTACGCGAAATCGTAAATTGAGGGTTGAGGACCAGTTTTTAAAACTGTTATTGGAAGATGCTAGTACAACAGATAAGATGGTAAAATGTGCGGATGATGCTTTGCGGGAGCTTGTTTTGCAGATGAAGCGAACAGCAATTTCTATGAATACGCAAACAAAAGAAATTGTTGGGTTATACGAATTGGCAGCAGAGGCAATACAATTATAGAATGAAACTGGACTTGCGCTTGTTCATGAGAAACAGGAACATTTATGGAATAAAACAGAAGCATTTGCGCTTGCTGGAAGACTGGAACGCTGGTTTATGGCATATAAGAAACAATGGCGTAGCATCAGATTGCTACAATTGTATTCTGGTATGCAGATGGTCTGCGTCAGACAATATAAAAGAGGCCACAGCCGTATAAGGAAATGTGTCATTTTACGGCTAGAGCAATATACATCACCAATAAAATTGTTGTGTGTAAAATAAAATAAATTCTGCATAGTAATGCAGACATGGAGGTAATTATGCATTTTTTAGACAAAAGGGTTAATGTGATCTGCGAGGAACTCAAAAAGTTAAAGGTGAAGCAGAAATTTGAGATTGATAATTGGAAATATAAGGAAGGGAATTTTATTCGCCCTGAAGAAGCTGAGGCAGACACTGCAGCATGGGAAGATTTTGACTGTCAGAATATGCATTGGTACGGAAAAGATCGTCACTATTGGTTTAAGACGACTTATCAGGTGCCACAAGAATTGGATGGGAAGCGTATGTGGCTTCATGTTCGCACACAGATTGATGAGTGGGACGACGCAAAAAATCCACAGTTTTTGTTATTTGTAAATGGAGAAGTTATTCAAGGAATTGACATGAATCATCGCGATGTGCTATTGACGACATCGGCAAAGGCAGGAGATGTGTTAGAGATTGGCCTTCAGGCATACACAGGAATACTCCATAAAGAATTTAATTTAATCGTCGAGATGCAAGAAATTGATGCATTAATAGAAAAGCTTTACTATGATTTGTGGGTGCCGCTTGCAGCATTTACAAGAATGGAGGAAGACGATAAGAACCGCAAGGATATTTTGGAAATCCTAAATAGTACAGTTAATTATCTGGATTTGCGCACTCCTTACTCCAAAGAATTTTATCAGACGCTACAGGAGGCATCAGACTATATTGATAAAGCGTTGTACTCTGATATGGCAGGATATCAGGATGTGATTGCCACATGTATTGGACACACACATATCGACGTTGCGTGGTGGTGGACAGTTGCACAGACCAGAGAAAAGACAGGACGCAGCTTTGCGACAGTCCTGAAACTGATGGAGGAATATCCAAATTACCGATTTATGTCTAGCCAACCACAATTATATGCCTTTTTAAAAGAGCGTTATCCTGAGCTTTATGAGAAAGCAAAAGAGCGCATTAAAGAAGGACGCTGGGAGCCAGAAGGCGGTATGTGGGTTGAGTCAGACTGTAACTTGACATCTGGAGAGTCACTAGTGCGTCAATTTATGCATGGCAAACGTTTCTTTAAAGAAGAATTTGGTGTAGATAACCGGATTTTATGGTTGCCAGATGTGTTTGGATACTCTGGGGCACTGCCACAGATTATGAAAAAGTGTGGAATTGACTATTTCATGACTACTAAGCTAGCATGGAACCAGTTTAATAAGATTCCTTATGATACTATGATGTGGAGAGGAATTGATGGTTCTGAAGTATTGACACACCTCATTACAACGCTTGGAGTGAACCAACCAATCAAGGACTTTTTCACCACCTATAATGGTATGCTTCACCCAGATGCAATTATGGGCGGATGGATGCGCTACCAGAACAAAGATATCAATAATGATATTCTGATATCTTATGGTTATGGCGATGGCGGCGGCGGCCCAACCAGAGAGATGCTAGAGACTTCTATTCGTATGGAGAAAGGCGTAAAAGGGATTCCAAAAGTGCGCCAGGCATTTGCGCGCACTTACTTTGACGAGCTAAAGGAACGTGTCGATGGAAATAAGCGCCTTCCAGTGTGGGAAGGAGAACTTTATTTTGAGTATCATAGAGGTACATTGACCTCGATGGCTAGAAATAAACGCTCCAATCGTAAATCCGAGTTGGGATTAATGGATTTGGAATTGCTGTCTGTTTTGACACAAGATACAATGCAATATCCACAGGAGGAGCTGGATGCAATGTGGAAGCTCGTGCTGTTAAACCAGTTCCATGATATCTTGCCGGGCTCGTCCATTCATGAAGTTTATGAAGTGACAAAGAAAGAGTATGATGAACTAGCAGAAAAACTAGCAGAGATGACTGGACAGCGCAGAAAAGCAATTGCAGGAAGCGGAAATGCAGTTACAATCTTTAACACGACAGGTCAAGTTAGAGATGATATTGTCAATCTTGGTGCGCTGGAGGGTAGCGCTTTACTGGATACAGATGGAACCGTATACCCGATTCAGAAAACCGCAGATGGAAATGTTGCCTTTGTGCGCAGCTTGCCATCAAAAGGATATAAGTCATTCCAGATTCGTGATGCCGCAGACAACGCAGATAACAAAGTGCCATTTACATTGGTTGGTGAAAATCAATTAGAAACACCATTTTACACGATAAAACTTGACGCTCAGGGAATGCTTACTAGCATTTATGACAAAGAAAATGACCGTGAAGTGATTCAGGAAGGGCAGCGTGCAAATCTGCTGCGTATGTACGAGGATAAGCCAATTTACTTTGACAACTGGGATATTGATATTTATTATACTGAGAAATTCTGGGATGTGGACAGCATAGAACAAATGGAATGGACAGAGATTGGTACTGTTCGTGCGGTATTAGATATCACTAGAAAGGTATCGCAATCTACCATACAACAGAAAATGATCTTCTATGCAGATAGCCGCAGGATTGATTTTGTGACACATGTTGGTTGGAAAGAACATCAAACGCTGTTAAAAGTACACTTCCCAGTAGCAGTACACACAGACGAGGCAACATTTGATGTACAGTTTGGTAATTTAACAAGAAAAACACATCAAAATACAAGCTGGGATGTAGCGCGTTTTGAGAGCTGTGGTCAGAAATGGATGGATTTGTCAGAAGGACATTATGGCGTTTCCTTGTTAAACGACTGCAAATATGGGCATTCTGTAAAGGATTCCAATATGGCACTTACGCTTATTAAATCAGGAATTGAGCCAAATCCAACAACAGATCAGGAAGAACATGATTTTATCTATGCGATTTATCCACATGCAGAAGGATGGCGTGCAGCAGGAACAGTGGCAGAATCTTACAAGCTAAATCAGCCATTGCTTGTACAAACGCAAACAGAAGAAAAAGAAGCATTTTCTTATGCATCTGTGGCACACGCAAATGTTATTATTGAGACCATCAAACATGCTGAAAATGAAAATGGAACAGTAGTTCGTATGTATGAATCTGAGAATGCATATACCAAGACAAAGCTGACTGTAAATACAGATTTCAAGAAGGCATACATCTGCAATCTGCTCGAGGAGACAGAACATGAAGCTGTTGTGTCAGACAAGGAGATTGAAGTGGTGCTAAAGCCATATGAAGTAGTGACTGTAAAAATCGTATGAGAAAAGTTAACACAGTAGATTTTTTTCATATCGGAGAATGTCCAAACAAGGGCATTCTCCATACAGTATAATAGATTCTCGTTTTACTGCAAAAGTAGATGTAAGAGAGATTCTAAAAGACTATCATAGAAAAAGGAGACATAAATATGATACGAAAAAAATTATATGAAAAAAAGATAATGAGTATTCTTCTAGCGGCATCTATGACTGTTAGCTTGACAGCGTGTGGAGGCGGCAATAAAGAACAAGATACACCGCCAGCAGCATCACAGGAGCCCGTTCAGACAGAGGCAAGTTCGGAGGTAGCAGCAGCGCCAGAGACAGAAGCGCCACCAGCAGAATCAGAGATTGCAAAATATTCTGTGACTGGGGAGAATGAGAACAAAGAGCTTACCATGACACGTCAGCCGGAGGCTTCGTATTGATTTCCAGCACAGTTGTTGGAGTGGAATGCTGCGGACGATGAAGACTTGATTTTTAATATAAGCACTGTGCCACTTGCAGAGCGTGCAGATATTGAATCTCTTGAGACAGTCAATTCTACACAGAATAAAGATACAAAAGTAATGTCGATTTCTATTATGAATGCAAGTACAAGCGGAAACTCGCCACATGGATTGAACAAGGCAGAATCCAATGCTTTTACATACTGGCAGTATGTTGATATGTTAGTGTACTGGGGTGGTTCTTCAGGAGAAGGATTGATTGTTGCGCCTAGCCCAGATGTTGTAGATGCTGGTCATAAAAACGGTGTAAAAGTTATTGGTACTGTATTTATGCCACAGGCAGCACATGGTGGAAAGACAGAGTGGCTTGATGATTTGCTGCAACAGACAGATGATGGTAGCTTCCCTGTTGTAGATAAATTAATTGAAGTGGCAGAGACCTATGGATTTGATGGATGGTTTATCAACCAAGAGACAGAGGGAACTGACGGAGCTCCTTTGACAAAAGAACATGCAGAATTAATGCAAGGATTTCTTGCTTACTACAAAGAGAAGGCGCCAGAATTAGAATTGGTATATTATGATTCTATGACAGTGGATGGCGAGATGGACTGGCAAAATGCATTGACAGAGAAGAACGCTGCATATTTGAAGTCAGAGGAAGGTGAAGATGTAGCGGATTCTATGTTCTTAAATTTCTGGTGGACAACAGATAAACTTGCTCCAGAAGAACTACTAAAAACTTCCGCAGAGCTTGCAACAGAGAAGGAGATTGACCCATATGATTTGTATGCGGGCGTTGACGTACAGAGCAATGGATATGACACACCGATTAAGTGGGATTTGTTTGAAAATCCTGATGGCGGAACCTATACTTCACTGGGACTTTACTGTCCAAGTTGGGCATATTTTTCTTCACAGATGGTACAGGATTTCTGGAAGAAAGAAAATAAGTTGTGGGTAAATGGGGCAGGCGATCCTTCTGTGGATGTGGAAACAAAAGAAGATACAGAATGGAAAGGTGTATCGACCTATGTTGTAGAGCGTACTGCCTTGACAGAACTTCCATTTGTGACAAATTTCTCCACAGGAAACGGCTATGTTTTTTATAAAAATGGTGAGCTGATTAGTATGCTTGACTGGAACAACCGTAGTATCTCTGATGTACTACCAACCTATCGCTATATTATTGAAGATGGTGAGGGGAATAAATTATCAGCAGACCTTGATGTAGGAGATGCATATTATGGTGGAAATAGCATCATTCTGCGCGGTACAGTAAAACAAGGTGTGCCGTCCACCATTAAAATGTACAGTGCAGATATGCCTGTCTCTGATAATATGACATTTACAACAACTGCTCGATCAAAAGGGGCAGAGGTTGCATTGGACGCAGTTTTAACATTGGATGATGGTTCTGAATTGATACTGGAAAGCGATAAGAAGGTTGCGGACGCATGGACAACTGTAAATTATCAGACTTCGGAACTTGCAGGAAAAACAATCAAAGCAATTTCCTACAGACTGACATCAGATGCAGATAGTGGCTCGTTGCAGTTCCGTTTTGGAAATATTACAATGATTGAGACAGACACAGTTCAGATAGCGACCGTTAGCAATGTACAGGTACTTGACAGTGAGTTTGATGAGGATGGAATGTATGCAGGCGTGCGTCTTTCATGGGACAGTGATGTTGAATCCGACTACTATGAAGTATATCGTATCAATCAAGATCAGACAAAGTCGTTGTTAGGCGTATCTAATACAAATAGTTTCTATATTAATACATTGCCGCGTACAGATGAGACAAATAAGTCTACATTTGAGGTAATTCCAGTGAATCAATTACTGGCAGAAGGTACTGGTGCAACTGTGACAATGGATTGGCCGGACAATAGTATTCCAAAGGCGGCATTTACAGCGGATATTACACTGGCAGCTCCGGGAGAAACAATTACATTCCAGAGCCAGTGCTCACAGAACACAGATAAAGTTACTTGGACACTGACAGGCTCAGATACCGAGACAGCAGAGGGTGACAGTGTATCTGTAACTTAGGAACTGTAGAAAAATAATTGATTAAATTTAAGGTATATGTTATAATTG
>ERZ778503.1505-NODE-1505-length-15651-cov-6.302513_pt1 | contig 15651 bp, 9 predicted proteins | sample MGYA00510047_ERZ778503 | MGnify/ENA primary metagenome ERZ778503 (study PRJEB29527, sample SAMN07138965) | mouse gut metagenome | material: feces | host: mouse | place: China:Nanjing | collected 2016-01-25 ... | reverse complement strand
GTGTAGAAATGTTTCATAATAATATAGTTGGTTAATAATGGTGTGAGCTTTGCAAATATATGTGTTGTTTTGCAAAAAAACAAAATATTACTATGAAAAATATTGTTTTTGTGATCTTTTGTTGCTTTGCCTGAAAACGTGTTTGTGCTTTGTGTTTTGCAAAATATTGTATCGCCGGCGCTATTCGGCGATGGCGCGGGCTATGGCAGATTTCATGGCTCGGCCGTCGGCCATTTCAGCGCTCAGGCGGCGTACGGCGGCTTTCATGCTGGCGCGTTCGTCGCCGCTGAGAGCGGCAAGGCGTTCAGGCAGATACTCCAGGGTGTCGACAGTTATCCCTATGCCTTTTTCTGCAACGACAGGGGCTATCGCGGCTCCCGCCCATACTATCAGCGGCAGGCCGGCACGAATGTAGAGCGATGCTTTGTGCGGAGCGTTCAAGGCGAGATATTCGCCGAAGTCGCCGGAGCATGTATCTATGCGGTCGCCGTCCCATACAAGCCCGAAATCGCCTTCGGCGCTTGCCGTGGCTATGAATTCATCGGCAGGGATGAATCCGCGGTACGTAATCTTTGCGTTTGCCGGAAGCAGCTTCTGCTCGTCGACGGACATATTGCCGAAAAGGGTCAGAGAGATGCCGGCGGTGAATTTATCGCATTGCAGCAGGAAGGAATTTTTGCGCAGGTTCAGCGAGCCGGCATATATGAGGCGCACATTTTGCGAACAGGTCGGAGCGCAAGGCTGTGCATCGCTCAGAAAATCATGTAGACCGAGTACGTCCACAGGCCGGTCGATATTGTGGCCGATCAGCCAACGGCGCATGGCATCGGTGGCTGCGATTATACGGTCGGCGTGTTGCAGACGGCGTATCTCGCTTTCAGGAGTCAGTTTCTTTCGGCGGAACGCTCCGAGATCATGGATAAAGGCCACGGTGATGGCTCCACGCAGGCGAGCTATGCGGCATATCAGCGAGAAATATTTCTTGACAGGGTATTGCAGCAATAGAACATCTTCGGCGCGGACAGTGAGGCTCATTCGGACGACTCCTGCGAGATTGATAAAGAATGTGGCGATTTTACCTCTGCCATAAGAACGCGACAGCCCGAGATTGACGGCTCCCATCGAGGCGAGAATATCCTCGTAGTCGGATTTGGCTTTGTTTCCGGCCGACAGGCGGTCGGGGTAACGGCGGCTGATGTAGCAGAGGCGCGTCATGATGTTGTGGCTGATTCAGGATGCTATAAATTCGCGAGCTGTGCGTATGTCGGCGGCATGGTCTACGTCGACAATTTTGTCGAAAGGATATGCTTTCAGCCTGAGTCCGGATTCGAGGAGCGCCCGCTGATAGTTGCGCATACGGCTTATGCCCTGTTCCATACATCCGGCCAGAACGTCGATGGCCTTAGGGGTCAGGCCGTAGATGCCTCCCGAGATGTAACGGTCGGTTCCTGTCGGCGCATCGCGGAATGCAGTAATCATATCCGTAGATGGATCGGCGTCGACATAGAGAGGCTTTTCGTCGTCGATGAATGTCGTGACGGCCATCATGCCGTCCACGTCGGCGGGAGCATCGGCGAAAGCATGGGCATAGCGGCTGAAATCCGGCTCGCGGAAGATAGTATCGACGGTTGTCAATATGAATTTTCCCGCCGGCAGCACACGCGATACTTCATAGAAACTGTGCATTGAACTTGGGGTCGATTTCACGACCAGATGGAAGTCGAAAGGCAGTTCCGGTGCGATTTTTTCGAGATAGGCGCGGACGTCGGTCATCTGCTCGTTGACAATGACACTGAGCGAGCGGGCGTCGCATTGCGAGAATATGTCGATCAGCCGGCGTATCATAGGCCGGCCGTCAAGGTCGACCATGGGTTTTGGGAGGGCAACACCCTCCTGCACCAGGCGGGAACCTTCGCCCGCGGCTATGATTGCATAGTTCATGTCAGTCTTTGCTTAGGTCGAGGACGACGTTGTCGTTGCCCTTGTTGTGGTATTGCCGCCGCAGGGGGTGGGCTGACGCATCGTCGTAGGCACGGCGGTTACGGAATATGTCGATGGCGGCATATATGGCGCAGCGCATCGATTCGGGCGATGCCAGGCCTTGTCCGGCTATGTCGTAGCCGGTGCCGTGGTCGGGCGATGTGCGCACGTATGGCAGCCCGGCGGTAAAGTTGACGCCTTCGTCCATTGCGATGGTCTTGAAAGGAGCGAGGCCCTGATCGTGGTACATTGCCAGTATGCCGTCGAATTTGCTGTAGTTTCCGCTGCCGAAAAAGCCGTCGGCGGCGTATGGGCCGAAAGCAAGAATTTTTTTCTCGCGGGCTTCGGCAATCGCCGGTGTTATTATTTCGCTTTCTTCGCTTCCGAGAAGTCCTTCTTCGCCGGCATGCGGATTGAGTGCAAGGACGGCTATACGGGGTGTGTGTATGCCGAAATCGCGACGGAGCGATCGATCGAATCGCAATAGTTTCTCCTCGATAAGCTCTTTGGTGATTGAGGCTGATACGGCGCTTATAGGTGTGTGGACGGTTGCCAGAGCCACGCGTATTTTTTCGGAACAGAGTACCATTAAAGCTTTGTCGGGTATCCGGTCGTTCGAGTTGGTATCGCCGGTGTTTGCCAGAGAGGCTTCGAGATATTCGGTGTGGCCGGGGAAAGTGAAGGTCGGACTCTGGATGCTGTGCTTGTCGATCGGAGCGGTGACCAGTACGTCGATGGCGCCTCGGCGCAGGTCTGTCACTGCGCTTTCGAGAGCCGCAAGAGCTGCAGCACCGGCTGTTTCGGATGCCTTGCCGGGGTCTATGCGTGTGTCTTCTCCTACTACGTTTATGATGCAGAACTGTCCGTCGCGGGCATCTTCGGCTTTTTCTATCTGTGTCAGTTGCACAGGGGCGAGTTCCATGGCTTTGCGGTAGAACGCGGCGATTTTGGCCGAGCCATATACTATTATGTCGCACAGATCGGCCATGCGTGTGTCTTCAAGTACTTTGAGGATTACTTCGTAGCCTATGCCGTTGATGTCGCCGTGGGTGATTCCCACTTTTATTTTTTTATTGCTCATTTGTTTTCAGTGTTTTCTTTTTGTTTTCCTGCAAGCATTCCGCAGGCAGCCTGTATGTCCTCGCCGCGCGAAGCGCGTATGGTAGCGGTTACACCGAGTTCGTTAAGACGGTCGCGGAAGGCTTCCATCGTTCGGGCATCGGCCGGGCTGCGGTCGAATCCGGGAATCCGGTGGAAGCGGATAAGGTTGACTCTGGCCGAGCTGCCGCGCAGAAGGCGGGCAAGCGCGTCGGCGTGGCGTATGTCGTCGTTGACTCCGCGCCAGACGGTGTATTCTACGGACAGGCGTCGCTGGTGGGCGAAGTCGTAGTCGCGCAGGAGAGCCATGACCTGACTTACGGGCCATGCGTTCTCGACGGGCATTATCTCCCGGCGGTCGGTGTGGAACGGTGTGTGTACGCTTATGGCGATGTGTACTTGTGTTGAGTCGAGGAAACGGCGAAGTACATTGATATTGCCAATGGTCGAAAGGGTTATGCGCCTCGGACTCCAGGCCATGCCCCATGGGGCGGTAAGTATTTCGATGGCGGCCAGGACAGCATCGGCGTTGTCGGTGGGTTCGCCCATGCCCATGAATACCACATTTGTCAGTTCTCCTGATTCCGGTACAGACAGAATCTGGTTGATTATTGCTCCTGCGTCAAGGTTGCCGTGGAACCCTTGGCGTCCGGTCATGCAGAACGCGCAGTTCATGCGGCATCCGGCCTGCGACGACACGCAGATGGTCGCGCGTTCACGGTCGGGTATTACAACGGCTTCTATATCACGCCCCCCGGCTCCAGGAAAGAGATATTTGGCTGTGCCGTCGGCCGAGCGTGCTTCGGCGACGGCCTCTTCGCGGCCGACAATCCATCCTGCGGCAATCATGCGCGAACGGGCTTCTTTCGACAGATCGGTCATGGCATCTATGCCTGTGACGCGTTTTTCGTATAGCCATCGTGCCATTTGTTTGGCGGCGAACGGTTTCAGTCCGTTTCCGGCGGCTACTTCACGCAATTCGTCGAGTGTCAGGCCGAGGAGTTTGCGTGGCGAGGCGCCGGATTTGCTTTCGGGTGCGTTTGTCATTGTGTTCGGCCGTAACAATCAGTTGAAAGCCAAAGCCATGCGTTCTACGGCTTTTGCTGCTGGGATTTTGTGGTAAAGAATTTCATATACACCGTCGAGTATGGGCATGTCGACGCCGTATCGTTCATTTATGTCGTGGATACATTTTGCCCCGTAATAACCTTCGGCAGTCTGTTCCATTTCCATGCGTGCCGCTTTTACAGAATATCCTTTGCCTATCATCGAGCCGAAGTTGTGGTTGCGGGAGAAGCGTGAATAGGCCGTGACGAGCAGATCGCCGAGATATACTGAGTCGCAGATCTGGCGTGGACGCGGACTTACGGCGGCACAAAAACGTTCCATCTCGCGTATGGCGTTGGATATGAGCATGGCCGAGAAGTTGTCGCCACGCTTCATGCCGTGGATTATGCCGGCTGCGATGGCATATACGTTTTTCAGCACGGCGGCGTATTCAATGCCTTCGACGTCGCTTGAAATTATTGTGTGGGTGTTTTTTCCACTTATACATGCTGCGAAAGCTTCGGCGCGCTGCGTGTCCGTGCAGCCTATGGTAAGGTAGGACGGCCGGTCGAGGGCCACTTCCTCGGCATGGCATGGTCCGGAAACCACAAGAGAGTTGTCGAGGCTTACTCCGAAGCGGCGCATCATGTAGTCCGATACTAGTTCGTTTCCGTCGGGCACAATACCCTTCACGGCCGAAACAACCGCTTTTTGGCTGATGTCGACATTGATCTTGTCAACATGGTCTTTGAAATATGGCGAGGGCATCACCAGCAGGAGCGTGTCGGCCTGCTCGCAGACGGCATTAATGTCGCTTGAGAAATTTATGCGGTTTATGTCGAACTCAACGTCTGTAAGGTATGCCGGGTTATGGCCCATACGACGGAAATCCTCGATGCGGTCGTCGCGCCGCATGTACCATAGTATGGTCGGACAGTTCTGCAACAGCAGTTTGGCCAGCGCTGTGGCCCAACTGCCGCCGCCCATCACGGCTATGTTCCCGGGAAATCGTTTAGTTTCCATGGTATTTATGGCTTTATTTGTCGTTGCCGGCAGCACTTATCCATGCACCGACGGCGTCGATGGTCTGGTTTGTCAGACCGAGCTTGTGTTTTTTGTTAAGTCCGCAGAGATCCTGATGGAGTTTGCCGGCAGTCTGTGTGGCGAGTGCTGCTACGGTCAGTATTCCGGCCTTATAGAGAACGGGTACCCATTCGGCGGGTACACCTGCGTTTGCAAATGTTTCGGCACTGTCGCGTTTTTCAACCTTTTCAGGACGCATCTGGGGGAAGAGAAGCACTTCCTGGATGGCGACTTGTCCGGTCATAAGCATCACAAGACGGTCCATTCCGATGCCCATTCCTGATGTGGGGGGCATGCCGTATTCAAGTGCGCGTATGAAATCGGCATCGATGATCATAGCTTCGTCGTCGCCTTTCTCACCGAGTCGCATCTGTTCGACAAAGCGTTCGTACTGGTCGATCGGATCGTTCAGCTCGGAATAGGCGTTCGCAAGTTCTTTGCCGTTGACCATCAGTTCGAAGCGTTCGGTGAGTTCGGGATTGTCGCGATGACGTTTTGTCAGCGGCGACATTTCTATCGGATAATCGGTGATAAATGTGGGTTGTATGTACCTGCCTTCGCAACGCTCGCCGAAAATCTCGTCGATCAGTTTGCCTTTGCCCATCGAGGGGTCGACCTCGATACCGAGTTCGCGGCATACTCCGCGCAGGGCATCTTCGTCCATGCCGGTGATGTCGAAACCGGTGTGTTCCTTGATTGCCTGAGCCATAGTGACACGCGGGAACGGAGCTTTGAAGCTTATAGTGTTGTCGCCGACGCGTACGTCGGTGGTGCCGTTTACGTCAAGACATATTTTTTCGAGCATGCGTTCGGTGAAAGCCATCATCCAGTTGTAGTCCTTGTAGGCCACGTAAATCTCCATGCAAGTGAACTCGGGGTTGTGGGTGCGGTCCATGCCTTCGTTGCGGAAGTTCTTGGAGAACTCGTAAACGCCGTCGAAGCCTCCGACAATCAGGCGCTTCAGATAAAGCTCGTCGGCAATACGCAGGTATAGAGGAATGTCGAGCGCATTGTGGTGGGTGATGAACGGACGAGCCGAGGCTCCTCCGGGAATGGACTGAAGTATCGGGGTTTCCACTTCGATGTAGCCTGCCGAGTTGAAGTACTCGCGCATGGAATTGTAGACCTTTGTGCGTTTCAGGAAAATCTCTTTTACGCCGTCGTTCACGATAAGGTCCACATAGCGGCGGCGATAGCGCAGTTCGGGGTCATCGAAAGCGTCGTATGTCACGCCGTCTTTCACCTTTACAATGGGCAGAGGGCGGAGCGACTTGCTGAGAACTGTCAGTTCGCGGGCATGGACTGATATTTCACCTGTCTGAGTGCGGAACACGTAGCCGCGTACGCCTATGAAGTCGCCTATGTCGAGCAGTTTTTTGAATACGACGTTGTAAAGGTCTTTGTTTTCGTCGGGACATATTTCGTCGCGGGAGATATAAATCTGGATTCTGCCGTCGGCATCCTGCAGTTCCACAAACGATGCTTTTCCCATGATGCGGCGGCTCATGATGCGGCCGGCCACGGCGACATCCCGTGCGGGGGCATCGTCCTTAAAGTTTTCGCGGATTTCGGTGCTGTGACCTGTAACTTCGTATTCAGCTGCGGGATATGGCTCTATGCCCATCTGGCGTAAAGTGGCCATGCTGCCACGGCGTATTGTTTCCTGTTCGCTCAGTTCAAGTGGATTCATATCTTGATTCTTTAATTTTCCGATTGATTTGCAAAGTTACCATTTTCCCGTGTCTTAAGCAAATCAATGCTTCCGGGTTTTATGGGTTTTATTCGAGTAGGCCTGACATTCTGCAAAAAAAATTTGTGACGTAGGTGAATTTATCGTAAATTTGCATTTGCAATGGTATCTCTAAAACGGCTCAAGAGAGAGCAAGAGAATGAAAATCAGTGTTTTGTAGATTGTAATTCGGAGATTTAATAGGGAATTCGGTGTAAATCCGAAACAGTACCCGCTGCTGTAAGTCCTATACCAAAAGTCATTTGCACGATGTCATTGAGGCAGAAATGTCTTGAGAAGGCGCATTTGACCGGGACAAGTCAGAAAACCTGCCATTGTCGTAAAATAGATATGTGCCTACGGGACTATGGGCGACAATTTCAGGTCTTTTCTGAGTCTGGCTTGGCTTTTGTGTCGAGCCGAAGCCGGAATTACCTCTGTTTTGGAATATTGGCATAATCCCGTTTGCGTGCATTCTATTGCTGCGCAGACGGGATTTTTTATGAATTATAAATTCAGTCTTTTAAGAGGAGATGAATTATAGGCCAATCAATGCGATTCTTGCACTTGCAATCATTTTACCGGCAGAATTATCGGCGATCGAGGTTCCGGATTCAACAAGCTGTTTGTTGGAGGAGGTCGTTGTGACTACACACAAACAGGCCAATGACATAATTCCTGCCCAAATCCTGTCAGGCGATGAATTGAGAAAACTAAACAGCAACAGTGTTGCCGATGCGTTGCGATATTTTTCCGGTGTACAGATAAAAGACTATGGAGGAGTTGGCGGCATAAAGACAGTCAACATCCGTTCGATGGGAACAAACCACACGGGAGTCGTTTATGATGGCGTTGAACTCGGAAATGCCCAGAACGGCCAGATAGATTTAGGTCAATTCTCTCTTGACAATATCGAAACCATATCGCTTTACAATGGCCAAAAGAGCGAAATATTACAACCTGCAAAAGATTTCGGCTCTGCCGGCTCGATTTATATGCGTACGCGTCTTCCCAAATTTGAAAGTGGTGAAACATATCATGCCCGCGGGACAATACGGACCGGATCGTTCGATTTAATCAATCCGTCAGCATTGGTCGAACTGAAACTAAGCAGGCGCGTCAATGCCTCATTAAGCGCCGAATGGATAAATTCAAGCGGTAAGTATAAATTCAGGTACCGCAGGGTCAATCCAGCCGGCGAACTCGCCTACGATACAACAGCCGTCAGGCAGAATGGAGATATAAATGCAACCCGTATAGAGCTGAACATAAATGGCTCTTTCAGGACCGGCAACTGGAATTTAAAGGCTTATAATTACAATTCCGAGCGTGGTGTTCCCGGAGCCATAGTAAATAATGTATGGCGACGTGGTGAACGGATATGGGATACAAATTCGTTTGCACAGGGACGCTATACCGGATATTTTGGCAAGTTAACCACTTTGAACAATCTGAAATATGCCTTTTATCGTACGCATTATGTCAATAATGATGACAAGCAGATAAAGATTGATAATCTTTACAGGCAGAAAGAGATTTATTTTTCTTCAGCAAACGAGTATGAGCTGTTCTCGTGGTGGAAAGTGTCGCTGAGTTATGATTTTATGTGGAATGACCTGAATGCCGATATGTATGGTTTTGCGCGCCCTGACAGATTTTCCAACTTTATATCGGGTGCTACTGCTATAAATCTTTCAAGATTCAGGCTACAGGCGAGCGCTTTGGGTACGTTTATTCACGACAGACTTCGGGGGCAACAGTCACCTGAGGATAAAAAGGTGTTCACTCCGGCGGTATTCGCATCATTCAATCCGTTACGTAACAAAGAGATTTCAATAAGGGCTTTCTATAAAAAATCATTCAGAATGCCTACGTTCAACGACTTGTACTATGCGGATATGGGCAATTCCAAACTTAATCCGGAGCATGTGACCCAGTACAATGCGGGTTTCCTTTACGACCATAACGCCGTGGGACTCCTGTCGGCAGCTCGTATAAGTATCGACGCTTATTATAACAGGGTAAAAGACAAGATTGTAGCCTACCCCAAGGGGCAGCAATTCCGTTGGACCATGCTCAATCTCGGGATCGTTGATATAAAAGGAATAGATGTAAGCGCCATAATCACATTAAGACCATTAAAAGATTTACTTTTGACCGGAAGAGTGCAATATACATTCCAACGGGCCATAGATGTCACCAATCCGGCGGATAATTACTACCGCGACCAGATTCCTTACATACCGGAGCATTCCGGTTCAGCTGTATTTAATGCAGCCTGGCATGGATGGGGCTTGAATTATTCATGGATTTATGTAGGCGAACGATATAATCAGCAGGAAAACATACGGTATAATTACACACAGCCGTGGTATACATCGGACTTATCTGTCAGTAAGGATTTCCGCTTCGGCAAAGTATCGCTTAGAGGCTTGTTGGAGATAAACAATCTTTTCAGTCAAGATTATGATGTAATAATAAATTATCCAATGCCAAAGCGCAATTACCGTTTTACTTTGACAGTAGAAATCTGAACAAATGACGTACAAATATATTTTCTTATATTTTCTGCCGCTCCTGTTGGTAGCCACGAGTTGTCGGGAGGACGAACTCGTGGTTCCCACGGAGTATGACATTATTCCGGAAACTCCCGGTGAAAACACGCATATCAGAGGTTTCTATCTCGTCAATGAAGGCAATATGGGTTCAAATAAATGCACTTTGGACTACTTTGATTACTTTACAGGACTGTATGCACGTAATTTTTACGCCGAGCGCAACCCGAATGTAATCAAGGAACTTGGTGATGTCGGCAATGATATAGGCATATATGGCTCCAAATTATATGTCGTTGTGAATTGTTCGCATAAGGTCGAGGTGATGGATGCACGTTCAGGCTTGCGTCTTGGGCAGATAGATATTCCCAACTGCCGATACATACGCTTTCATAGAGGCAAAGCATATGTCAGCTCATATGTGGGTCCGGTATTGATTGACGCCAATGCCCCTAAAGGTGCGGTGTATCAGGTAGACACACTTTCTCTATCTGTAACGGCCAAAGTCACGGTAGGTTACCAGCCTGAAGAAATGGAAATAGTCGACGACTACATGTATGTGGCAAATTCCGGCGGTTATCGTGCCCCGAACTACGATAATACGGTGTCGGTCATTCAGATGATAGATTTCAAGCAGGTGCAGCAGATTCCCGTCGGAATAAATCTGCATAGATTAAAAAAAGACCGGTATGACAAAATATGGGTCAGCTCCAGAGGCGATTACCAGTCGCGCCCCTCAAGGCTATATGTAATGGAGAAGAAACGCGGTTACAACCAGATGATCGTGACCGACACATTGGATTTGGCCTGCTCAAATATGGCATTTTTCGGTGATTCTCTTTACTATTATGCCACAGAGTGGAACAACTATACAGCTTCCAACTCTATCAGTTATGGCATTATCGACATAAAGACAAAAAAAGTGATGTCAGAGAGTTTTATAACGGACGGAACTGAAAAAGAAATCACGATTCCTTATGGTATAGCCATTCATCCCGAAACAGGCGATATATTCGTCACAGATGCAAAGAACTATGTATCGTCAGGGACTCTTTATTGCTTCGACAGAAAAGGACGAAAAAAATGGAGTGTCAGAACCGGCGACATTCCCGCCCATATAACATTTTTGCCAAGATGAAGAAAATAGCCTTGTTTTTATTGCCGCTTGTGTCCGCTTCGTGTGATCATGATATTCCGATGGTCAATCTCGGAATTGATGACACATACTATATCTATCGTATGCAGAAACTTGACCTGCATCCAGCTTTGACAGGAAAGGAATACAGATGGTATGAGGTTGATGAGGCCGGCAATGAAAAACTCCTGTCGTCGGAGCGCGACTATATTTTTATCGCAAGGGAAGAGGGCGTCTACGACCTGCGCTTCGAGATTATTGACGAATACACGCCATACGAGTTCGACTTCACCATAAATGTCGTTCACGAGGAGGTGGAGTATAGTCCATATATCAGCCGAGTCTATGAATATTGTCCTGCCCCCGGACAATTTATCAATGAAATGCCACGGTATGAGGAGGGCGACACTTATGCCGATATGCTCCATAAAGCTGAAGAATCCATTTCAGGCACCAACGACATTATGATCTCTCTTGGCGGATATGGCGGCTACGTAAGTTTCGGTTTTGACCATACTGTCATGAATGTGGAGGGGCAAAAGGATTTCAGGATATGGGGCAACACTTTCTATGAGCTTCTGCAGCCTGATAAAAAAGGTGGTTCGGCTGAACCCGGCATTGTTTGCGTGAGTTATGACGTGAATTGCAACGGCATCCCCGATGATCCATGGTATGAACTCGCGGGCAGTGAGTATTACTCAAAGGACACCAGGCACAAATATGAATTTACCTATCACCGGCCCGATCCTGACAGGAAGATTGTAGCCGACGAAGACAACAGTCTTGATGACATTTATTATATCCGCTGGACAGACAATGACGGTAAAGAGGGATTTATGGCTAAAAATATATTTCATTCACAGGATTATTATCCCAAATGGGTGGATAGCAATAGTATTTCGTTTTCCGGATCCTTATTGACCCCGAACGCGGTGGACATAAGCGGAATCGGGACATATTACATTCTTTACAGCCTACCGTGGGGATATGTAGACAATCACCCCAACGAATACGAGGATTTAAATTCCTTCGACATCGGGTGGGCAGTCGATACAGACGGCAGCCCGGTTTACCTGCCGGGTGTGGATTTTATCAGAGTGTACACAGGCCTAAATCAGCATTGCGGCTGGCTTGGAGAAACCTCTACCGAATTATGCCGAGCGCAGGATCTGCATATTCCGGCACTCCCCATTATGCCGCCTGACCCGATAAAAGATAACTTAAAACATAAATAACAAGCAATCAAAAACAAGGCGATGAGAAAATCTATTACTACTATCATGTCAATTGCGTTGGCCGCCATATCGGTAACAGCCCATCCGATTGATTTCAGCAAAATCCGGCATTGGACCGGTACCGGGCCTAATTGTGCGGCTCTTGTGATTCAATTCAATGGCGAAACCTTTGGGGGCAGCGACGCTTATGTATGGGGCTATCGTTGGGAAGATGGTCAAAATCCTACCGGCGAGGCCATGATGAAAGCTATTTGCAGCAATTCGTCCCGCCTGTCGATGCTAACGCAGTACACAGGTAGTATAGGCAGCACGCTCTGTGGTGTAGGTTACAGCCTCAATCAGGAGATGCTGTGCCATGTATTCTTCGACTTCGACAAAGCGAAAGAGTTTGAGTTCATCAACTTCGACTACTATGAAGTCAACTCTTTCATGGGACAGACTGAAGCTCCCGGCGACAATGCTCCCGTATTGGGGCAAGCAGCTATTGACGAAGCAATAATAGGAGGCACCCACTATATACAACATCCGTTTGATTACGGCAAATACGGATATCCGGCCTATGACTACGATTGCTGGGATATGGATGAAGAAATCAAGCGGAAAGCAGGCACAAATTCCTATGAACCGAAATGGCTCTCGGCTTGGTATGAAGGATACTGGAGCTATTGGTGTGCCAATAGCCCGAATCAGGACTGGATGTACTCAGGTAACGGTTTTACCGGACGTGCTCTTGTGGACGGAGCGGTGGACGGCTGGAGCTTTACCCAGTTTGAGAGTGCAATGGTAGGCGGCATGGGCGAAGGTGTGGCTCCATGCGAGAATGTAGAAATACTCTATATGCCGAAGAAATATGGCGTTTCAGTCGATGCGTCGAAATGCGTGCGCTCAGTCGGTGAGGGTGCTCAGGCTATTCCGTTGATAGTCAAATTCGGAAATCCTGCCAAGATTGACAATGTCGCTCTTATGCTGCGTTTCGACTCTGAAATGCCATCGGTGCAGGATGTGTTGTCATTGCTTGATAACGACCCTGCATTTTCGCTTGACGGTGCAACTCTGAATATTGATGCCGACGGAGATGGCGTATTCAACAAGGCAGGTGATGACACATATCTTGCAGGAGAATGGAGGTTAACGGAATATGAAGATTGTATAGTGCTGTCATGCGAGGAAGAGAACACCTCGAAATATCTGCTGTATCTACCTGCAGCAGGAAGACCGGCCGTAGTTATTCCTGATGCTTTGAGTTATAACCTTTCGGACAACAAGAATTATATCCCGGTTTTTGTACAGCGCGATATGCAATACGATGCGATCAACTACACGTGGTATCGCAGAAGCGACACAGAGGCAATTACATCATCTAATTCATCAGACATTATAAAGTCTGTTTCGACAACGGCGGCGACTTTCGGCCAACTCGCTTATACAGGAAGTAAGGCCGGAGATGTTTATCTTCATGTAAGAGTGCGTACGGGGAAGGGGGCTTCTTACACTTACAGCAATATATGCAGGTTTACTCTCCTCTCACCCGAAATCCCTCTCGAGCGAATTGAGTTTGCACAATCCATTATAGACGCTCCTCTAAATTCTACGATTGAAAATGAGATGATCTTCTATCCCGGGAATGCTACATATACCGGGCTTACTTACTCTACAAGCAACAACAAAGTTGCCACCGCAAATGCTTCCGCATTTAAGACGACAAAAACTCCTGGCAGCGCAACAATCACTGTGGCATCAATATGGAATCCCGAAGTCAAGACATCGTTCGATATCGTTTCGGCACTCCGCCACCCTGTCACGGATCTTGCCATAAAGGATATCGATGGTGATGTTATTGTGCTTAATCCCAAACAAATGATTGGAATCATTGCGGACATTACGCCGGCAGATGCTGATATACCTGACTTTACGGTAACACTTACCGGGAACGGAGATTCCAAAGAAAGTTTTATTGCCTCAATGTATAAAGTCAATTATTGGGATGAGAACAATACCCGAATCCAGTTCTATGAATTAAGTGGACATCGTGTCGGAGAATGTACGCTGACCCTGACCTCGGCTGACGGCAGTAATATATCTAAGACTTACACCATCAGGGTCGAAGAGCAGGACCGCACACCATTGGCTGACGGATATCTGGACGGTACTTTGGTGTTGAACGAAGAATGGTTCGGCCATACAAACGGCGGTATGAACTACATAACCCCCGAAGGTGAAATGATGTATCAGGTTTATGAACGTGAAAATCCCGGAATGTCTTTCGGGTCCACCTCCCAATATGCCTCTATATGGAGCGACCGGATTATCACTGTGTCAAAGCAGGCCACGGATAGCGGTGATCCGTTACCCGGAGGGGGGCGTGTGGTTGTTGCCGATGCCACTACCTTAAAGCGCATAGGCTCAATCGAGAACCTGATGTTTGGAGAGGAAACAAAAAGTGCTGACGGACGTGCAGTTGTCGGTGCAACTCCAAACAAAGCCTATGTAAGTACAAACAACGGTATATACATAGTTGACATCAATGAAGTGAAAGTGACAGGCAAAATTGGCGATTTTGCCGAATCCGGTTCCTCCGGCGATAATCTTTACAATGGACAGATAGGAGATATGGTACATGCCGGAGCATATGTGTTCGGCATCAAACAGAATACGGGTGCATTTGCAATAGACGTCAACACCGATAAAGTAATACGCCAGTATAGTTTGCCGACTGTTCAAGGTATCACTCAGATCGCCGATGGTCATGTCTGGATTGCATCTATCGACAATGGATGCGCACATTTTACCTGCATAGATCCGGAAACTCTCAGTGAGATTGAAGATATGAGTGTTACATTCCCGGCTTCTGTCGGCGCACCTACATGTTCATGGGGCGCATGGCGCAATACACCTTTCGTAGGATGCAATAGCCGTAATACTATATGGTTCTCGACCGGAGGTGGAATTGCCGGCGGTTCGGCAAGTGACAAATACTATGGATGGGATGTCGGCTCCTCCCCCAATGATATCGTGCCTGTATTTGACTTGGGCAACGCAAATCTTGTAGGTTCAAATAGCCGGGTCAAGCAAAAAACTTACGGAACATTGCGGTATGACGATCGTTCGGGTGAGTTAATCGTTATGACTACTGACGATTCCTCGTCTGGCCACTATCGCTACAACTGGATTCATTTCATAAATCCTTCCGACGGTTCAATCTTACGTACAATCGCGCTCAGACCATACTATTGGTTCCAGTCATTTGTGATCTTCCCCGATAAACATGATGCTGTAATTGACCTTGATAACATTTCAGTAAATATTTCCGATGGTGACAAAGTGATTGATATTTCAGAGCTTGTCACCGACGCGGACAATATTGATTACAATATCAATATCTATCTCGATGTCCGACCCAATGAAGCTATGGAAATGGATAATGGTGCTCAACCGGCCGCAGATATAAGGCTTGAAGATAAAATACTGACAATATCTCCGAGGGCAGCCGGCAGCCGGTATTTCACTCTTACGGCAGAATCTAACGGACGAGCCATAAGCAAAACTATTGGAGTGCAAATCAACGATATTGTTACTTCCATCAATGCGGTAAGCGATAAAATCGGTAATATTGCCTGCGACGGGACAAGAATTATTTTCAACGGCTTCAATGGTTCTACATTTGATATGTATGATCTTAACGGACGTAAAGTCATGGCATTTGACATTGATGACAATAATTATATTGCGCAGCCCGGTGATTATCAAGGTGCTTATGTTCTGACAGACTACAACGGGGTGAACGCTAAA
>ERZ778503.1499-NODE-1499-length-15721-cov-5.832248_pt1 | contig 15721 bp, 13 predicted proteins | sample MGYA00510047_ERZ778503 | MGnify/ENA primary metagenome ERZ778503 (study PRJEB29527, sample SAMN07138965) | mouse gut metagenome | material: feces | host: mouse | place: China:Nanjing | collected 2016-01-25 ... | reverse complement strand
ACTAGTCAAAAGGACACACATTTTGGCGTATAACCCAAAAAGTGCGCGTTGTGGCTTCCACTTTTTTCGGCATTCCGAAAAAAGTGGAAGAGCCCCTATCTGACCACCTTCTTCAACCCCATCAAATGATGCTGCTGCTCAACGGTGACCTGGATAATATCCAGAAACTGGGCTGGATTCCGGAAATCTTCCAGTGTCACATAAATAATCTGCCAGCCCCTTTTCAATAGGTCATTGTGTTTGGCCATGTCCCGGCGCATCTGTTCCACATCGGCGTGGTATGCACCCTGATATTCAAAGGCTATTTTGAGATCAGGGTATGAGACGTCGAGATAGCACATCCTACCTTCAAGCTGTACGCGGAAGTTGGCCACTGGCTTGCCGAATCCGTGGCGTATGAGGAACTCCGCAAGCATGGCCTCCCGGGGCGAGTCGGTGTTTTCAATGAGGAACGGGATGACCTCCATGCACTTTCTCTTGCCATGAAAACCCTTGAGGCTCGTTGCGTACCCTATGATCTCGTCCAATGTGGTCACCCTCCGGACCCTGTCGCGGCATGTGAAGTTGGCGGCGATGGTGATCAAGGTGGTCGGTGGGCAGTATTGGGCCATCTGCGCCCAACACACTTCCGGACGCACTACCTCGAACCCGCCGTCCACATGGGTGAGGAGCGGGCCGCGCCATAGATGAGCGCTCACGCCTTGCGTATGGGGCCTCTCGTCACGTCGAGGCACGCTGACATGGAGCGTGAGCGGCTTCATACTGCTGTCAGGGGCGCGGCTTCCCCAATACTCGATGGCGGTACGGTGCGAAAAGACCGGAGTGTGCTTCATATGGGGAAGCACCAACCGCATCTTGCTTCGGATGCATGAACTCAATTGCTGCGCTTCCTCTCTCATGAACGATGCCATATTGCGTCCTTTCCTATAGGTCGAATGGCCAATGTAGGGGTGCTGGCATGGCCAAGGCAATCTGAACGGGCACATGTGGTCGGACGGTCCGCGCACTTTTTTCGTCAGAGAGAACAAGTGCGCGGGCCATGAGGGGATATGGCCAAAAAGTGCGCGCTGTGGCTTCCACTTTTTTCAAGGCGTCGAAAAAAGTGGGTAAGCTGGGCCCCATGCATGAGCCGAATCCGATCGATATCGCAGCCAAAGCCTCCGGCGAGCCCACATTCCGCGAAGTCGGCGTGGGGCCATGGGAAGAGGCCCACCCCGGCGAACCCCGGCCCGACGGCCCGCGGTTCAGCGCGCAGCTGCTTGATGAGGGCGACCGCCGCAACGTGCTCGACCGCTACCGCTACTGGACGGTCGAGGCGATCAAGGCCGACCTGGACGCGCGCGGCAGGCACCCTTTTGAAGTGGCCGTGGAGAACTGGACCCATGACTTCAACATCGGCTCTATGGTGCGCACAGCCAACGCGTTCACCGCGAACCGCGTGCACATCGTCGGCCCTCACAAATGGAACCGCAAGGGCGCGTTGATGACCGAGCTCTACCAGCACGTGGTCAACCACCCTTCCATCCAGGACCTTGTGGACGACTGGCACACACGCATCGCCGCCGAGCGCGCCGAGGCCGAACGGCATATCGCCGAACTTGAACCCCAGCTGCTTGAACTGGCGCCCGGCGACCCCCGCGCCGCCGACCTGCATGCAGGGCTCAAGGAAGCCCGGCACCAACTGCACATGGCGCAACATGCCAGGGTCATCGCGCTCGACATTGTGCCAGGCGCGGCGCCGATCGAGACCTATGATTTTCCCGAACGCTGCCTCATGCTCTTTGGCGCGGAAGGCCCTGGCCTGTCACAGAAGGCCATCGATCTGGCGGACGATGTGGTGTACATCAGCCAGTTCGGCTCGGTGCGTTCGATCAACGCCGGGGCAGCGGCGGCCGTCTCGATGCACGCGTGGATCAGCCAACACGCAGACACAGTGTGAACGCCGCCCCGCACGGCACCACCCGCGCATGCTAGCCTTGCGGCGTGATCGAGGTACAGGGCATTACCAAGACATTCGGTGCCAACCGCGTGTTGAACGATGTGAGTTTTGTGGCCGCAAACGGCGCGGTCACCGGATTCCTGGGGCCCAACGGCGCCGGCAAATCCACCACGATGCGCGTGCTGCTCGGGCTGATTACGCCCGACCACGGCACCGCGCTGATCGATGGCGTGCCGTATACGCGGCAGGCGAGCCCGATGAGCTCGGTTGGTGCCGTGCTCGACGCCAAATGCGCGCCGCGCAACCGCTCCGCTTACGCGTACCTGTGCGCGCTCGCCTACACGAACAACATCGCGCGCGGCCGCGTGGACGAGGTCATGGACCTGACCGGCCTCGCCAGTGTGAAGAAGACGAAGGCGGGCAAATTCTCGCTCGGCATGAGCCAGCGCCTCGCGATCGCAGCGGCGCTGCTGGGCGACCCGAAGAACCTCGTGCTCGACGAGCCGGTGAACGGCCTCGATGCCGAAGGCGTCAAATGGGTGCGCGACCTGTGCCGCAACTGCGCGGCACAAGGGCGCGCGGTGCTGCTCAGCTCGCACCTGATGAACGAGGTGGCGCTCACCGCCGACAATCTGGTGATCATCGGCGAGGGGCGCATCTTGCGCACCGGAACCGTGGCCGACTTCGTGAGGGAACATTCGCGCCACCTGCTCTCGGTCGTCACGCCGGACGCCGGGAAGATGCATGCGATGCTCGCCGCGTCGCCCACGGTGCGCATCACCGAGAAGCCGGTGGATTCGGGGTACCCTGCCGACGCGCGCGCCTTTGAGATCGAGGGCGCGGATTTCGCCGCGGTCGCGCGCGGATTCGCCGCACACCAGATCATCGCATACCAATTCGTGCGCCAGCAGGTCTCGCTTGAGCAGGCGTACATGGAACTGACCCACGGGCATGCGCGCTATGTTGCTGCGCAGGCCGCCCAACAGCCGCAGAACGGAGGTGCGCGATGAGCCCAACCCAGCCGGCCGAACGCCATGCCGCGCACCGGCCCGTACACACGTTGACCTTCGCCGGCGCGGTGCGCTCGGAGTGGTGCAAGATGTGGAGCGCCATGTCCACCTATGTGCTGCTTGTGCTGTGCGTGGCGTTCTTCGCCGTCAACAGCCTGATGATCGGCTGGCTCCTCAATTTCATGGCGTCGCAGGAAGGCATGCCGGTGGGCATGGAAGATGTATGGACCACGGCGAGCACCGGCGCGACCGACGGCATGCTCATCGTCGGCATCCTGGGCGTCATGGTCATGACAAGCGAGTATTCGAGCCAATCCATCATCACGTCGCTCACCGTGAACCCGCGGCGCGCGATGTTCATGGACGCGAAGGCGCTCGTACTGGCCGCGGTCACCTTCCTCGCCTCGTTCGTGGGCGTGCTCGTGGCGTGGGGCTGCGCATGGCTCATGGTGCACGGCGCGGTCTCGACCGGCACGCAGGCGATGCCCGCGGCGCTGCCGTGGGTCACGCTGCTCGGCGTGCCGCTCGCGATGGCGCTCACCGCGGTCATGGCGATGGGATTCGGCGCCATGCTGCGTTCCACCGTGGGCGGTGTATTGTGCGTCGTGGGACTGTTCACGCTGCTGCCGTCGATTCTGCAGCTCGCGCAACTGCTCGGCGACCGCTTCGCGTGGATCGTCTCGGTCAACAACTGCTTGCCGTCCAGGGCACTGGAATCGTTCATCGGCGCCGGCGCCTCGTCGTTCGCCAATAGCATGGGCGCCGCCATGACGGTCGGATCGACCCAGCCGTTCCAGCCCACATGGGGCTGGGCCGGCGTGATCCTCCTGGCATGGGCTGTGGCGGTCTATGCCGCCGGCGCGGCCGTCACCGCCAAGCGCGACGTCAAGTAGCGCGGGCCTCGTCACATTTGGTTCGTATAGTAAGAGGCATGCCAACATTCACACGCGAAGAAATTATCCATCTGGGTGATCTGGCTCGCATTGCGCTCACCGACGAGGAAATCACTCGTATGCAGAGCGAGCTCAATGTGATCGCCGACGCCATCGACTCCGTGCAGGAAGCCGCCACCGCGGACGTGGAGCCGACTGCCAATCCCGTGCCGCTCGAGGCATACCTGCGCCCGGACGTGCCGGTCACGCCACTGCCGCAATCCGAAGTGCTGGCCGCCGCGCCGGCCACCGCCGACGGCATGTTCGTGGCGCCGCAGATCCTGGGGGAGGAGTGACATGACCGATACCACTGAACTCGTCAAACTGTCCGCCGTGCAGATGGCGGAGAAACTGCGCGCCAAGGAGATCACGAGCCGTGACCTCGTCTCCGCGCAGCTCGACGTGATCGACGCCGCAGAGCCGTCGATCAAGGCGTTCCTGACCGTCTCGGGCGAAGCCGCCCTGGAGCAGGCGGACGCGTTCGACAATCTGTCTGACAGTGAGAAGGCCGAACTGCCCGAGCTCGCCGGCGTGCCGATCGCGATCAAGGACATGATCGTGACGAAGGGCATTCAGACGACGGCCGCCTCGCGCATCCTCGAAGGCTGGATCCCGCCCTACGACGCGACCGTGATCGAGAAGCTCAAGGCCGCGCACATGCCGCTGCTCGGCAAGACGAACCTCGACGAGTTCGCGCAGGGCTCGTCGACCGAGCATTCCGCATACCAGAATACGAGCAACCCGTGGGACGTGGAGCGCGTGCCCGGCGGATCCGGCGGTGGCTCCGCCGCGGCCGTCAGCTCGTTCGAGGCCCCGCTCGCCCTCGGCACCGACACCGGCGGCTCGATCCGCCAGCCGGGCGCGCTGACCGGCACGGTCGGCGTCAAGCCGACGTACGGCGGCGTCTCGCGCTTCGGCGCGATCGCCATGGCCTCGTCGCTCGACCAGATCGGCCCCGTGACGCGCACCGTGCTCGATTCCGCGCTGCTGCAGGAGATCATCGGCGGCCACGACAAGCGTGACTCGACGTCGATTCCCGAAGGCCCGCGCCCGATGGTCGCCGCCGCGCGCGAAGGCCAGCGCCGCGACCTCAAGGGCCTCAAGGTGGGTCTGGTGAAGGAGCTCAACGGCGAAGGCTTCCAGCCGGGTGTCGAAGCGCGCTTCCATGAGGCGGTCGACATGCTCACCGCCATGGGCGCCGAGGTCGTGGAGGTCTCGTGCCCGAACTTCAAGTACTCGCTCGGCGCGTACTACATCATCATGCCGTCCGAAGTCAGCTCGAACCTGGCGCGCTATGACGGCATGCGCTACGGCCTGCGCGTCATGCCGCTGGAAGATGTGGCGCAGACGGCCGCGAACATGATGGCGACCACGCGCGAAGCCGGTTTCGGCGACGAGGTCAAGCGCCGCATCATCCTCGGCACCTACGCGCTTTCGGCCGGCTATTACGACGCATGGTACGGCTCCGCGCAGAAGGTGCGCACACTGATCATCGACGACTTCAAGAAGGCCTTCGAACAGGCCGACGTGCTCGTCTCCCCGACGAGCCCGACGACCGCGTTCAAGTTCGGTGAGAAGATGGACGACCCGCTGGCCATGTACATGAACGACATCGCCACGATCCCGGCCAACCTCGCCGGTGTGCCGGCCATGAGCATCCCCGCCGGACTGTCCGACGACGGCCTGCCGGTCGGCTTCCAGTTCATCGCGCCGCAGCAGCGCGACGAAGTGATGTACAAGCCGGCGGCGGCGCTCGAAGCCGCGCTCGAGGAGAGCTGGGGCGCGCCGATCTGGAGCTCGCTCAAGACGCCGTGGCTCGATGGACTGAACAAGTGAAGGTGGCAGGAAAGTAATTATGGCTGAACAACTCATGAAGTATTCCGAGGCCGTCAAGAAGTTCGATCCGGTCATCGGCCTGGAGACGCATGTCGAGCTGAGCACGAACACCAAGCTGTTCTGCCCGGCCCCGATCTCGTTCGGCGCCGAGCCGAACACCGAGCTGACCCCAGTGAGCCTCGGCCTGCCGGGGTCGCTGCCGGTAATCAACGAGGCGGCGGTGGATTACGCGATCAAGCTCGGTCTTGCGCTGCACTGCCAGATCAACGAGTGGAGCCAGTTCTCGCGCAAGAACTACTTCTACCCGGACATGCCGCGCGATTACCAGATCTCCCAGTACGACAAGCCGACGAACGGCGAAGGCTACCTCGACGTGGAGCTTGAGGACGGCACCGTGTTCCGCGTGCCGATCGAGCGCGCGCACATCGAGGACGACGCCGGCAAGAACACGCACGTGGGCGGCGCCGACGGCCGCATCGAGGGCGCCGACCATTCGCTCGTCGACTACAACCGCGCGGGTGTGCCGCTCATCGAGATCGTGACGAAGCCGATCGAGGGCGCCGGCGACCGCGCGCCGGAGATCGCAGGCGCGTACATGCGCGCGATCCGCGACATCGTGCGCGCGCTCAACATCTCGCACGCGCGCATGGAGCAGGGCAATATGCGCGCCGATGTGAATGTCTCGCTGCGCCGCGACCCGTCCGACCCGTTCGGCACGCGTTCGGAGACCAAGAACGTCAATTCGTTCCGCGGCATCGAGCGCACGATCCAGTACGAGATCCGCCGCCAGGCCGCGATCCTCGACAAGGGCGGCGAGATCCTGCAGGAGACGCGCCACTGGGACGAGGCCTCGCAGGCCACCGCCGGCGGCCGTGTGAAGTCCGACGCCGACGACTACCGCTACTTCCCGGACCCGGATCTGGTGATGCTGCACATCACGCCCGAGCATGTGGAAGAGATCCGCAAGCAGATGCCGGAGATGCCGCGCGAGCGCCGCAACCGCCTCAAGGGCGAGTGGAACTTCAGCGACATCGAGATGCGTGACGTGGTCAACGCCGACGCGCTCGACCTGATCGAGGAGACCGTCAAGCTCGGCGCCACGCCGGCCGGCGCCAAGAAGTGGTGGCTCGGCGAGCTTTCGCGCGAAGCCAACGCGAAGGGCGTGGCCCTCGAGGAGCTCGACATCACGCCGCAGGCTGTGGCCGATGTGGAGCGCCTGATCGCGGACGGCAAGCTCAACGACAAGCTGGCCAAGCAGACCGTGGCGTTCGTGCTCAAGGGCGAAGGCACGCCGGAGCAGGTCGTGGAGGCCCATGGCTTTAAGGTCGTCTCCGACGATGGGGCGCTGCAGGCCGCCGTGCAGGAGGCGCTCGACGCGAACCCGGATGTGGTGGAGAAGCTCAAGGGCGGCAACATGAAGCCGATGGGCGCCATCATCGGCGCGGTCATGCGCGCCACGAAGGGCCAGGCGGACGCCAAGGCTGTCACGAAGATCGTCATGGAGAAGATCAAGGGCTGAGCGCGCGTGCGCGTGACCGCCTGACTGTGTGCCTGCCCGGGGCCGTGCGCCCTGGGCAGGCACACCTGTTTTTTCGGCGTATATCCGGCGTTTGTTCGACGACCTCTTAGCATACAATGGAAAGATTGGAGGATGTGGGATTCTCTGATGACAGGATTAAAGGAATGATCATGGTTGAGACAGACGACCGTCTGCAGGGGGAACAGGACCGCCCGCGGGAGCTGCCCGCGCGCATTGACATACCCGATATCAGAGGGGAAATGGTGTATCTGCGCCCTGCCACGCAGCAGGACCTGGAGAAGATGGACGCCATAGACGCATACGTGAACGCCTCGGGGCTCACCGGCAAGGACCGCGTGGCCGAACGCGCCGCCGTGCATGCGTGGGTGCTGCGTTCGGAGGCCTGGGCCAACGGCACCGACGCCGGCAGCGGCATCGACGATCCCGAACAGCGCCGCACGATCGCGTGGTCGTTGATGACCACGCCCGACGATTGCGAAAGCGAGACGGTCGACGCGCAGAGCGCGACCGAGTTCCTCGGCATGATCTTCCTCATCGACATCGACGGCTGGGCGCGTTCGGCGCGCATCCAGGTGATCCTGGGCAAGGATTACCGCGGGCGCGGCTATTCGCGCGACGCGATGCCGCGCGTCATGACCTATGGATTCGCCGAACCGCCGGAGGGCCTGGGGTTGCACCGCATCTGGGTGGCGGTGCCCGAAAAGAACACGCGGTCATACTCCGTCTACCAGTCGCTCGGCTTCGTGCCGTCGGGCGTCTCGCGCCATGCCCTGTGGGACAACCGCCTCGGCAAATACCAGGACCTCAACGTGCTCGACACGCTCGACGACGAATTCGATCCGGTGCGCGCGATGGACGCGTTCGGCATGCACGTCATCACGTCGAACCCGGGCATGGAAAAGGCGCTTTCACAGCATGAGCACACGCTCGCGATCCGCAAGCAGCAGCTGCTCGCCGAATCCGGCGCTGTCATGGAGCCGGACGCGCAGGGCGACACAACAGACAAGGCAGGGATCGGCGAGCGCATGCGCTCCGATTCCGAGCGCATCGCGCAGGACGCGGTCGAATCGGAGAACACGTGGCCGTACAATTCGGCGGAGCGCAACACGTCGAAGAAGGCGTGGTGGCGCACGTTAGGCCACGACCGCATGAAGCGCCGCGCGCACACCGACGCCGACGACCAGTGAGAGCAAGGACACCAAAAGGACACCATGAGCGCAGAAGACCTCGACAACTATGAGACGAACGCCGAACTCGCGTTGTACAAGGAATACCGCGACGTGATCAAGCTGTTCACCTACGTCGTGGAGACCGAGCGGCGGTTCTATCTGGCGAACAAAGTGGATTTCAACGTGCGTTCGGCAGGGCAGGACGTGTATTTCGACGTGCGCCTGACCGACGCATGGGTGTGGGACGTGTACCGTTCCAGCCGCTTCGTCAAGAACGTGCGCATCGTCACGTTCAAGGACGTGAACGTGGAGGAAGTGCAGAAAAGCGACATCGACATTCCCGAAGGAATGTGAATCCGTCAGCCTACACCGAACTGAGTGGGGCCAATGGTCATGCCACGCCTTACAATCGTAAGGTGAAATCCAACGATGCGCCGTCTTGTGTGGCGTTTTCAAGCCAGGTTCGCCGGCAATCCCCGCATATCACCATGGTGACCATGACCATAGGCCGCCGGCGGCCACTGTGAACCTAAAGGAGTGCAACAGCGTGTCTGACAAGGAATCCGTAGTCATCATCGGCGGCGGCCCCGCTGGGCTGACTGCCGCTTGGGAACTGATCAAGGATGGCGGCGACGCGCGCTACGACGTGACGGTGCTCGAGGAAAGCCAGGAGTTCGGCGGCATCGCGCGCACCGTACGCCACAATGGCAACCGCATGGACATCGGCGGCCACCGCTTCTTCTCTAAAGACGACCGCATCATGCAGTGGTGGGCGCAGACGCTGCCGCTGCAGGGCGCGCCGTCGTACGACGACAAGAAGCTGGGGCGCAGCCATGAGCTCGAACCGGGCGGCCCCGACCCGGAGAAGACCGACAAGGTGATGCTCAAGCGCCACCGTGTCTCGCGCATCTTCTGGAACAAGCATTTCTTCGACTACCCGATCTCGCTCTCCGTGTCCACGCTCAAGGCGATGGGTCCGCGCATCACGGTGGAAGCCGGGTTCTCGTACCTCAAGTCCGTGTTCCACAAGCTGCCGGAAGACAACTTGGAGAACTTCTACATCAACCGCTTCGGCCGCAAGCTCTATTCGATGTTCTTCGAGGGCTACACCGAGAAGCTGTGGGGCCGCCACCCCTCCGAGATCTCGGCCGACTGGGGCTCGCAGCGCGTCAAGGGCCTGAGCATCATGGGCGTGCTGAAGAACGCCGTGCAGAAGCTGCTGCCGAAGAAACGCAGCAACGCCGAAGTGGAGACGTCGCTCATCGAGGAGTTCTGGTACCCCAAGCTCGGCCCCGGCCAGCTGTGGGAGACTGTCGAACAGAACTGCGTGGACGCGGGTGTGACCGTGCTCACCGGCGCCAAGGTGGTGGCGATTCACCGCGAGAACGGCGCGATCGCCTCGGTCGACTACGAAGACGCCGAAGGCAAGCGCACCACACTCAAGGCCGACCAGTTCATCTCGTCGATGCCGGTGAAGGACCTTGTGGAAGCGCTCGACACCGAGCAGGACCCGGCGCCGCAGGACATGGTGGCCGTGGCCAAGGGCCTGCCGTACCGCGACTTCGTGACGGTGGGCATCCTCGTCAAGCGCCTCAAGCTCAAGAACACGACTGACATCCCCACGCTCGGCAACCCGCCGATCGTGCCGGACTGCTGGATCTACGTGCAGGACCCGGGCTACAAGGTGGGGCGCCTGCAGATCTTCAACAACTGGAGCCCCTACCTCGTCAAGGACGTCGACGACACCGTGTGGATCGGCCTCGAATACTTCTGCGAGGAAGGCGACGACTTCTGGAACATGACCGACGAGGAGGCCACGCGCTTCGCCATCAAGGAGCTCACCCGCATGGGTGTGATCAACGGCGCCCACGAAGTGCTCGATGCGCACCGCGAACGTGTCAAGAAGGCCTATCCTGCCTATTTCGACACCTACGACCAGATGCCGGAACTCGTGGAATACCTCGATTCCTTCGGCAACCTGTATTGTGTGGGCCGCAATGGCCAGCACCGCTACAACAACATGGACCATTCGATGGCCACCGCCATCGAAGCGGTGGGCAACATCAAGGAACACCGGACCTCGAAGAGGAACGTGTGGTCCGTCAACACCGAAAAGTCCTACCACGAATCCAAATGAACTCATGACTCGGCGGCCGGCGGCGCGGGGCCTCCATGGGGAGGAAGGCCCCGCACGCCGCTCGTACGGCGGGCATAGCGCGCCGTACAGTCGCCGTTCCGTTGTACAGTAGGGGACGTCCGGCGGAACAATGCCGGACATTCCCCAAATTGACGACGGCATCGTCTGATGCTTGTTCGTACAACTCTTTGCTCAGCCATGGCGATCTCCATGCATGGCCAAAGAAAGGCACAACTCAATTGGCAACAACCTCAAACCTAGACGAGATGAAACTCCCGGAGCTCAAAGAGCTGGCCAAGCAACTGGGCCTGCGGGGCGTCTCCACCATGCGCAAGGGCGATTTGATTGCAACGCTGCAGGCCGCCCGCAGTGGCGGCGAAGCCCCGGCCGGAGTGACCGTGCGCGCCCCCAAGGCCGAGAGCGCCGCCGCCCAAAGGACCAAGAAGCAGGAACAGCCTGCGCCGGCCGCCGAGGAGCGGCAGCCCGCGCCCAAAGCACAGGTCGCCGCACAGGAGCCGGCCCAGGATGAGTCGCCGGCCTCGCAGAGCAACATGGAGATGAAGGTCACCGCGCGCCGCGTGCGCAAGCGCCGCGGTGCGGAGGTGCCGGCCACCGGCCGCACCGACGACGAGGCCGCGAGCAAGGCCGCTGATGACCTGCTCAGCACGCTCGACCTGCACGGCGACGGCCAGAAGCAGGGCCGCCGCAACGCAGAACCCCGCCCACGCCGCGGCCGCCACGCCGCCGATGTGGACGAGCAGCCGCGCCACCGTCACGCCGAACCGCGCGAGGTGCCGCAGGACCTCGATGAGATCCTCGACTCGCTGCCCGTGCACAAGAACGCCGATCACGAATCATCGAACACGCGCGCCGAGGCGCCGCACCGCGGCCGCAACCGCGCGAACAACGAGCGCAACGAGCGCAACAACAACCGCCGTAACAAGAACCGCGACAACGACAAGCGCGAGGAGCAGTCGGCGGACCTGGTGCCCGTGGCCGGCATCGTTGACGTGCTCGATTCGTACGCGTTCATCCGCACATCCGGCTATCTGCCCGGCCCCAACGACGTGTATGTCTCGATGGGCCAGATCAAGAAGTACGGCCTGCGCAAGGGTGACGCCGTCAAGGGCTCGATCCGCACACCGCACGAAGGCGACCGCCGCAACCAGCGCCAGAAGTTCGTGCCGTTGCAGTCGATCGATTCGATCAACGGCATGAGCGTGGAGGAGGCCTCGCGCCGCCCGCAGTTCAGCAAGCTCACGCCGCTCTACCCGAACGAGCGCCTGCGCCAGGAGACGACGCCGAACCGCCTGACCGGCCGTCTGATCGACATCGTCGCGCCGATCGGCAAGGGCCAGCGCGGCCTGATCGTCTCGCCGCCGAAGGCCGGCAAGACGATCACCTTGCAGAACATCGCGAACGCGATCGCCACGAACAACCCCGAGGTGTACCTGATGGTCGTGCTCGTGGACGAGCGCCCCGAAGAGGTCACCGACATGGAGCGCACCGTGCAGGGCGAGGTCATCTCGTCGACATTCGACCGCCCGGCCTCCGACCACACGACGGTGGCCGAGCTCGCGATCGAGCGCGCCAAGCGCCTTGTGGAACTGGGGCAGGACGTGGTCGTGCTGCTCGACTCGATGACGCGACTGGCCCGCGCCTACAACATCGCGGCGCCGGCTTCGGGCCGCATCCTGTCGGGCGGTGTGGACGCGCAGGCGCTTTACCCGCCGAAGAAGTTCTTCGGCGCCGCCCGCAACATCGAAAACGGCGGTTCGCTCACGATCATCTCGTCGGCGCTTGTGGAAACCGGTTCGAAGATGGACGAAGTGATTTTCGAGGAGTTCAAGGGCACCGGCAACATGGAGCTGCGCCTGAGCCGCGAGCTCGCCGACAAGCGCATGTTCCCGGCCGTCGACATCAACGCTTCGGGCACGCGCCGCGAAGAGCTGATCACCGACCCGCACGAACTGCCGGTGATCTACCGCCTGCGCCGTCTGCTCGGCGGCCTTGAGCCCGAGCAGGCGTACCAGACGCTCGTGCCGCGCCTCAAGAAGACGATGACGAACCACGACTTCTTCGGTGCGATTCTGCAGCAGGGCGGCGGTGCGATCAACGGCAATACCGATCACTGATCCGCGTACGCGTACAGCATGAAGGGGCGCTTCCCATACAGCACGGGAAGCGCCCCCTTCAATGCATGCTGAGCGACGCTCCGTGCCCGCTCCGTCCGCATTTGGGCGCTCGGCGTATCGGCCCATGGCGTAGGGGGAACCGCCCGCATGCGCCTATTGTGGATAGAGGATTTGACGAGGTCATTCTGGAAGGCGTGTGCATGATGACTGACCATGAAAGCGATGCGTGTGCGTTAGACGACAAAGACCGTATTATCCTTGAATCACTCGAACATGATGGCCGCATGACGCTTGCGCAACTCGCCACGGCAGCCTCGCTCTCCGTGTCCGCCACACAGTCACGTGTGCAGAAACTCGAGCACAAAGGCGTCATCACCGGGTACAAGGCGATCCTCGACCATGAGAAAAGCGGCCAGCCGGTGAGCGCATACATCTCGCTCACCCCGCTCGACTACACCGAGGCGTCGCTGATCCCCGACCGGCTGCGTGACGTGGACGGCATCATCTCGTGTGACGCCGTCTCCGGCTCATCGAGCTATCTGCTCATGGTGCGCGTGGCGTCGACGCGCAAACTGGAGACGCTGCTCAACACAATCCACGCAGCGGTGCCGGTCAGCACCGACACGACGATGGTGCTGCGCCGCTATTTCGCGAAGTGAGCCCCGCCGCGGTATGCTCAACACCATGACTATTGAACACCAAGAACCGCAGCGTTCCGCTGCGCGCGCAGACGGCGAAACGGTCATCGATTCCGAAGGCGACTGGCACGACGACGAAACCAAACAGATTGTGCAGCGCATCGAAGTGCTGCGCCAATCCATCGACAACATCGACATGGCCATAGTGGCGTTGCTGGCCGAACGGTTCAAGGCCACGACGCAAGTGGGGGTGCTCAAGGCCGAAGCTGGGTTCGCTCCGGCCGATTACACACGTGAGGAATACCAGATCGAACGCCTGCAGCAGATCGCACAAGGTGCTGGGCTCGACCCGCAGATCGCGCTCATGTATAAGGAATTCGTGGTAACCGAAGCCAAGAAACGCCATAAGCGCATCGCGGACTCCGGCGACGACCCAGGCGTGCTCGACATCTTCGCATAGTCACCAACAGGAAATCACCACAGGAACGGGGAACCACACCGTGCACAGGAGTCTGCGCCACATCTGCGGCGCCACACTGGCCGTGGCACTCGCGGCGATCACACCCGCGATGCCCGCATCGGCCGCCACGCCGTCGCCGGGGCAGCAGGTGGCGGCGCAGGACGCCGCCGCACGATTCGTGGGGCATGATGTGTTCACCACCCTCGAAGTGATTGACGCCCGCCGGTTCTACATCGCCCCGCGCGAAGGCGACAATGGGATCACCCACATCGCGACCAACGCCGCCCTGCCGTGGGACGCGAGCGTGGACTACACGCTCGACGGGCCGAGCGCCACCGGCGCGCAGGTGCACGGGGCGAAAGGCATGGTCGGCATCCATGTGCACATACAGCCCAACAATCTGGCACAGGGCGACATGCAGCGGTTCGCACGGCAATTGCGCCCCGTGGTGGTGTTCACCATCCCCACACGCGACTGCACCGACATCAGCGCGGACGAGGGCGTCTCGCTCACCCAATCGGGGCAGAGCACCGTGGTGGCGGCCACCGCGAATCCCGGCGAAGCCGTCGACTTCCGCGTATACGCCGACGCCAAGCGGTTTTCGATGAGCCCGGTGGCGCTCGCCGCGCTTTCCGCGGACACGCCCGACCATTACGCCAGCGCCCTGCGCACGCTTGCCGACCAGTCAGGACGGCTGACCTCGTCCATCGACGCCGACGCCAGCACGCAGGCTGTCAACGGCGCACACGCCGAGCTCATCGCCACCCTCGCCACACTGCGTGACCAGGAGCGGGCGCTCGCCAAGTCGGCGATCGAGGAGCGCACCGCAAACCACCAACGCGCGTTCCGTGATTACATGGCCGCATATGTGGGCTCGTACACCAACCACCTGTCCGGCTCGATCGGCACCAAAACGCAGCTCAGCGCGCTCATGGGCACTGCGGGGGAGCTCAAGGGGGACACGCCCCTTGCGCATGCGGTCACCGGACTGGCCACGGCGGTCAACGAGCTGAGCGATGCGCACCAGCACACGGGCGCCGCCGACGAGGTGGACCGGATCATCCAGCGCATCCGCCAGCAGGGCACGCAAGGGCTCGCCGAGGAGCTCAAGAAGACCGCCGGCGAACAGACGCGCATCGGCGCCAAAGAGTACAGTGCGGGCCAATCGCAGCTGTCGCAGGCCATGATCCCGTATTCCATGGCGTATACAGACGCCTACACCGCGCATCTCGACACACTCGCGGGCGGCAATGTGGGCGCAGCCGCGCAGTTCGAGCAGCAGGCGATCGAACAGACGAACGCGGACAATGCCACCGACCCCACGCTGAGCGGCGATATGCAGGGCGTGAACGCGGCGATGGCGACCTTGGCGTCCGCGCGTGAGCACACCGGCGCCGGCAGTGCCGCACGGCAGGTCCTGCTGCGGTTCTCCGGCCGGTTCGGCGGTGATTCGGCCGGCACAGACGGCGTGGAGCCGATCAACGAGATGCAGCCGGCGTTGCGGCATTCGCCGCTCGCCCAGCAGGCATACCGCGACTGGTACGCCTATTCGATCGGCGGCCGTGCCGAGATGCTGCGCGCCAAGCGCATCGCCGCGGCCCGTGCCGAGGAGCAGAAGGCGCGTTCGGCGAACGGCGGCGATGACATGTCGACGCTCGTCAGCGCATCGAACGACGACGCTTCGGCCGACGTGGCGAAATACGCGGGTTCCGTCACGAAGTCGCTCGGTGGCGGTGGCTCCACTGCGACCGCGCAGGGCGGCGGCAGCGCCACGCATACGGGCGGTGGGTCGATTCCCGAAAGCGAACGGCTTGCCACACAGCTGGGCTATTCCGGCTTGGCGAACCACCAGCTGATTGTGCCCAGCACGCAGCACCTCATCGACGAGACCGTGCAGATCGGTTCGATGGCGCAGGCACTCAGCG
>ERZ778503.1479-NODE-1479-length-15947-cov-5.388749_pt1 | contig 15947 bp, 13 predicted proteins | sample MGYA00510047_ERZ778503 | MGnify/ENA primary metagenome ERZ778503 (study PRJEB29527, sample SAMN07138965) | mouse gut metagenome | material: feces | host: mouse | place: China:Nanjing | collected 2016-01-25 ... | reverse complement strand
CAGCAAGTTCATAATAAATGATGTCGTTTGGAAGCCTTCGTGAAACAACCCTGTTTATAAAGAAACATTTTATTGCTTATTTAGAGAGAAGGTAGTATTATAAAACTATGGAAATAATATCGAAGAATATAACTGTCGAAATTTTTTTTATTTAATATGTAAAGTTTCTGCATAGATGCAAAAAGATTTTGAGAAGTTATACAAACAAAAGGAGGGAACCCTATTGAACTTTGAATTGGTAGAAGAAGACAATATTAAAGTAAACAAACACACATATTTTTATGATTATGATGATGGCAGCGTTGAGGGCATGATTCAGGAGATTATGGAGACACCACAATTTCCAACTTTGAGTGAATTGGTTATTGGTGATTGGGGAGAAGCGTGGGATGACGGTTGTCAACCAATCATTGATGGCATTGTAGCAAATGCAGATAAATTTTCGCACATCAACAAATTGTTTATTGGAAATATGGATTATGAGGCCTGTGAAGTATCCTGGATTATTCAGGGAAATTACAGTGAGATTTGGTCTGCAATGCCGCAGCTAAAAGAACTAACCGTCAAAGGTAGTATGAATTTGCAATTAGGAGATGATATCTGTCATGAGAACCTAGAAGCGTTGACAATTATCTGTGGGGGATTGCCGAAAGATGTTATAAAGTCTATTCAAAAGGCAAAATTTCCCAAGTTAAAAAAATTGCTTCTCTTTATCGGGGTTGATGATTATGGTTTTGATGGGGATGCAGACACTATTAAAGAACTTTTGGAACAGGCAGATTTTCCAGAGCTTACTTATCTTGGTATCACGAACAGTGAAATACAAGACGAGTTGACGGAAGTTGTTTTAAACAGTAAATTTATGGGACAGATTAGTGTTTTGGATTTGTCAAATGGGACGATATCAGACAAGGGTGGTGCACTGATTTTAGAAAAAATCTCTGACTATCCAAATATCAACAAGCTAGATTTACATCATAATTATTTTACAGATGAAATGGTCGAGAGATTAGAAGCACTTCCAATTAAAGTAGATGTTTCTGATCAGGATGAAGCTGATATTGATGAGGATGATGGTGAGATTTACATGTATGCCATTTTGACAGAATGAGACAAGCTGTGATATTAGGCAGTCCAGATACCAAGAGGACAATATATCTGAAAAAGGCAGCGGAACAGGAAAGATTGCCTATAATTTTTGTGGATTGGAAAAGTTGGACAAAACAGCACTCTCTGCCTGCGGTAGAGGCACTTTTGATAAAAATCGATCCACCGCTATGGTCTAGTTGTTCTCTTGAGGAATTAAACAAATTAACGGACGAGTATATGTATCAGCTCAAAGAACTGCATCGATTATCGCAGACGCGAAAGATTACATTTTTAAATGAACCTTTTGTGATAGCTGAACTGTTGGATAAGAGGGCGTGTAAAATGAAGCTACAACAGGCAGGAGTGCGTGTGACAGAAGTGTTGCAGATGCCAGTTTGTCTGAGTAGTGGAAAGGATACTGTAGAGTTACTTTTTGAGGAGATGCGCAGACAGAGGGTTCATCAAGTGTTTATTAAACCAGTAAAAGGTTCTGGTGCAGCGGGAGTTTCTGCACTGCGTTGGCAGCCGCAGACAGGACAAATGGTACTCTATACTTGTGCTTTACTACAGGCAGATTCCACATTTGTAAATACGAAACGGCTGAGACGTTTTACCAATAAAGAGGAAATTATTCCTTTGTTGCGCTGTATTTTAGATTTGGACTGCATTGTGGAACGGTGGTATGCCAAGTCTAAATATCATGGATATTCTTATGATTTGCGGGTTGTAATGCAGGAGGGACAATTAGACTTTCTGTTAGCAAGGCTCTCAAAAGGACCGATTACCAATCTTCATTTAAATAATCACCCTGTAGAGATTGCTATGTTGGGATTGTCTCAACATACGCTTGAAGAAATAGCACAGTTATGTAGGGAGAGTATGGCACTTTATCCTGGACTGCGGAGTGCGGGGATTGATATTTTATTGGAAAAAGGAAGTTTGCGGCCAAGAATTATAGAAATGAATGGACAAGGCGATTTAATTTATCAAGATATTTATCACGAAAATAAGATTTATTGTCATCAAGCAAAGATGATAAAAGAATGGTTGCAAGAAAATAGGGAGTAAAGAATGAGTGAAGATACAGTTCGGACAACGGCGCATGAAGTGCCATTTCGGTTGTTTGCATCTGCCAGAAAAGAGCGAAAACCTTCAGTGGATATGATGCAAGTGGTGGGAGCTTCTGATATTCTGTTTGTGTGTTTGGATACACTACGTTATGATGTGGCGGTGCAGGAGGAAGCTTCTGGTGGCACCCCTGTATTAAATCAATATGGATTATGGCAAAAGCGACAGGCGCCAGGGAATTTTACGTATCCTTCGCATCATGCGATGTTTGCAGGATTTCTACCTTGTCCGTTCGAGGCAAAAAACGTGACGGACAGGGAACTTTTATTTTTTCCCAAAGCGATTGGTCTTGGAAATAAGACACCAGAAGGAGCATTTAGCTTTTCTGGAAGTACAATTATGGAGGGGCTTGAAAAAGAAGGATATGAAACGTGGTGTGTAGGTGGAGTAGCATTTTTTGACAAACGTTCAGATTTGGGAAAAGTGTTTCCTTCTTATTTTCAAAAGAGTTATTGGAATCCGTCTTTTGGTTGTCTAGCGAAGAACAGCACAAAAAATCAGGTGGATTTTATACTGAAAAAAGTTGCGAAAGCGGACTCAGAACAGCATATTTTCCTGTATTTAAATGTGGATGCAATCCATTATCCAAATTATTTTTATTTTGAGGGTGCCTCTAATGATAGCGTTCAAAGTCATGCAGCCGCACTTCGATATGTAGATGGAGAGTTGGGTAGATTGTTTGCAGAATGGAAAAAGCTGCGGGGGAGTACATTTGTAATTTGTTGTTCCGATCATGGAACTTGTTATGGAGAGGATGGCTGCCAATTTCATGGTGTCAATCATCCAATAGTAAACACTGTTCCATATAAGCATTTTTTTATTTGATTGTTTTATGATTACAGTTTACTTGTTTGTCAAACTAGCACTGCGGCTAGTAATGTTTTGTGAAAGAAGGGGGTAAAAGTGAATCCCTATATTCAATATATGTACAGTTATCCGCATAAGACTGCATACCGTCCACTGACAGGTGTTCGTTTTTGTGACTATGTTTCAGCTTTGGCAGGAAAAGGACATGGTTTATATTTGCATATTCCTTTTTGCCAGTCAAAATGTGGTTATTGCAATTTGTTTTCTGTGACTGGTATGGGACAGGAAGAAATTGACAAATATCTTGATACAATAAGGCGACAGAGTGCGCAGTATGAAGAAGTTCTAGAATCGGTTCAAACGGAGTTTTCTGAATTGGTGATTGGTGGCGGAACGCCTTTGTTCTTGACAGAAAGACAACTTGAACAAATGTTTAATATTGTGGAGCAGCATTTTCGTTTTTCACAAAAGCGGGAATTGGTGGTGGAAACTGCTCCAAATCAGACAACAAAAGAAAAGCTTACAATCTTAAAACAGGCTGGGGTGTCGCGTGTCAGTATGGGGATTCAGAGTTTTTCTGACAGAGAACTTAAAACACTAAAAAGACAACATACCGCTCAGAAGGCAAGAGAGGCACTAGAACTGATAAAAACTTGTGATTTTCCTTGTATTAATGTAGATTTTATTTATGGGATTCCAGGGCAAACAGAGACAAGTTTACTGGATTCGCTAAAAGAAGCCCTGCGGTTTGAGCCGGAGGAAATTTTTTTGTATCCATTGTATGTAAAACACGGTGCGCGTATGGAACGCGAAGGTGTTGTTTTGGAGCCAGAAGCTATTTTTGCACAGTATCAGGCGGCGCGTGCTTTTCTTTGGGCGGAAGGATATCGCCAGGATTCTATGCGACGATTTGTACGCCAGAAAGTAGCGCGTGTTTTTTCAGAGTGTGGATTTGGTACTTCCATTGGACTGGGGTGTGGTGGCAGAAGTTATCTCGGCAATCTTCATTTTTGTAGTCCTTATGTGATTACTAGAAGTGCATGTATTGAGTGTCTAAAAGATTATGAAAGCACAAAAGATTTTATGGAAATTACACATGGAATTTTGCTCTCTGAACAGGAGCAGAAAAGACGATATCTTATACGGCATTTACTAATTCGCCCTGGATTGAATCGAAGTCGATATCAAGCGTTATTTGGAAAAGATGTGTTGGAGGAGTTTCCTGTGTTGCATGAGTGGATGAAACAGGGATTTGTAGAGTTACAGGACGAGTTTGGAGAAGCAACGTATTTTGCTTTGACCGATGTAGGATTGGGTTTTTCTGATTATATTGGACCGAAATTAATTTCTGAAGAAGTAAATAAAGCGATGCACGAGTGGGAGACTATTTATGGACAAACATATGATTTTATATCGAGGAAGTCTTAAAAGTTGTAATTATCATTGTTCCTACTGTCCATTTTCAAAGCATTCTATGTCAGAGCGAGAACTTGAAAAGGATAGAATGCAATGGTTTTCCTTTGTTGAAAGTGTTCAAAAAAAGGCAAAGACAATGCATATCGGTGCGCTGATGGTTGTGCCTTATGGCGAGGCAATGATTCACTCTTGGTATTGGCAAGGTCTGGCGTATCTTAGTGCGCAGATAGAATTAGAAGCAGTGGGAATACAGACCAATCTGAGTTTCTCTGTATCCGATTTTTTATATTGTTTTGAAAACGCAGGAGGTGTACTAGCAAAGTTAAGACTTTGGGCGACATTCCACCCAGAAATGACATCTGTGTCAGAATTTGCTGCAAAATGCAAAATTCTTGCAAAAAAAGGGATTTCTATTTGTGCAGGAAGTGTTGGCGTACCAGAAAATTTAAATTTGTTGCAAACGTTAAAACAAGAGTTGCATTCCTCAAATGAAAATGGACAGGATATTTATCTCTGGGTCAATAAAATGGATGGTTTAAGACGTTCGTATACACAAAAAGAGTGTATGGATTTTTTGGAGATTGACCCTTACTTTCAAAGAGAATTGGTATTGATTTCTGCCAACACAGCACTTTGCCAGGGGCGCTTATTTGTGGAAGCCGACGGAAAAATGCGCACTTGTAATATTAGCGCGACTTTAAGTGATGGAAAGCGTTGGGAAACATTGGAGGAGTTTCCGAATCCAGAATGTAGTCGAAAACAGTGTTCCTGCTATCTTGCATATGGAGGGCGGGAAGATTTTATGAATCAGATTTTATTTGGTCCTTATCCGCTGTTTCGGATTCCGCGTCGTCCCAAGGCAGTTTTTCTGGATATTGAGGGAACTTTGTTGCCAAATAAAGAAACGACAAAGGTTCCAGCAGGTATTATGACAGGATTGGAGGCACTTGCGAGAGAGGAAATACCGCTGTTTTTTGCTACAACGTTACCTTATAAAAAAGCGATGGAGCGCTGTCGCAAGATTCGCCATTTATTTGCGGGTGGTGTTTTTGCAGGTGGGGCACATGTGGTGTTAAACCAGAGACAAGAATATGTTTGTGCGTTGAAGGGTGCGTGGCTCACAGAAGTTTTTTCTTTACAGCAAAAATTTGGTTTTCGAGTATTCGCTTATCGAGAACATGATACACTATATAAAGTCACACTGTTGCGTCCGATTCAAAAATTCTGGAAGATGCAGGAGGCCGAAGAATTAATACACTCCATTTCCTTTGATGACGAGTGCATACGATATTTTATAGAAGAAAACTGTTTGCAGATTGTCTCTGATATCGCAGATAAAGCCAGTGGGGCAAAAAGATTGTGTGATTGGCTGGGAATCTCTCTGAAGGATGTTGTCTCAGCAGGTGATTCTGAGGAAGATAAGAAAATGATAAATTGTTATAATCATCTTAAATAAATACGAACTCTGGCGTGGGTATGAATTGGAACTTGGAACTGCTACAAGGCATAAAAGTTTTCCAAAATACGGTTGACAAACCTAAACTGGTTCTGTATAATAAATGAATGTGTGGATAGGAGTCTGCTATGTTAGTGAATTTGACAGATGTATTTACAAATGAAGGACAAGTACAAGAGTTGACTGTTTCCTATGAGGCAGATAAATTTTCAAGTCTGTCAGGAACATTTTTTATTAAGGAAAAGAGTCCTGTTGTGCTGAAACTTTCTAATATAGGGCAATCAAAGACATTGGTTCAGGGAAGAACAAAACTAGTGTTTGTATTTCCTTGTGATAGATGTTTGAGAGATGTTGATTATACATTTGATTTATCCTTTGACAGCATTGTTGTATCACCAGATTATATAGGTGATGATATAGAAGATGAGGATTCATTGGAGCTTATGGAAGGATATCACTTAAATGTAGATGAACTTATCAATAATGAATTGTTATTAAACTGGCCAATGAAGATTCTGTGTAAAGAGGATTGTAAAGGAATTTGCAAAGTTTGTGGCAAGAATCTAAATGATGGTGTGTGCGGGTGCGATGATTTTGTACCGGACCCCAGAATGGCAGTAATCAAGGATTTGTTTAATGCGAATAAGGAGGTGTAACGAACAATGTCTATATGTCCAAAAAATAAATCTTCAAAAGCAAGGAGAGATAAGAGAAGGGCAAACTGGAAAATGAGTGTACCTACATTGGTAAAGTGCAGTAAGTGTGGCGCTTTAATGATGCCTCATAGAGTATGCAAGGCTTGTGGCTCTTATAATAAGAAAGAGATCATTGCAGTAGATTAATGCAATGATTTCCATTTTAAATAGCAAGGTGTAAAGTCTTATGAGATAATTAAGATTTTACACCTTGTTATTTTATGTGTACGATTTTGTTTTTTCTTGATTTTTGATGATAGGTTTAGTATATTTATATACATATGGAGGATTATGGCAATGGATGAAATGACCAAGATAGCAGTGGATGCGATGGGCGGCGATAATGCCCCTTTGGAGATTGTGAAAGGGGTTGTGGAGGCTGTCAATGAAAATAGTAAGATCAAAGTATATTTGACAGGCTTGCAAGAAGTGATTAAAAAGGAGCTTGTACAATACACATACAATACAGAGCAGATTGAAGTAGTAAATGCTACAGAGGTGATTGAAACAGCAGAACCTCCTGTGATGGCAATACGGAAAAAGAAAGATTCTTCTATTGTTGTTGCACTCAATCTAGTAAAAAATGGCGTTTGCGATGCATTTGTTTCCGCTGGAAGTTCTGGTGCAGTGCTTGTTGGCGGTCAGCTAATTGTAGGAAGGGTTAAGGGAATTGAAAGACCACCTCTTGCACCACTTATTCCAACAGAGACAGGTTGTGCTCTTTTAATTGACTGTGGGGCGAATGTAGATGCGCGTCCTTCGCATCTAGTACAGTTTGCAAAAATGGGTTCTGTGTATATGGAAAGTGTTGTAGGAATTTCAAATCCAAAGGTTGCGATTGTAAATATCGGTGCGGAGGAGGAGAAAGGCAATGCACTTGTAAAAGAGACATTCCCGCTATTAAAGAATTGCCCAGAAATTAATTTTATAGGAAGTATCGAGGCGAGAGACATTCCAACAGGCTATGCAGATGTGATTGTGTGTGAGGCATTTGCGGGAAACATTATTTTAAAACTTTATGAAGGGGTCGGCGCTACTTTAATTAAGAAAGTAAAGGCTGGCATGATGACTTCACTTAGAAGTAAAATCGGTGCACTTTTAGTAAAACCAGCACTCAAAGAGACATTGAAAGCATTTAGCCTTGATGCATATGGTGGGGCGCCATTATTAGGATTAAATGGCCTTGTGGTCAAAACACATGGAAGTTCAAAATCGGTTGAAATTAAAAATTCAATTCTTCAGTGTGTGACTTTTAAGGAGCAAAAAATCAATCAAAAAATAAAAGAGAAACTATTTATATCTGTCTAGGATGGGACAGATATATTCGTTATAAGCTTATGATAAGGATAAACAGGGAAGGATCTGGTAAAATGGAATATGAGGCTTTGAAGAAAGTTATGGCAGCTGTTTTGGGTATGGATTCCGAGGAGATTAAAATGGACATGACTTTTCTTACAGATTTAGGAGCGGATTCGTTGGATTTATATCAGATATTTATGGGAGTGGAGGAGGAGACAGGACTGCATATACCAACAGAAGGTTTGGACAAGATAACAACAGTGCGGGAGGCTGTCCAATGGATCGAAAAAGCAAGAAGTCCTTTATAAAGTTTTTTTTAATGCACACGGATATGGAAAGGAAAACGTTGCTAAAGCGGCTCATGTCCGGCGCGGCGAGTAGGAGAAATTTCCCTACTCAATTAAAGTTATGCGATAAAAGTGGGAGTAAGAATAAGAATGCGAAATATGACAAAGGCGCTGCAGGAACTGCAGGAAAAGATTGGATATCAGTTTCACGAAGAAGTACTGCTTAAGCAGGCATTGACACATAGTTCTTTTGCTAACGAACAAAAGATTAATAAGCTGAAAAATTATGAAAGATTGGAATTTTTAGGAGATGCTGTGCTTGAATTGATATCCAGTGAATTTTTGTACAATGAAAATGTGGACATGCCCGAGGGGCAATTGACAAGATTGCGCGCCTCTATGGTATGTGAACCAGCACTTGCATACTGCGCAAGGGATATTCGTTTAAACTCGTATATTTTGCTGGGAAAGGGAGAGGAGGCCACCGGAGGCAGAACGAGAGATTCTATTATTTCTGATGTTATGGAAGCTGTAATTGGGGCGATTTTTCTTGATGGCGGCATTGAAAATGCGAAGAAATTTATCTATCGTTTTATTCTTTCTGACTTGGAAGATAAGATTTTGTTTCTGGACAGCAAGACACTTCTTCAGGAAGAAATACAGAAAAAAAATACAGCGCAGTTACGTTATGTGTTAGTGGGAGAAACAGGGCCAGACCATGATAAACAATTTCATGTGGAGGCATATCTTGATAATCAGCTTATTGGCTGTGGTGTGGGAAGAACGAAAAAGTCGGCGGAACAGCAGGCAGCATATGAGGCATTGTTAAAAATTAAGGGCAGAAAGAAATAAGTGCGAACTGTGGGGTAAGGAATGTATTTAAAGAGTATAGAAGTGCAGGGATTTAAATCATTTGCAAATAAGATTGTGTTCCAGTTTCATCAGGGAATTACTGGGATTGTAGGGCCAAATGGTTCTGGTAAGAGCAATGTGGCAGATGCTGTGCGATGGGTGTTGGGTGAGCAGCGTATTAAACAGTTGCGTGGAGAGTCCATGCAAGATGTTATTTTTTCAGGCACAGAGCTTAGAAAGCCGCTGGGCTATGCATATGTTGGAATTACATTTGACAATGCTGACCACAAGCTTGCAATTGATTATCAGGAAGTAACAGTGGCGAGACGTTTATATCGTTCAGGCGAAAGTGAGTATTCTATCAATGGAACTCCCTGTCGTTTGAAGGATGTAAATGAACTTTTTTATGATACAGGTATTGGTAAAGAAGGATATTCTATTATTGGGCAGGGACAAATTGAAAAAATCTTAAGTGGAAAGCCCGAGGAAAAGCGTGAGCTTTTTGATGAGGCAGCAGGCATTGTCAAATTTAAAAAACGAAAAACTGCTGCACAAAAGAAACTTGAGGATGAAAAAAATAATCTAGTGCGCGTGTCAGATATTTTAAATGAACTTGAAAAGCAAGTGGAACCTCTTAAAAAACAATCGGATAAGGCGAAAATCTATCTCCATAAAAAAGAGGAACTCAAAGAGTTAGATATCAATGTGTTTCTCTTGGAAAATAAAAAGTTGACAGAACAGCTTAGCGAAGTAGAAAAGAAGTGTACCATTGCACAGGAAGATTATAATCACACTACACAACAATATGAACAAATCAAGATAGAATATGATGCAATTCAAACTAAGATTGAAGCGTTAGAACAACAGATTGAATCCAATAGAAATGAATTGACACAAGCGAGTGTCATCCGTGGCAAATTAGAGGGTGAAATTAATGTTTTAAAGGAACAAATTAAGGGATTGCAGGGAAATGAACAGCATTTTCGGGAAAGAAGCGCTGTAATACAGCAACAGATTGCAGGAAAAGAAAAAGAATGTGCTAAAATTTTGGCCAACAAGGCAATTCTTGATGAGAAAACTGCGAAACTTGCGAGAGAACGAAATGAGGAGAAAGAGATACTCTTTCAAGTTCAAATGCAAATTGAGGAACGAAATCATCAGATTGAGGAAAGTAAAAATAAGATTATTGTCCTGTTGAATGATAGAGCAACAATTAAATCAAAACTAAGTAGTTTTGATACTATGATGGAACAATTGCGTATTAGAAAGGCAGAGTTAAATTCAAGGCTTTTGCGTGCCAGAAGTGACGAGGCAGAGCGCGATATAGAGATTAAGTTGCTTCGTGAAGAATTTCAGAAAATTAACGATCAGATAGTGGAAACTAACACACAATTGCGTGCACTTGAGAAACATAACACAACTTTTAGAGAACAATTAAGCAGTAAAGATAGAGAAATCAATGAAAATCAAGTTGTATATCAACGTTATAAATCTCAGCTTGATACGATTTCAAACCTCACAGAACGATATGAGGGTTACGGAAATAGTATCCAGAAAGTGATGGAACAGAAAGAGCAAAATAAAGGGATTGTCGGAGTTGTCGCAGATATTATAAAGGTCGACAAAGAGTACGAGATAGCGATTGAGATAGCACTTGGTGGAAGCATTCAAAATATTGTCACAGAGGACGAGGAGACAGCCAAAAAAATGATTGAATTTCTAAAAAAGAATCATTTTGGGCGCGCTACGTTTCTTCCGCTTACTAGCATTGCAAAACCACAAGCGTTCAAGATATCAGATGCATTAAAAGAAAAAGGAGTAATTGGACTTGCGAATACACTTGTGCAGACAGAAGTAAAATATGAAAATGTGGCAAAGACAATGCTTGGAAGAATTTTGGTAATTGATCATATTGATAATGCAGTCAAAATTGCAAAAAAATATAATTATAGTATTAGAATGGTGACTCTGGAAGGGGAAATGCTTGTGCCGGGAGGCGCCATTAGCGGAGGAGCTTTTAAAAATAATTCCAATCTTTTAGGTCGTAGGAGAGAGCTAGGAGAACTAAAACAGAAATTAAGTGCTGCAAAGGAAAAGCTTAATATTGCTATGGTTGATATCGAGAATATCAAAACAGAGCGTAATCATGTCAGAAAAGCGATTGAAGAAAAAAAAGCAGAACTGCAAGAATTGTTTCTTAAGCAAAATACTGCAAGAATGAATGTGGTGTCTGCTGAGGAGAGAAAAAGGGAAGCCGAACAAGGATTTGGCACATTGCAGGAAGAACAGCAGGAGATTGAGCAAAAAACGATTGAGATACATACCAATAAGGAAAAAACGCGAAATGACTTAAATGTGTCGGAGGAAGCAGAGAAAGAACTGGAAGAAGAAATTACCACACATCAAGAAGAACTAGAAAAATATCGAATTGAGGAGCTTGACCAGACAAGAAAAGTTAGCGAGTGCGATGTTGCGTATGAAAGAATGCTTCAAAAACAAGAGTTTGAACAATCAAATTTAAATCGTATTGAAGAAGAACAAATGCGTGGCAAAGAGGAACTTGCTGAGGTACAAGCCAGTCTTGATGATTGCCTGATAGAGATTCAAAACAGACAGAAAAATATGGAGGAAATTAGAAAGACGATTCTTGTATCGCATACTACGCAGTCTGATGCAGAAATTTCGTTAAAAGAAAGGCAGAAGACAAAAGAAGAATTCTCTCGAAAACAAAAAAAATTCTTTCAGACAAGAGAAGAAATTTCTGAGAAGAAAAATGCGCTGGACAAAGAAGTGTACAGACTTCGTTCTCAACAAGAAAAGTTGGAAGAATCAATAGAGAATCAAATGAACTATATGTGGAGTGAGTATGAGCTCACTTTGAATAACACAGTATCTATGCGAAATGAAGCCTTAAAAGATGTTGCAGAGATGAAAAAACAGATTGCAGGAATCAAAGATGAGATTAAAAAGTTGGGGGATATCAATGTCAATGCAATAGAGGATTATAAAGTTCTTATGGAACGATATACTTTTTTAAAAGACTAGCATGATGATTTGATTGAGGCAGAGAAGACGCTGGAAGGGATTATTCAAGAACTTGACTCTGCAATGCGCAGACAGTTTGCAGAGAAATTTGAAGAAATCAAACGAGAGTTCGATAAAGTGTTTAAGGAACTTTTTGGAGGAGGAAAGGGAACACTGGAATTGATTGAGGAAGAAGATATCTTAGAAGCAGGGATTCGCATTATTGCGCAGCCACCAGGAAAGAAACTACAAAATATGATGCAGCTCTCCGGCGGTGAGAAATCTTTTACTGCAATCGCATTGCTTTTTGCAATACAAAACTTAAAACCATCGCCATTTTGCCTGTTAGATGAGATTGAAGCGGCACTTGACGAGGGAAATGTGAGTAGATTTGCAAAATATTTGAACAAACTTACAAAAAGTACACAATTTATTGTTATTACACACAGACGCGGTACAATGGAGCAGGCGGACAGGCTCTATGGGATTACCATGCAGGAGAAAGGGGTATCAACCCTTGTGAGCGTCAATCTTGTGGACAGTGAGGAGTGGGAAAGACAAAGCTGAATCGCTAGGGGGAAAGGATATGTTAAAAATACAAAAAAAGTGTGTGGTTGTGTTGCTGATAGTACTATTAATTATGATAGTAGCTCGTGCAAAATTAGTTTGTGTCTATGCGGCAGAAGACTATCAGATGATTTGTGACGGGGACTGGAGCCTTTTGAATAATCCAGATATGCCAGCGCAGATGCAATTTGTTTTTAGTCAGGTATATCCGCGTCTTATTGCCCGTTGGGGTGAACAAGATAAACATAAGCAGTCTGTAGTTAGTGTGCAGATTGTGCCACAGGCTACTATAGGAGAACAGGTGGTTGGAGGTTATACAGCATATGAGGAAGGAACTTGGAATCGTTATGTTGTGATTGGAGCGACAGATAATAATCGAAGACGAGACCGTTTAGGAGTTTTGGTGCACGAGCTTACCCATGTGGTAGAATGTTATGGATATTTTGAGTCGGATTGGTGGACAGAGGAGTTAGCAAATTATGGAGAGTGGCGATATTTTAACTGGACAGAACCACAGTTTATGCCAATGAACAAACATGGCAATTTGTATAATAAAAATTTATTGGATTACGAATGGAGAGATTGGAAATGGATAGCACATGAGAAATCAGAGCTCTTTTTTACATACATGGACAGCAGATTTCCAACAACGATTGATGTTTCAGGTAAAAAAATTATGGTTTGATTGACACAGTTCATTTTGCGATACAAGAAGGGAAAATTGATAATGATAAGATGGACAATCCACAGTTAAATAGGATTGTAAAGGAAATAACGGGATTAGATAACATGGAGCAGCTACGACAGCAGTTTGCGTCTGAACTTGCTACAGGAACTTGGGTATTTAATGGTTTTGCTGGGTATGTTGACAATGTGATTACAGAAAATTTGCCGGGAGTAAAAAATCCTTCTTATCCAGCGCAGAGCTTTGCAGGGAATTTGTGTAGTGGTGCGACAATATATAAATGTTCTGGCGCGGCATCAGAAAACAGCCTTGCAGAGTTTTTGGTGGACAACGATTTAAACACAAAGTGGTCAGCGACACCAGAAAATGTCAACAGGCAGGATGAGTGGCTTGCAAAAAAAACGCAGCATTATGTGATTTTGAATTTGGAAAATGAGGTAGAGTTGGACGCTTATGCGATATATCATGCAGGTACAAAGGAAGATTTGTCACGAAATGCTGCGAGATGGAATGTGCTTTATTGGGATAGTAAACGGCAGCAGTGGCAGATAATTGACAGTGATTATGTAAATACATCTAATAAAAATATTACAACAAGAGTATTTGAACCTGTTTGTACGCAATATTTGTATTTTGAATTTTTGGATTCTGATCAGATAGGAAGTGGCAATATAAATATTTATGAAATTGTGTGTATGAATACAAAATATATAAAATGATAGAAAAAAGGATTGAGGAGGACTTTATGGCAGAGGAGAAAAAGGGGTTTTTCAGCCGTTTAAAAGAAGGACTGAGCAAGACAAGAGATAATATTGTGGCGGGAATTGATGCGGTATTTTATGGGGCATCTGAGATTGATGACGATTTTTATGAGGAGCTTGAGGAAATCTTGATAATGGGTGACATTGGCGTCAATGCCACAAATGATATTATTGAGCGTATGAAAGAGGAAGTGAAGAAAAAACATTTGCGTCATCCTTCTGAATGCAAGGAATTGCTTGTCGAGAGTATTAAAGAGCAGATGCGTGTTGGTGAGACCGCGTATGATTTTGAAAAAGAACAGTCAATTATCTTTATTATCGGGGTTAATGGTGTTGGCAAGACAACCTCTGTCGGAAAACTTGCGGGAATTTTAAAGAAACAAGGTAAAAAAGTTTTGATTGCCGCGGCGGATACCTTTCGCGCTGCCGCAGGAGACCAGCTTGCAGAGTGGGCGCACCGCGCAGGGGTTGATATGATTGGCGGTGCAGACGGCGCCGATCCGGCTTCTGTGATCTATGATGCTGTAAGTGCTGCAAAAGCGCGGAAAGTGGATGTATTAATCTGCGATACAGCGGGACGACTTCACAACAAGAAAAATTTAATGGAAGAATTAAAGAAAATGAATCGCATTATTGACAAGGAATTTCCAGATGCACACAGAGAAAATCTGATTGTTTTGGATGGGACCACTGGTCAGAATGCACTTGCACAGGCAAGAGAGTTTGGGGAAGCTGCGGAACTTACCGGCGTTATTTTGACTAAAATGGATGGAACAGCAAAAGGAGGTATTGCAGTAGCGATACAGTCAGAGTTGAATGTACCTGTAAAATATATTGGTGTTGGAGAGACAATTGAGGATTTACAGAAATTTGACGCGGACGAATTTGTAAATGCGCTGTTTGATATTAAGAGTGAGGAAGCGCAAAAAGAAGCGGAACAGGAACCAGAGGATATCATTCTAAATGAGCTAACGACAGAGGAAACCATTTCTGATGAGCAAGTATTGGAAGAGCTTTATTCTGCCGAGGAGGAAAAAGAGACCCCTTTTGTAGAGGAATCTCTAGCTGAAGAGACAGATACAGAGGACGATACACAAAAGACTAAAAAGAAAAAATGGTTTTTCTGGAAATAATAGCAACAGATACAAGGAGGAAATAATAATGTCAGATATGCTTACGCTAGAAAAATTTGAGGAAGCGTCGGAAATTGTCAAGAAAGTTATTTCGGAGACAAAGCTAATTTACAGTGAGTATTTGAGTATACAGACAGGAAATAAAGTCTATTTAAAACCGGAAAATATGCAGCTTACCGGAGCATATAAACTAAGAGGAGCATACTATAAGATAAGCACCCTTTCACCGGAAGAGCGCGAGAAGGGGTTAATTACAGCTTCAGCAGGCAATCACGCCCAGGGAGTGGCCTATGCAGCAAAGAAATATGGTGTAAAATCAGTGATCGTGATGCCAACTTCCACGCCGCTCATGAAAGTAAACCGCACAAAAGGATATGGTGCAGAGGTTATTTTGGAGGGAGATGTCTATGATGAAGCCTGCGAGTATGCTTATCAGCTCGCAGATGAAAAAGGATATACATTTATTCACCCGTTTGATGATCTGGCAGTGGCGACTGGACAGGGAACGATTGCGATGGAAATTTTTAAAGAGCTGCCACTTGTGGATATTATCTTAGTTCCTATTGGAGGAGGCGGACTTGCGACAGGGGTGTCAACACTTGCAAAGCTGTTAAATCCGAAAATTAAAGTGATCGGCGTGGAACCGGCAGGAGCAAATTGTATGCAGGCGTCCCTGGAAGCGGGAAAGGTAGTTACGATGCCTTCGGTGAATACGATTGCGGATGGTACGGCAGTAAAGACGCCGGGA
>ERZ778503.1478-NODE-1478-length-15958-cov-15.062504_pt1 | contig 15958 bp, 14 predicted proteins | sample MGYA00510047_ERZ778503 | MGnify/ENA primary metagenome ERZ778503 (study PRJEB29527, sample SAMN07138965) | mouse gut metagenome | material: feces | host: mouse | place: China:Nanjing | collected 2016-01-25 ... | reverse complement strand
CCGGTTTTGACTTGCAGGATGGCGGAAATTTCGTAATTTTGCAGTCCGTTATGACATACGGATTTGACAACGACAAGTATCTTAAGATACAATCCGAACACATCAGGGAACGCATAGCCCAGTTCGGTAATAAGCTCTATCTTGAGCTTGGAGGGAAATTATTCGATGACCATCATGCAAGCCGCGTGCTGCCGGGATTCCAGCCCGACAGCAAGCTTCGGATGTTTCAGCAACTGAAAGACCAGACTGAAATCGTAATCGTGATCAGTGCGCAGGATATCGAGCGCAATAAAGTGCGCAACGATCTTGGTATCACGTATGATGAGGATGTTTTGCGTCTTCGGCATGAGTTTATGGAACGTGGCTTTATGGTCGGCTCAGTATGCGTCACTCATTATAATGGACAGATAAGTGCCGACAGCTTCAGAAAGCGGCTCGAACGAATGGGAATAACCGTCTATTATCACTATATAATCGAAGGCTATCCGACCAATGTCGACTTGATTGCCTCAGATGAAGGATTCGGCCACAATGATTACATTGCCACGTCGCGCCCGCTTGTGATAGTGACGGCTCCCGGTCCGGGAAGTGGCAAAATGGCGGTCTGCCTCAGTCAGCTTTACAATGAGCAGAAAAGGGGAGTGGAGGCAGGATATGCAAAGTTTGAGACATTCCCTGTCTGGAGTCTTCCTTTGAAGCATCCCGTGAATATTGCATATGAAGCCGCCACGGCGGATCTCAATGATGTCAATATGATTGATCCTTTCCATCTTGAGGCATATGGAAAGACAGCTATAAATTACAACAGAGATATTGAAATTTTTCCGGTGCTTAATACTCTTTTTGAGGGTATTTATGGCAAGAATCCTTATAAATCACCAACCGACATGGGGGTGAACATGGTTGGATTCTGCATAAACGACGACAATGTTTGTGGAGAAGCCTCGAAGAATGAAATCATCAGACGCTATTTCACTGCTCTTAACAAGATGGCAAAGGGCGAGGGCAATGATGCGGAGGTCAACAAAATTTCTCTTCTTTTCAAACAGGCAGGAATCAATCTTTCTTATAGAAAATGTATAAATGCGGGAAGAGAACGGGCCCAGAGAGAGCAGAAGCCATGTTCTGCGCTTGAATTGGCCGACGGGACAATAATCACAGCCGGAACCACCGAACTCCTTGGTCCGAGTTCTGCGATAATTCTCAATGCCATAAAATATCTTGCCGGAATCCCGCATGATGAGAAATTGATTCCCCAGGAGATGATAGAGCCTATACAGCATACTAAGCTGACTTATCTCAAAGGTCATAATCCACGTTTGCATTCAGATGAAGTCCTCGTAGCTCTGTCGGTCTTGAGCACCCATAATCCGAAATGCCGTCTGGCACTTGAGAAACTGTCTGACTTGAATGGCTGCCAGATGCATTCAACTGTGATGCTGGGAGAGGTGGACCATAAGATATTCAATAAGCTTGGTATTGGATTGACTTGCGATCCCGCAAAAAAGTCTTGAGGCTTATTGATGAATCATAGGTCGGTCATTTCCCATTCAAGAGGATCGCGCTCAGAATTTTCAACGACAATATGATGAAATCCATCCTGCTTTTTGGTCAGGATGGATTTCATTATATTTCACAGTTTGGTTAACGATTTATAAATAGGAGAGTTGCCCTTAAACTTGATTGCTATGTCTTGGTCAATAAGACAGAATAAAAAATGAAGCAGAAACGATAAGTAAGATAAAAACCAAACTATAAGAAATGAAGAAAATATTTTTAGCAATCGCAATCGCAGTATCCTCCCTTTCAATGATGGCTCAAGCCGGAAGCGACAAGTCGGTGCAGGATTCATGCTGCAATGTTAACAACATCGAGAATTGCAATCCCGGACAGGCCTGTGCCAATCCCCAAAATTGCAACCAGGCAAATTGCAATGCGAATGAATGCGCTGCCTGTCCCGGCCCACAAAATTGCGACAACCCAAATTATTGTGGTGTTCCCCGCAATAGGGCTTACAATAAAAGGCAATGCAATCTCAGAAACCAACTTGAAGGCCTTGGCCTGACGGACGTTCAGAAGAAAAAGATAGATGAGCTTTTCAAGGCAAACGCTCAGGCAGGCGTATCCTCTAAGAAGGATTATCAAAACGGCAAGAAACTGAATTCAGAGCAGCGCAAGCAACTCAAGAATGATTTCAGGGCAAAAAGAATAGAGGGAAGAAAAAAGATACTTGCCGATATCAAGACTGTCCTGACCCCCGAGCAATACACTGCTTTCCTTGAGAATAATTATCTTGAGGGAGGAAATTCAAACCTGAAGAACAAAAATTTTCATCATGGGAAACGCCATAAGAAGGGACATGGCAATTTTGCCCATAGAAGGGGAGAGCATTGCAATCCTACGAGGTAAAACAAAGGAAACGGAATAAATCCAATCCGGAATAAATGATTAGGCAGGAAATGGCATCACGCCATCTCCTGCCTTTCAGCTTAGTCAAATAGAAAAAAATATCAATTGTTTTCGGGACGGAGATTCCTGACTACCGCTCCTGCACGCCACATCTCGCTTTCACGCAGTGCCTTGAGTTCTTTCTCAAGTCCTTCGCGATAATCCGGCTTTGAATTGGAGTCGATGGAATTCTGTGCTTCCTGTCCGCAAGCTACGCTTGCATATAGCTTTTCTACCACCGGCTTGATGGCATCGTGGAAAGGAGTCATCCAATCGAGTGCACCGCGCTGTGCGGTAGTGGAGCAGTTGGCATACATCCAATCCATTCCTTTTGCTGCGAACAGAGGCATCAGGGATTGAGTGAGTTCCTCCACTGTCTCATTGAATGCTTCCGAGGGAGTATGGCCGTTCTCACGAAGCACTTCATATTGGGCAAGCAGAAGACCCTGGATTGCCCCCATGAGTGAACCACGTTCGCCGGTCAGGTCGCTATATGCTTCACGCTTGAATGTAGTTTCGAAGATATAGCCTGACCCGATTCCGATTGCAAGGGCTAGTGTGCGTTCGAGTGCATGGCCGGTGTAATCCTGCTCGATGGCATAGCTTGAATTTAGGCCACGCCCTTCAAGGAACATAGTCCTTAAGGAAGTGCCCGAGCCTTTGGGTGCGACAAGGATTACGTCTACGTCTTTCGGAGGCACTACTCCCGTGCGGTCGGGCCATGCGATTGCAAAACCATGAGAGAAATAGAGGGCTTTGCCGGGGGTCAGCTTGTCTTTGATTGTCGGCCATACGGAAAGAACGGCAGCATCGGAGAGAAGGCACATGATGATGGAGCCTTTCTCACAGGCTTCCTCAATAGAAAAGAGAGTTTCTCCCGGCACCCAGCCGTCGGCTACTGCTTTGTCATAGGTCTTGCCTTTACGCTGACCCACGATTACGTTGAAACCATTGTCCCTAAGATTGAGACTTTGCCCCGGGCCTTGTACGCCATAACCGATAACGGCTATTGTTTCATCTTTGAGAATTTCGCGTGCTTTTCCCAAGGGAAATTCTTCGCGTGTGATGACAGTTTCTTCGATGTCACCGAATTTGAGTTTTGCCATAATTACAGTAGTATGAAATTGTGAATTTTTATTCTTTGTTGTCTATGGATGCCTTGCGCTTTTCTTGACGTTCGAGATACTCATCGACAAGCTCTTGAGTGGCCTTTGTGACAGCCACTCTCCCCGATCTTACGAATTGGCGCAGGCCAAGCGGCTTGAGCTTGTCGAAGAGTAGCTTTATCTCGCTTGTGTGGCCGGTCTTTTCAAAGATAGTGTATTCAGGCTGAATTTCGAGTACCCTGGCTCCGTTTTGCCTGATAATGTCTTCAATCTTTCCACTTTCGAGCACACTCGATGTCGGCACCTTGAACAGGGCCACTTCCTGAAAAACGATTTCATCATCAGTGTGTAAAAAAGCCTTTATTACTTCGATACGCTTCTCAATCTGTTTGACCACATGCTCCATCATAGGACGTGTGCTTTTACAGGTGATCGTGAACTTATGCACACCCGGAATCGAGCATGCACTGACCGACAGGCTTTCTATGTTGAGACACCTCCGGCTGAATATCATTGAGATCTGATGGAGCAGACTCACTTGGTTCTCTGTAAAAACCGATATGGTGTATAGTTGGTTTTCCATTTTATGAAGTGAGTTTATACGGGTTTGTAGTATTCTGTGGAGTTAAGGAGGATTTCATCCACACCATGCCCTCCTGGAGTCATCGGGAATATCATGCCCATCTCTTCAATATTCACGTTTAGAATATAAGCTCCACGGTGGTTTTTCATCCTTTCGATAGCCTCCGGGAGATTGTCGCGGTGGGCGACGTCTTCTCCCGCTATGCCATAAGCCCTGGCAAGGACCACGAAGTCGGGGTTGATCATAGGCGTGGCGCTATAGCGGCTATTGAAAAAGAGTTCCTGCCATTGGCGTACGTTCCCGAGGAAATTATTATTCAGAAGGATGATTTTCACTCCTACATTATATTCCATTATCATTCCGAGCTCCTCTATCGTCATTTGGAGTCCGCCGTCGCCAGCAAAAAGCACCACCTCTCTCTGAGGTACGGCAATCTTAGCCCCTATTGCGGCTGGCAGTCCGAATCCCATGGTGCCGAGACCTCCTGAAGAGATGCAACTGCGTGGGGACGAGAATTTGAAATAACGAACAGAGAACATCTGGTTTTGTCCGACGTCTGTCACGAGAATTGCATCATTGCCGAAAGCTTCACTCACTCGATCCACCACTTCTCCCATATGCATTTTCCCATCGTCATTGGTCGGATGCAATTCCTGATTCTTCACTCTTTCATTCTCGACTTTTTCATGGCGTAGGAAAGATCCAAGCCATTCCTTATGAGACGTTGCCGCTATAAGAGGTATCAGACGGGATAATGCCGATTTTGCGTTTGCATGGATGTGGACATGACTTCTGACGGTCTTGTCGAATTCACTTGCATCGATATCGATGTGGATTATTTTTGCCTCAGGCGCGTATTTCTTTGTGTCTCCAGTGACCCGGTCGTCAAATCTCATCCCTATGGCGATGATTACGTCGGCTTTGTTCGTATTGATGTTCGGTCCGAGATTTCCATGCATTCCAAGCAATCCCTTATTCAGAGGGTGGGAAGAAGGGAGTGCGGAAAGTCCAAGCATGGTGCATGCCACAGGGATCTCTGCTTTCTCTGCCAATTCAGAGAGTTCATTTTCCGCTCGAGCGATAGTGACACCGTGTCCGGCGAGAATCATGGGGCGTTTGGCTGAGTTAATGATTTCAGCGGCTTCACGCAGTTTATCTTCACTTATTGCGGGGTCCGGATCATAGCTGCGGATAAAATTGCAACGGGTAGGGACATATTCTGACAGTCCTATTTGGGCATCCTTTGAAATGTCGAGCACCACAGGGCCGGGACGACCCGAATTGGCAATATAAAATGCCTTTGCAATAGCAGGGGCAATCTCATCTGCTGTGCGTACTTGAATCGACCATTTAGTGATGGGAAGAGTCACGCTGACTACGTCTGATTCCTGGAATGCATCCTTCCCGAGCAGAGAGGATGGCACTTGGCCGGTTATCGCCACAATGGGCGTGCTGTCCATCAGGGCATCGTTAAGTCCGGTAATCAGGTTCATAGCCCCGGGGCCAGACGTGGCTATGACCACTCCGGTCTTCCCGCTTGCTCTCGCATATCCCTCGGCCGCATGAATGGCTCCTTGCTCATGGCGGGCAAGATAATGGCGTATATGGTCGGAGTGGTCATAAAGGCTATCATAGACAGGCATAATCTGGCCTCCGGGATAGCCGAACACCAAATCGACTCCCTGGTCCATCAATGCCCGCATCAATATTTCACAACCTTTCAGTTTGTCGCTCATATGGATTGTATGAAATTGTAGGTTCGTTCAAATAGTTATATATCACCTCTTACGCCCCCCTTATCGGCACTCTGAACAAGAGACGCATATGCCTTCAAGGCCTTGCTCACAATACGGTCGCGGCCACGAGGACTGAAAGCTTCCTTTCCCAATGCCTCCTCTTCCTTTCTACGCGAAGCGAGTTCGCTTTCAGAAAGGCAGACATTGATTGTTCGGGCAGGAATATCGATCTCTATTATGTCGCCGTCTCTGACCAATGCAATTTCTCCTCCGGCTGCTGCCTCCGGAGAAATATGTCCTATAGATAATCCGGATGTGCCCCCTGAAAAGCGTCCATCAGTGATAAGGGCACATTCTTTTCCAAGATGTTTGCTCTTGATATAGCTGGTCGGGTAAAGCATCTCCTGCATACCCGGCCCTCCCTTGGGCCCTTCATACGTGATGACTACCACATCCCCGCTTTTCACTTGGTCTTTCAGGATTCCGTCTACAGCCTCTTCCTGACTATGGAAAACTTTGGCCGGGCCAGAGAATTTGAAGATGCTTTCATCTACTCCTGCCGTTTTCACCACACACCCGTCTTTGGCGATGTTGCCTTTCAATACGGCAAGGCCTCCGTCTTTGACATAGGCATGGTCGAAATCCCTGATGCATCCATTTTCACGGTCGCAATCGAGCGAGTCGAATCTGCATTCTTGACTTCCCATGACGGTTGTGTGCTTATGTCCTGGAGCTGAGTGCCAAAGATTGTCAGCATCCGAGCAGTATTCTTTACCCTCAATGGCGTATTTTTCTATGGCTTCGCCAAGAGTCATTCCGTCGACACGTTTTACGGATGTGTTTACAAGGCTCTTGTCGGCAAGTTGCTTCATAATGGAAAGAATGCCTCCGGCCCTGTTCACATCTTCAATGTGGTATTTTTTTGTGTTAGGCGCAACCTTGCACAACACCGGTGATTCTCTCGACAGCATGTCGATATCATCCATTTTGAAATCCACTCCTGCTTCGTTGGCTATTGCCAAAAGATGAAGCACTGTATTCGTGCTTCCTCCCATAGCTATGTCAAGGGTCATTGCGTTGAGCATTGCGTCTCTGGTTGCTATGGATCGGGGCAGCACAGAATTGTCGCCGTCTCGATAATATTTATATGTGTTCTCCACTATTAATGCGGCAGCCTTCTTAAACAAGGCTATACGATTGGAATGGGTGGAAAGCACAGTGCCGTTTCCCGGAAGAGCAAGCCCTATTGCCTCATTAAGCGAATTCATGGAGTTTGCCGTAAACATTCCGGAACAAGACCCGCATGTAGGGCAGCCCTCATGTTCAAGCACCTCTATTTCTGAATCCGGCACGGTCTTGTCGGCAGAATCTATCATAATGTCGATGAGGTCAAGTTTGCGTCCGTTGGAATTCCCTGCCTCCATTGGCCCTCCAGAAACGAATACAGTCGGGATATTCAATCTCATGGCGGCCATAAGCATTCCCGGAGTGATTTTGTCGCAGTTGCTGATGCAAATCATGGCGTCGGCTTTATGGGCGTTGACCATGTATTCAACAGAATCGGCTATGAGATCTCGGGATGGGAGGGAATACAACATTCCGTCGTGTCCCATAGCTATTCCGTCGTCGATTGCTATTGTGTTGAATTCAGCTGCGAAACATCCCTGATTCTCAATTTCTTTCTTTACGATTTGTCCTATTTCATGTAGATGTGAATGTCCGGGTACAAATTGGGTGAATGAATTGACAATAGCGATAATGGGTTTCCCCATTTGCTCTTCCTTCATTCCGTTGGCACGCCATAAGGCACGTGCACCCGCCATGCGACGTCCGAACGTGCTGGCGTAACTTCTGAGTTGGTTCACCATAATTAAATTCTTACCTGTAGTGAATGCAAGGCCGGCTTATGAATGCTGCCTGACAAGAGGAGCCGATGGCTGACCGAGAAACAATATATCCGGCAAAGGTATGTAAAAAAAATGAAGATGCAAAAATTATCTCTTAATTTCAGCTTTTTTCGCAGGTTTACATAAGATAAATCCCTGCATTGTTGCATTTTTCAATCTGGTCTTCGGGCCAGATTGATGCCTGCACCTCTCCGATATGTGCTTTTTGAAGGAGAAACATACATAATCTGCTCTGTCCGATTCCTCCTCCTATAGAGTTAGGCAGTTTGCCATCGAGTAGCTTTTTATGGAATGCCAGATTCCCTCTTTCAGTGCATCCCCTGATTTCAAGCTGCCTTCTTAATGATTCTGGACTGACCCGGATTCCCATGGAAGAAATTTCAAAAGAACGCTCCAATATGGAGTCCCAGACAATTATGTCTCCGTTAAGTCCTGAATATCCCTCTTCGTTTTCTGAGATCCAGTCGTCGTAGTCCGGTGCTCTTCCATCGTGGGGCTCACCGTTGCTCAATGGGGCGCCTATTCCTATAATGAAAATAGCCCCGTATTTCTTGGCGGCTGCAGATTCTCTTTCGGAAGAGGTCATGCCCGGATATTCTTTAAGCAGGTCTTCACTGTGGATAAACGTTATCTCCTCCGGAAGTCTGGGCGTGATGTGGGGAAAAGTTTCGTAAACCTTTCGTTCTGTTTCCTTAATGGCTTTATAAATCTTTTTGACTGTATCCTTAAGGTATTCCAAGTTGCGGTCTTCTTCGTGGATTGTCTTCTCCCAATCCCATTGGTCGACATATAGAGAATGAAGGTTGTCGAGCTCCTCGTCAGCCCGGATAGCGTTCATGTCAGTATATATGCCATACCCTGGATCTATCTTATACGCTCCCAATTTCGCTCTTTTCCATTTTGCAAGAGAATGGACCACTTCCGCTTTCCTGTCTCCGAGCGATTTTACAGGGAATGTCACTGCTCGTTCCACGCCGTTTAGATCGTCGTTGAAGCCTGTGCCGGATAGCACGAATAAAGGGGCCGTCACCCTGCGAAGACAGAGGGCTTGAGCAAGTTTCTTTTGAAAACTATGTTTAATCTTCTTTATTGCCAGTTCGGTCGTTTCCGGCAAGAGCTTCTGCGTATAGCTCTGTGGAATAATAAGGCTCATTTATTAATACATTTTGTTAATGGGACTGCAAATTTACAAACAAATTTCCGATTATGCAAAATTAATACTTGTTTTCTGATTTAATTCCATTGTGATGTTGAATCGCAACTTATGCACAATATATAGTTTGGGCTTCTATAATCTGTTGCCGACAGACTATAGCGCGAATGACGGAATGCACAAAAGAGAGGCTGACTACAAATTGTTTTTTTTAGTTTGGACATTGAAATGTGGTTTGTTAAGATAAGGGCACACTATGCAATTGTCATTTCGAGTGTATAAACAATCATTGAAACTTTTAAAATTTCAATTTCTTTTTGTAATTTTGCATCGCCAACGCTCAAAAGGCGATGGAGGAACAGGGGCGAAATTCCCCGACAGACTCGCTACGGTGACGGAAGATTTAGTCTTCCTTACAGTCCGACCTTCCAGGCATGTCTTAAATGTACAAGTAAGTGTTCAGATTACTCCTATACATGTCTTATCCAATCTGAGCGCTGGATTTCGATCCGTGATTCAGTTATGATGGAACCCCATCACGCCATCATCCCAAGTCGAAATCCCGTCCCTCATATTGGCAATCCATGTATAGGAATAATCTGAACACTTACTTAAGGCATATAATCCTTTTTTCTTCGAGAAATGAGAAAATTGATAATTACTCCATCCTATTTGTATTTAATAATCGCTGCGGCTTTTTCAGGCGTGGCGAACGATTGCTATTCTCAGAAAACGGGGAACTTTGTGGCTGACGACACTGTTTCCACGGCCTTGCCGGATGTAGAGGTGAAATCGTCGTCCTCCGAAAGAGCATTGACCTCATCCACTCCCTATCAGAAGATAGATTCTGAGAAAATAAGAGTGGCAGGTATAACTGATATTTCCGACGCTTTGAGAAGGATGTCTGGAGTGAATATCAGGGATTATGGAGGAGCCGGAGGAATGAAGACCGTCTCTATCCGGGGGCTTGGTTCGCAACATACGGCAGTGGTCTATGATGGCGTTTCGCTCAGCGATTGTCAGTCAGGTCAAATCGACTTGTCGAGATATTCCCTCGACAATCTAAGAGCCATATCGTTGTATTCCGGAGATAACGACGACATTTTTATGCCTGCCCGGGCCGCGGCCTCTGCGTCTTCCTTATATATATCATCTTTTGATGGGAATGGCGCATCAGATTTCCAACCTCACCTTAAGGCGCAGATGCGCTTTGGTTCGTTTGGGCTCTATAATCCTTTTGTGAGGTTTTCGAAGGGATTTGGAAAAGGATTTTTCTTTTCAGGAAATGCTGAATTCATACATGCAAAAAATAATTATCCATTCACCTTAGTAAACGGCGACTATGTCACGAGAGAAAAACGGGAAAACTCGAAAATGAATTCGTGGCATGCCGAACTTAATGGGTCGTGGAAGATTGAAGTCGGGAAGACTCTTAGCGGAAAGTTGTATTATTACGACAACGCGCGGTATCTTCCGGGCCCCGTGATCTACTACGTCAACAAAAGCAACGAACATCTTCGTGAGAAAAACTTTTTCGGACAGTTGCAATTCAAGGGGAATATGTCATCGGTATTGTCTTTGCTCGCTCTTGGCAAATTCAATTGGGCCACTTCAAGATATACCGATTTCGGGGGGGAGTATCCCAACGGCAAGCTCGATAATTATTATATCCAAAGAGAAGCATATGCGTCAGGGTGTCTTTTGTATACTCCGCTTCCCGATATTTCTTTGGATTATTCCGCCGACTGGGCTTTAGCGAATTTGTCGTCGAATACAAAAACAGCCATCAGACCATACAGACATTCGATACTTCAGACGCTTTCTGCAAAAATTAATGTTTGGCGGATGACTGTGATGGCCCGTGCACTGTATTCGATATATCTGAATGATGCAAAGGATGGAGTCGCCGGAAAGGACGAACAAAAGTTTTCTCCGATGGTTAGCATGTCGTTAAGGCCAATCGAAGATGTCAGCTTGTTTGTAAGAACCTCTTATAAGAATATATTCAGGCTTCCGACTTTTAGTGAGGCATACTACGACAATTACGGCAGTGTTAACTTAAATCCGGAAACGACGGATTTATTCAATCTGGGATTTACTTATCAGGCTCCTTCGCTTGCGGTTGTCAGCGATTTCACGGCTTCCGTCGACGGATATTTCAATAAGGTTAAAAATAAGATTGTCGCCGTGCCATTCAATATGTTTCTTTGGACGGTCAATAATCTTGGGAAGGTGAATGTCTATGGGCTTGACGCCACGCTGTCGGCAACATTCAACATTGAGAGGAGAAATTCAATTCTGTTGGATTGTTCGTATTCTTATCAGCGTGCGCAAGTCAGAACATCCCCCGATGATAGAGACTGGATGAAGCAAGTGGCATATACCCCGCTCAATTCCGGCTCAGCTTCTATATCATGGCTCAATCCATGGGTCTATGTGACGGCACACGCTACGGGTTGCAGCTCAAGATACACCACAAACTACAACCACCCGGAGACACGCATTCCCGGATATATGGACTTCGGGCTGGCTATATCAAAGAAGATTTCATTTGGCGCTTATTCCATGAGTGCCCGTCTTGACATACTTAACATTCTTGACAGGCAATATGAGATTATCGCTCGTTATCCCATGCCCGGTCGTTCATGGAAATTGACAGTGGATTTTGAAATATAACACCTAAATAAAATATTTAATCATGAAGAAAATTTACATTGCTTTGGCAATCGCTTCATTAAGCCTTGCCATGTCATCGTGCGGCAATGATGACACACCAGATTCGCCGGAAGACGAATTTGCCGGAATGCAGAAAGATGTGTTTGTCCTCAATCAGGGAAATGAGGGAAACAATATTGAGGGAAGCCTCAATATCATTGATTATGCGGATCAGTCTTATGCGAGAAACGTTTTCAAGACCGTCAATAAAAGAAGTCTTGGCGGAACGCCGCAATGTGGCATCGCATATGGGAGCAAGCTCTATATAGGGATGTCGCAGTCAAACACCATTGAGATTATCGATCGCAAGACTTGCGAGAGCATCAAGCAATTACGTCTTGAGGATTCGAAAGATGGACAGAAGCCCAGATCGATGGTGGCGACTAAAGGAAAGGTCTACATATCTATGTATGATGGCTATGTCGCACGTCTCGATACGCTGAGCATGACGATTGACGCTTCTGTGAAGGTCGGCCCAAATCCGGAGACAATCGCGCTTAAGGGCAATATGATCTATGTCCCCAATTCCGACGGCGCGAACTATCCTGATTTTGGCACCACTGCATCCGCTGTCTCGGTCGAGCCCTTCAAAGAGGTGGAAAGATTCGATGTCCCTCTGAATCCTGCAATGTTCTTGTCGAATGGAGATAGGCTGTATCTGCTGTGCCGAGGCAATTATAATGACATCGCTGAAAGTATCTATGAGATAAAGGCAGACAATAGCTACGTGAAGGTGGCGGATGCGACTAAAGCCTCGATAAAAGGCAACACTCTATATCTGATGAACTATCCTTACGGAGGGACACCTGAGTTTTCTAGATACGATATTCCTTCGGCAACTTTCACAAAGATGAATTTTGAAGGAATAAAATCTCCCAGCAATATGGAGGTGGATCCTCTGACGGGCAACATTGTCATATCGAGTTATCCTGAAGGAGGAGGACTCGAAATATATTCTCTTCCCGGCAGTGTCGCCTATTTTAAGAATGACGGCACTCTGATAAAGAGCTTTGACGGGGGAGTGGGCGAGGCCTGCATATTCTTCAACTATAAATAATCAGTCATACTTGATTCTGCAAGGAAATAGACGTAATTCCCAAAATTGCTTCTCCCGTTTTCATGCGGGGGAAGCAATTTTTTTCAGCACTTTAGAATGGGTCACGCTTGACGGAATCTCTTCCAAATAGTGGGTCACGAAAATAAGGGATGATTTATTTCGGGATACTATTGATTCCACTATTGTTTTTACACGTTGTTTTGACAATGAGTCCAGTCCATGAAGAGGCTCATCGAGCACAATCAATTCCGGCTGCTTAATCATAGCTCGGGCAACCAGCGTCAGACGTTGTTCTCCGGATGACAGCTCATTAAATTTTCGGTCTGACAGATGACTGATGGCAAGAAGGTCGATCCATTTTTCAGCCTCCTCCGATTCCTCTTCTGTCAGCGGGCTATATTTATTCAAAGAGTTACGCAGTCCTTGAGCCACTATTTCCCTGACGCAAGAGTTAGACTTGAAAAACAATTGCATTTCCGGGGAAACATAGCCGATGGAATCCTTTATCTGCCATATGCTTTCACCGCTTCCTCGCTTGATATCGAACAGGGTGATGTCATTGGCATAGGCTTGGGGATTGTCGGCGCAAACCATGCTTAATAAGAGAGATTTCCCACAGCCGTTGGGACCCGAAAGTGCCCATTGTTCCCCTTTCTTGACACACCAATCAAGGTCTTTGATTATTTGTCGGTCGCCATATTTGACGTGGCCGTTACGAATTTCGAAAGCCACTTGATAGTCATTGTTTATGCGATTTCGACGTGGAGGTAGTTTTTCATAGACTTGATTGATGTCTAAAGTCGGGATAATTTCGTTGAAGTCGCTTTTACTGCATAGAGAGGATATGCTGCAATCTTCGACAGTCATGACATAATCGCAAAAAACCGGCATGTCGCTTATATCGCAAATCAATAGAACTATTGATATTCCATCAGACCTTAACTCTTCAAGCATTTTGTCAAGCTCTTGCCTTGAATGTGAATCAAGGCCGATGTAGGGATTATCAAGAATGAGTAAATCCGGTTTTGAAATAAGAGCGTTGATGATTATTAATTTCCTAAGCTCTCCACTGGAGAGATAGTTGACTTTTTTGTCGGCCACATCATAAAGCTTGAATTTTATAGACAATCTTTTCCATTCCGGAGTTGACAATTTCTCGCCAAGAACATCTGCCACAGATGGCACCATGTCGTTCATGGTCGCTTCCATACGTTGTGAGAAATAGTGGGCTTCCATAGCCGCCAGGGAATGGATGTCGGAGAAGGAGAGCATTTTTATTTTCAGACCCTGACGATGGAAATTTATTCTATTGCCATAGGCATACCTGCCTTTTTCGATAATGGTTGCGAGTGTAGTTTTTCCGCTTCCATTATTTCCGATTACGGCGGTGATTCCTTTGGGCACACCATATCCTTTGGTGTTTCGGATTTCTACTTTGCCATATCCGAGCTTATCGCTATCGAACGAAATTAAATAATCAAACTGTCTCATGTAAATAGAAATTGCGGCGAAATCATCTGCTGATTTCGCCGCAAAATTATCTAAATTCCATTAATTTTCCAAACTGTCGGATTTCGTGGGCTTTGTCGCAGGAGCTGTTTTCGTGGGAGACGCAGAGTCTGACGATTGCGGAGGCGGATTTAAACCTTGGATTTTTATGACGGTATGCTGATCCATGTTTTTCAGTTCGCGATATGCTTTTCTCAAGGAGTCTTCCTTAATATGATCAAGCCAATATGTCGGGCGGACAGGAATTCTTTTCGCTTTCCCTTTTTTGCTCATCTCTATCGACGGGATACTGTCATCTTCAATCGCATCAGGAGAATAGTTGGCATCATTGCCAATGGAATCGGAGAAATGATAAAATCTCACAGACATTGTGCCTTCAGTCTCAAGATTGCCATAAAGCATCAGTGAAGGGCGACCTGAAAGATTGGCCGACGCACGGTAGCCTGAAAGACGATAGACAGGCGATTCATTTACGCTGTCGATGTCTATTCTGAAGATGTCGCCGTTGAGAGTGTCGATGACGCACATCACGGGTGTCCAGCCCTTGCGCATTGATGGGTCGAGGGTGGCTATCTCCTCTTTCCTGAGAGAGTCGAGCATCTCCTGCTCTCTTTTGGATACATAATCCATCACGTAGATTTTTCCTCCGTCGATCCAGAGATATTCTCCGTTGCCGAGTGTCCATCCTCTCCATCCTACTTGTTCCCATAGGGAATCGGGAGATTGATGCACCTTTTCCTTAAATTCTTTGTCGATGAGAGTGGGATAATATTTCACCATTTCGGTGGAATCCTTTATGTCTTTGATAGGATACGGACGTTGAAGAGGATAATTTACGGATGCGGCAAAGGATTCGGCGGAATCAGCAAGAATGGCGAGTGCGACGGGTTTAACGTCTTCCGGAAGATTGCTGTGGTCAGGGTCAGGAGATTTCTTTCCTTTGCATCCGATAACAAGCACCCCGAAAATGCCGACGGAAAATAGTATTGGTAGAATATTGCGTATTGTTTTCATTTTAAGCGAATATTAATGTAGCTTATAAAATAACGTAAGAGGATACAAAAATTATTCTCCTGACAGTCATGGAATAAATAAAACCTCAAATTCCTCGATTCTTCTTCGTTTTAATTGGCTCAATGCCTTTCCACGATATTTGCAATGGGCAAGGTAGGAAGCTTTTATGTCGCGGTTGCCTGCCTTGAGGTTTTTGTATACCTTGGATTTGGCCACGATTCCTATGCCGCAATTATACGCGAGGGCACTAAGAAGCAAGCTGTCTTTGCCAAATGCTCTATATTTTGCACATAATTTTGCCAGGTCATTACGCAGCAGTTGATCGGCTTGTTCCAGGGTAAGACGTTGGTTTCTTTTATATTTCTCCCCGGGAAGAATTTTGTGTCCGTAGCCAACCAGATTGCCTTTGTTGTAGTGCATGCCTTCATATTTTTTTATTACGGCTACAGCTTTCTCAAATTCCGGGCTTTGATTGCTCGTTTTGGATTTAGTCCCGCCTATGACAGATAAACTGCATATGCAAAGGACGGCAGCCCAACACAACCGGAAGAGACCTCGCAACCCATTCTTAGCTTTGCTATTCGACTTCGGTGTTTTTTTCATGTCTAAGAAGTTGTTTAAACTTTTTACGCAAATGAAGTTGATTAATGCTTCTTCCCTTTTTGAGGGCTCTTTCCCAATCTTTCATCATCTTTTCGGCTGCTTTTGAATCGTGAAGAGGGAATTTAGC
>ERZ778503.1477-NODE-1477-length-15967-cov-6.636941_pt1 | contig 15967 bp, 7 predicted proteins | sample MGYA00510047_ERZ778503 | MGnify/ENA primary metagenome ERZ778503 (study PRJEB29527, sample SAMN07138965) | mouse gut metagenome | material: feces | host: mouse | place: China:Nanjing | collected 2016-01-25 ... | reverse complement strand
GTCAACAACCGCATAGACCGGGGCATAGCGTAGCGGCCCACCGGGCGTATAAGGTGTGCATGACAATCGTCCTGAAAGGACAAAAGCGTTAGATGCCAGCCATTTACGGCGTGTATGTCTATGCTTTTGCCCTTGCAGGGCGATGATGGCATCCTGTATATCATACCCAAGGCGCCGCTACGTTATGCCTTGGGCTATGCGGTTGTTGCCCCTGCGGGGCGTGCACATAGCTGGTTCACTCTTCATTACGGTTTTGAGTGCCCCTACTTGAAAGCCCAATGACCGCATGGCACATGGCAACGTCATGGGAATGGGAGCATAGATGAAACTGCCGGGAGGTCTGTCTGCCGTCAGCCCATAATAAAAGCCCCGCAGACTGTTGCGGCAGTCTGCGGGGCTTTGTCTCCGTTATATGCTTTTATTATACCACGCCCTGTGCCATCATTGCGTTTGCAACCTTCATGAAGCCTGCGATGTTGGCGCCTTTCACATAGTCGATGTAGCCGTCCTGTTCCGTTCCGAACTTCACGCACTGCTCGTGTATGGAGTGCATGATATAGTGAAGCTTTTCGTCCACTTCCTTCTCGCTCCATGTCAGGCGCATCGAGTTCTGTGTCATTTCAAGTCCGGATGTGGCAACTCCGCCTGCGTTCACAGCCTTGCCGGGAGCGAAGAGCATCTTGGCGTTTACGAACTTCTCCACTGCCTCGGCGGTGCAGCCCATGTTCGACACTTCGGCAACGCACAGCGGGTTGTTTGCCAGCAGCATGTCGGCATCCTCGCCGTTAAGCTCGTTCTGTGTCGCACACGGCAGTGCGATGTCGCATTTAACCTCCCACGGTTTCTTGCCTGCAACGAATGTGGCACCGGGGAATTCCTCTGCGTATGGCTCGCAGATGTCGTTTCCGCTTGCACGAAGTTCCAGCATGTAGTCTATCTTCTCGCCGCTTATGCCGTCGGGGTCGTATATATATCCGTCGGGACCTGATATCGTTATCACCTTCGCACCGAGTTCGGTAGCCTTGGTTGCTGCTCCCCATGCAACGTTTCCGAAGCCGCTTATCGCAACGGTCTTGCCCTTTATGTCGATGCCGTGTGTCTGCAGCATCTCGTTAACGAAGTAGAGGGCACCGAAGCCGGTTGCCTCCGGGCGTATGCGTGAGCCTCCCCATTCAAGTCCCTTGCCCGTGAGCACGCCATGCCACTGGTGCTTCAGCTTCTTGTACATGCCGAAGAGATAGCCTATCTCGCGGCCTCCTACGCCGATGTCACCTGCCGGAACGTCCTCGTCAGGACCTATATGGCGGTACAGCTCGGTCATGAACGCCTGGCAGAAACGCATTATCTCGGCATCGCTGCGTCCGCGTATGGAGAAGTCGGCACCACCCTTGCCGCCGCCCATGGGCAGTGTTGTGAGCGCGTTTTTGAATGTCTGTTCAAATCCGAGGAACTTAAGTATCGAGAGGTTTACCGACGGGTGGAAGCGCAGACCGCCCTTATACGGACCTATCGCGCTGTTAAACTGCACGCGGTAACCAAGGTTTACGTGCACCTCACCGCGGTCGTCGACCCATGGAACGCGGAATGTGACGATGCGTTCCGGCTCTACGATGCGCTCGATAATCTTTGCTTTCTCAAACTCAGGATGCTTGTTGTACACATCCTTTACGGAAATAAGCACTTCTCTGACTGCTTGCAGGTACTCTGCCTCACCTGGATGCCTCTTCTCAAGGTCAACCATAATTTTCTCAACATCCATAGTAGTATATTTTAAAGTTTAACTGACAGTTTGTAATAACTATATCGCAAAAGTATAGAAATTTATTGTAACGACCAAAAAAAGCAAGACGTTTTTGTCGTGTCTTGCTTTCTTTATGATATTTTTAAGGATGTTGTTCCGTTCTTGTCACAACTTGTCAAGTGCCTGCTTTATGTCGGCTATTATGTCGTCAGCATCTTCTATTCCGACGGAAAGGCGTATAAGGTCTGGCGCGATGCCTGCCTCGCGCAGCTGTTCGTCTGTCAGCTGGCGGTGCGTATGGCTTGCCGGATGCAGCACGCAGGTGCGTGCGTCGGCAACATGTGTCACAATGCTTATCATCTTCAGCGAGTCCATGAACTTTATTGCAGTGTCGCGGTCGCCTTTAAGTCCCAGAGACATCACTCCGCACGAGCCTTCGGGAAGATACTTCTGTCCAAGCTTGTAAGCCTTGTCGCCCTCCAGTCCGCAGTAGTGCACCCATGTCACGTGCTCATTCCCCTGCAGGAACTCGGCAACAGCCTGCGCGTTGCGGCAGTGGCGGGGCATGCGAAGATGAAGCGTTTCAAGACCGAGGTTGAGCAGGAATGCGTTCTGCGGGCTTTGTATGGAGCCGAGGTCGCGCATCAGCTGTGCCACCAGTTTGGTGGTATATGCCATTTTTCCGAATGCCTTTGTATAGGTCAGTCCGTGGTAAGACTCGTCCGGTGTTGTCAGCCCGGGGAACTTTTCAGCATGTGCTTCCCAGTCGAAGTTGCCGCTGTCGACCACCGCCCCGCCTACAGCCGTTGCATGCCCGTCCATGTATTTTGTCGTCGAATGCGTCACTATGTCGCATCCCCACTCAAACGGGCGGCAGTTTATTGGTGTGGCGAAGGTGTTGTCCACTATCAGCGGAACACCGTTTCTGTGTGCGATGCGGGCAAACTTTTCTATGTCGAGAACGTTGCATCCGGGGTTTGATATGGTCTCTCCGAACATTGCCTTGGTGTTCGGACGGAACGCCTTCTGTATCTCATCCTCTGGTGCGTCGGGGTTTACGAAAGTGCACTCTATGCCCAGTTTCTTCAGCGTGACGCCGAAAAGATTGTATGTCCCGCCATAGATTTCGTTTGACGTGACAACATGGTCGCCTGCCTCACAGATGTTGAAGATGGCGTAGAAGTTTGCCGCCTGCCCTGATGATGTAAGCGTTGCGCCCACGCCGCCCTCGAGGTCGGCTATCTTTTGTGCCACTGCATCGTTGGTGGGGTTCTGCAGCCGCGTGTAGAAATATCCTGTTGCCTCAAGGTCGAACAGCTTTGCCATTTCCTCGCTGTCGTCATATTTGAATGTCGTGCTCTGTATGATTGGTACCACGCGCGGCTCTCCGTTCTTGGGCTTCCAGCCCCCTTGCACGCACAGCGTGCCCCTTTTCAGTTTCTTTTCCATGTCGGTTATTTCACAAATTTACTATTAAACGTTCCCTTGCCGGTGTATATGTGTGCGATGTACATGCCGTGTCCCAAGGCATCTGCCGGTATGTCATATCCGCTGATGTTGCTTGCGGACAATACACACATGCCGTTTGTACCGAACACTTCCACCTTATTAATATTATATCCGTCGCCGTTGCATATATGCAGCATGCCGTTTCCGTAAGTTACGGATATGTTGCCGCCGTTCCCGTTGTTTCCCGTAATGTCGGTTATTCCCGTCGGACGTTCTTTGACGGTGAACAGCTTGTAGCAGTTGCGGTAGTCGCCCACTGTGCCTTCCTTGCCGCCCTGTTTTGCCTCTACAAGTATTACATACTCTCCCGCGTCAACGGCAGGCTTGCGGTATGTGAAGTTTATGGTCTTTGTCTCGCCTGCGTTTATTGTCTGGGAGCCCATGTATATTATCTCACCGTTGGTAAGAGTGTGCTGCCTTGCCCTTACGTACACGGTGCCGCTGAACTTCTGCGGAGCCTGTAGCGTCAGGCTTCCGGTGGCGTTTTCACCTTTATATATTATGTCGGGGAAGCTGAGCGAAACGGCATTTACCATGATATCGGTCGTGTTCCCGCCGACGGTCATTGTCTCTGTACATGCCTCTGCCACGGCATCATTTGTGGTGTTGCCGTCTTCGGTTATGTATTTCACATCCACACGGTATGTTCCCGGGTCTACGGGCAGCTTGCGGTAGAACGTTCCGGTTACAGCCTCTCCCTGGCTAACCTCAAGGTTCTTTTGCTGGAAAAGATAGGAGTTTTCGGGGTTGTTCACATCCGTGAGATATGTCGCAATGCCCACTTTGCCTGCCGCAGCGTAGTTGCGTGCGTTCACGGCAATTGTGACGTTGTCGCCCTGACGTATGTCCGTGTCTGTCGCGTTGCGCCATATCGCGTCTTGCGTCATGCGCATTACGGGCACTGCCGACGGCGGAAGAACGGTTATTATGCCGTCGTCTCCGTCCATAAGCTTGAACGGGTTGTCTTCGTGTCCGTTCTCGAACATCATGAGACGGTATTCTCCCTCGGGCATGTCTTGCGACAAACTGATTAACAGTTCTATGTTTTCAGTGCTTCCGTTGTAGACGTTTACACTGTTGTCATAACTCCATTTTTGTTCAGCTCCGTCGCTCGGTATGAACACGGTGGTGATTTTTTTCAGGTCAAAGTTGTTGCTGTTGTTGCGCAGTTTCAGCCGGAACAGCGCGCTTCCCTGTGCATATACGTCACCGTCGGCTTTCAGCGGTGTGAGCAGCGACACGTCCGGATGAGTCTTGTTGTCGTCGTCTGTCACCACAATGCCGTTCGTAACAGTTGCCTTTACCGTGCCGCGACCGCTGTTTTCATGCCTTATAGTCTGCCACGCATCCGTTGCCGATTCGCGGAAAACGAGCCTTACCTCATATTCTCCGTCAGCAATTTCGGTGCCGACATTTGCCGGAATTTGTTTCATTGTAAACAGCGGGATTGATGATGTGCCGCGATTTTTTGCATATCCGTCCATGTGCTGGCTTACGGCATACAGTATCTTGACGACCTCACCGCCCTTTGTCAGTGCCGCCGCAATCTCTCCGTCAAATGGCTTTGTGTCGTAGTTGCTGAGGTTTGTCATGAGCATGAAGTCCGTGCCGAAGTTGGAGCAGTAGACCGAACTGCTGTACAGCGGGCGGCAGAAGCCGTTGTCCGTGCCTGTTGCCGGCTGTATGCCCGTTATTATTTCCTGGTCGAGGTTATATCCTCCGCTGCCACCTCCCTCGCCGAGGTCGCTCGGGTTGAGGTGGTTTACGAGGAAGTATCCGTTGCTCCTGCCGTACCATCCCCAGTTGATATGCACGTAGTTCTCAGAGTCGTAGCCGTCGCATACAAAGGCATGACCGCCCGCGCCGCGGTCGCTCGATGCACCGTAATAAACAGGTCTGCCTGCGTCAAGCTCGCCCTTTATCATCTCAATCCATTCGCTGCTGCTGTAATAGTTGCGCTTGCGCATTACCGTTGCTCCGTCGTATCCGAAATAGTCGCGCAGCGCACCGGGCACCAGCATTGACAGCGCGCCGCTGCCCTCCACTTCATAGTCCATCTCCACGGCTATGTCGAAGTGCGCCGCAAGAGTTGCCGCGGCACTTGTCTGGCTTGTCGTGGCACCCGTCTCCGGATAGAACGGCAGCATGTTGTTCCAGTCGTAGACCGTGCTGCCGAAGTCGGCAGACAGTTCCGTGTTGTTCCATGTATAGCTCTTGCTGCCCGTTCCGCGTTGCGGATAGTTGTAAAACTTCATTATCTGCGTTGCCGCCGTTGCCACGCATCCCACGTAGTAGTTCTTTGTGGTGCTGCCCGATGTGTATGTAGGGCACTGGCTGTTGAACGGATAATCCTGTCCCCAGTTTATTTCGCCCAACAGCGGAGCCACCACCACGCTGCCCTGCCGCGGTGCCTTGTCCTGCTGTGGCGTGCCGTTCTGTGCACACATGTCGACGTACGCCTCGTTCATCCTGAGCCATGCCGCCATGTTGTCAGGAATATTCTCAGGGTCGAATGTTCCCGTCTCGGCATATCCCAACACGGGAATAGCCTTGTCATCGCCGGCAACAACCACGAAGCCCCCGTTGTCCCCGATGTTGAAGACGTATAGTTTCTCTGTGTTTGATACCTGTGCTTTCGCACCCTTGCGTGCCGGCATACATTTAAGCGATGCAGACATGCTGCATCGCTTGTTAATGAATTCCTTTGCCAGTGCCTCAGCCCGGCTTCTGCCTATGGGTTCTGCCACGGCAGAAGAGATGCCGGTCAAGAGGCATAATAAAGATAATATGTATCTCTTCATAAGTGTTTATGTTAGCGTATTACAACCTTGTAGCTCTTGTTGCCAGCCTTGACAATTGCCACACCCGGAGCAAGGCTGATGCTGTTTGCGCCTTTCACGCCACGCACGCTCTTCATCATCTGTCCGCCCATGCCATATACGTTTATTGCTGCCGGACTGTCAAGTACAACCACTACGCCGCCGTCTGTAACGCGCAGCGATGTGCCTTCGCCATTGTTGGTGATGCCGTTAACGCCTGTAGGTACGTATTTTACTTCCACAGGTTCTGATGCGGCAGAGCCGAGCAGGTCTATTTCGCCGTTTACAACGGTGCGTACGTATGCGATGACCTGATAAGAGTAGGTTGTGTTCTCATCGAAGGCAACGCTGAAGTCAGCAGACGTATTGCCGCCCTCAATCTCTCTTGTCTCAACGAGTGATGTGTACTTGTCGCCTGCGTTCAGGGTTGTCGTGACGTTCATATAGTCGATGAACAGCTTGTTACTGCCGCTGTATGAAATCTCTATGTAGCTCTCGGCTGTGCCTTTTGTGAACTCTACGGTATATTCCTTGAAGTCTTTTTCCAGTGTCACGGTCTGTGTCTCTGCCGCAGTCTCTTCGTTTCCGTTGTAAAGGCTGATGGTAACTGCCGCTCCTTCATAATATGTTCCGTAGCTGCCTTCCGCCATGTTTATAGTCAGTTTGCCTGCACCCTTGTTTGCTGACAGGTCAAGTGCCGGTGTTGTTATAGAGCCTTTGCTGCCAAAAGGAGATAGACCTATGTGTCCGGCAGCATAGCAGTGGTTTATGGCATACCAGCCCGGTACATTCGTAGAAGCATCGAGATATTCTTCTAATTTGTCACCTAATTCAATGTAGGAAAGTGTCCCTTTTGTTACTTTTGAGAAATCTTCGTCAAGTATCTTCTTCTCAGTTGTTTCCGCTATTGCTTCTGTCTTAAATAGCATTACCTCATATTTTGCAGCCTTTGCCACAGCCTCCCAGTTTGCCGTGAAGCCGTTTGCCGTTATGTTTGTAGCAGCAAGACCCCTTGGCGCGTCAACACTTGTAATCACCTCAACCACCTCTATCTCGTTTGAGTATTCCGAAATGTTGTCGCCCTTTTTAGCGCGTACGGTATAATAATAGGTCTTTCCCTCTTCCAGTCCTTCAACTCTCTTTGAGGTAGTTGTAACCTCTTCGTCTTTCAGCAGATATGTTTTTTCGCCGGTACCCTCAGCTTTTGTATATACATCAAGCAGATAAGATGTAACGCCTGATACCCTGTCCCATGTTGCCGTAAAAGATGTGGCTGTTGCTATTTCGGGCTGTTTCGCTGTGGGAGGAGTAACAAATTTGTCGCTCATTTCAACCTTCAGATTGTCTATAAGCATACCTTCCATGATGAACAGCGGTGATATTTTCAGTCCGTATGTGCTTGAAGCCGATGCACTGTATATTGTAATGGTGTGCCACTTGTCGTCGGAAAGTTCTTCCTGATGGCTTATGTATTGGCTGTATGAACTTCCCATGCTCACTGTGACAATTCCGCCATACGATGCGCGGCTCTTTACATCCATTGTAATCTTTATGGTTTTGCCGTAGCTATAACCCGACAACCTTGCTGTCTCGATGTTTCCGCCGTCACCAATCATGAGTGCTCCGCCTGCCTCGTACACCTTTGAGCCTTTCCAGCTGGTCAGTGTCTGTCCTAATTTGCTGCTGTAGGACGGTGTGCTGATATCCGTTGTAGCCGGTGCATCAACCGTTCCTTCCGTAAAGGCATCGAACTTCTCGTCTAACAATACCATCACGTCTGCATCCTGAGCAAACGACATGCAGGTGCAGAAAATAAATAATACTAATGAACTGAGTAATTTTTTTGTATTCATAAATAACTGTCTTAAGGATGATGTATAAATATTTATTTCTCTCTATGTATAATATAAGAATGTAAGACGGCTTGTATGGCGCAATGTCCGTCTTACTAATATGATGTTGCAAATATAAAGATAAAATTTTGTATGGCAAAATCCATGAATGTTAATATTGTATTTTAATTGTCATTGTGACATCCGTAAAGTGGAAATGGCTTACTCCGTGATATCAAGAAATGCCATTCAGGGCGGTTGATATAACCTGTTGAGGCAAGCTGATATTAATGTGAGTTGGGCATAAGACAATCCGCAAGTGTCATCCTTTTGTAGGGACTTTTTCTTGTAAATGTCCGTAAAAACAACACATAAAAATTGCTTTAAACAGAATAATACACGGACATTTACAAGAAAAAGTCCCTACAAGAGGAGGGATTTATAACTATAAATATATAACTTGCTTATATCAAGCTCACGTTAATATTATGGAGTATTCTTTATGAGTCGTAATATCTTGATTTTCACGATGTTATATATGACTTTCCAAAAGGTGCCCTTTCAGGCTCTAATATGCCGCCTTTTGGAGTCTGAAAGGGCATCTTTTGGAGGGCGAAATGCCGCCTTTTGGAAACCGGCGGTTATGATGCTGTTTTATAAGGTGCAGAATGTGGCGTGTTTTTCTTAATTCTTTATTATATTGTCTCGCCGTTTTCCATTATCTTTGCATAAGATAAGCTTCGCCTCAGCAATTCCAAGCAAGCTTGATTGCGTTCGGCTTGCATTATCTTTGCATAAGATAAGCTTCGCCTCAGCAATCTCAAGCAAGCTTGATTGCGTTCGGCTTGCGTTATCTTTGCATAAGATAAACCATACGCTATTGGACAATAATCTGAAAAACAATACGATTATGAACATACCCCAGGAGTGGAACAAATTCTATCTTAAGGACGTGTCGTTTGTCAATCTTATGACACACCGCATATTCAACGTGCTCATCGTTGCAAACCCGTACGATGCCTTCATGCTGGAAGACGACGGGCGCGTAGACGAGAAAATCTTCAACGAATATACTGCGCTGGGGCTGCGCTATCCGCCGACGTTCACGCAGGTGAGCACCATTGAGGAGGCAACGGAGGTGATGAACGCCACCACCGTGGACCTCGTTATATGTATGCCGGGAAATGCAGACAACGATGCCTTCACCGTGGCACGTGCCGTGAAAGACCGCTTTCCGGATATTCCTTGCGTGGTGCTCACGCCTTTCTCGCATGGCATAACGAGGCGCATGGAGAACGAGGACCTGTCGATTTTCGACTATGTGTTCTGCTGGCTGGGTAACACAAACCTTATCCTCTCGATAATAAAGCTCATCGAGGACAAGATGAACATTGAGCACGACATCAACGAGGCAGGTGTTCAGATGATACTTCTTGTCGAGGACTCGATACGCTTCTACTCGTCGGTGCTGCCAAACCTCTACAGCTATATACTGGCACAAAGCCAGCGCTTTGCCACCGAGGCGCTGAACCCGCACAGCGCAACGCTGCGCATGCGCGGGCGCCCGAAGGTGGTGCTGGCGCGCAACTATGAAGAGGCGATGGAGCTGTATGACAAGTATGCCGACAACACGCTGGGCGTGATATCCGACTGCCGCTTCCCGAAAGACGGCGTGAAGGATGCCGACGCGGGGCTGAAACTGCTGCGCGAGATACGCCGGCGCGACGAGTACATACCGCTGATAATACAGAGCAGCGAGACGGCAAACCGCGACAGGGCGATTGCCGAGGGCTTCAGGTTCATCGACAAGAACTCGAAGAAGATGAACATAGACCTGCGCGGGATAATGGAGGAGCACATGGGGTTTGGCGACTTCATCTTCCGCGACCCGGCAACGCGCAAGGAGATAAAGCGCGTGCGCAGCCTGAAGGAGCTGCAGGACAACATCTTCAACATCCCCTACGACTCGATGCTCTACCACATATCGCGAAACCACATGAGCCGGTGGCTCTGTGCAAGGGCGATATTCCCCGTGTCGGCATTCCTGAAGACAGTGACATGGCACCGCCTGCAGGACGTCGACGCCCACCGCAGGATTATCTTTGACGCCATCGTGCAGTACCGCCACATGAAGAACATCGGCATAGTGGCGCTGTTCAACCGCGACCGCTTCGATGCCTACAGCCACTTTGCGCGCATCGGCGACGGCTCGCTCGGCGGAAAGGGCAGGGGACTGGCGTTTCTCGACAACATAATAAAGAAACATCCGGAGTTTAACGAGTATGAGGGTGTGAAGGTCTCGATACCGAAGACGGTGGTGCTGTGTACGGACGTGTTCGATGAGTTCATGGACAACAACAACCTGTATCAGATTGCCCTGAGCGATGCCTCGGACGACGAGATACTGGAGCACTTCCTGAAGGCGCAGCTGCCCGACAGGTTCAGGGCAGACTTCCATGCGTTCTTCGAGGCGACCAACAGTCCTGTTGCCGTGCGCTCGTCGAGCCTGCTGGAAGACTCGCACTATCAGCCCTTTGCAGGCATATATTCAACGTATATGATACCGCGTCTTGATGACAAGGAGCAGATGTTGCACATGCTTGCCGCGGCTATAAAAAGCGTATATGCCTCGGTTTACTACCGCGACTCCAAGGCTTACATGACGGCGACGAGCAACGTCATTGACCAGGAGAAGATGGCGGTGATATTGCAGGAGGTTGTCGGAAAACAGTATGGAGACCATTTCTATCCCAACATAAGCGGCGTGCTGCGCTCGATAAATTATTATCCCATAGGCTATGAGACGGCGGAGGAGGGCGTGGCGAGCCTTGCCCTCGGACTGGGAAAGTATATCGTCGACGGGGGGCAGACGCTGCGCGTCAGTCCGTATCATCCCGACCAGGTGTTGCAGACAAGCGAGATGGAAATAGCGTTGAGGCAGACGCAGACACAGTTCTATGCACTCGACATGACCCGCGTGGGCAGCGATTTCAAGGTGGACGACGGCTTCAACATACGCAAGATGAAGGTTAAGGAAGCCGACAAAGACGGCTCGCTTAACTATATCGCGTCGACGTATGATCCGTATGATCAGGTGATACGCGACGGCATCTACGACGGCGGGCGTAAGATTATATCTTTCTGCGGCGTGTTGCAGCAGGGTGTCTTCCCGCTGCCCGAGCTGCTGAGGATGTCCATGAAGTTTGGTGCCGAGGGCATGAAGCGTCCTGTGGAGATTGAGTTTGCATGCAACCTCAACGGAGACCGCACGGGAGAGTTCTATCTGTTGCAGATACGCCCGATAGTAGACAGCAAGCAGGTGCTCGACGAAGACCTTGCCTCCATTGCCGACAGCGACTGTCTGTTGCGCTCGCACAACTCGCTGGGGCACGGCATAAGCAACGATGTCACGGACGTGGTATATGTAAAGACTGACGATGACTTCACGGCGGCAAACAATCCGCGCATTGCCGAGGAGGTGGAGAGGATAAACCGCAGGTTCCTTGACGAGGGGCGCAACTATGTCCTTGTGGGTCCCGGACGCTGGGGCTCGAGCGACTATTGGCTGGGCGTGCCGGTGAAGTGGCCGCACATAAGTGCCGCACGTGTCATTGTTGAAGTTGCCCTGAAAAACTACAATGTGGACCCCAGTCAGGGCACGCACTTCTTCCAGAACCTTACAAGCTTTGGCGTAGGATACTTTACCATAGATGCCAACAACGGCAGCGGCTTATACAACAAGGCTCTGCTTGACAGCATGCCTGCCGTGGAGGAGACGTCACTCGTGCGCCATGTGCGCTTTGACAAGCCCCTGAAGATAATGATGGACGGCATGAAACAGGAGGGGGTAGTTGTTGTTTAATTAAGAATTAAGAGTTAGGAAATTAAGAATTAAGAGTTAGGAAATTAAGAATTAAGAGTTAAGAATTAAGAAAATATGCCTTGGCTGGTATTTTCCAATAAGCCTAATTGGACTAATTGGTCTAATAAGACCTCAAGAGAACCATATCAAAGCATTTTTTCTTAATTCTTAACTCTTAATTCTTAATTATCCCACTTGCCGTTGATTTATGTCAAAAAAGAATTGTTTGCGCACACAAAACAATAAAAATGCTTGCATCGTATGCGTAAAAGCCTTATCTTTGCAATGTGTTTTTCATAGTATTAGATTTAAGGTTAACAAGGTTGGTGTACAGCGGTACACCTTTTTTTATGCCCGTATGCCGCATTTATATATAATGTACGCGAACATATAATATTATGAAACAGACCGTAAAAAAAGTGGTTAACCCTTTGTTTTGATAAATTAAAATGTTACCTTTGCGTGGTATATGAATTTGTTTAACATATAATATCAACTTAAAAATTATGGCAAGTTATAAAACACTGGGCTTGGTAAACACACGTGAAATGTTTAAGAGAGCCATCAACGGAGGCTATGCAGTGCCTGCTTTCAACTTTAATAATATGGAGCAGCTGCAGGCTATTATCAAAGCGTCTTCTGAACTGAAGTCACCGGTTATACTTCAGGTTTCCAAGGGAGCGCGCAACTATGCAAACCAGACTCTTCTGCAATATATGGCACAGGGTGCCGTTGAGTATGCAAAGGAATTGGGTTGCGAGCATCCGGAAGTTGTTCTGCACCTTGACCACGGAGACAGCTTCGAACTGTGCAAGAGCTGTGTTGACATGGGCTTCTCTTCTGTGATGATCGACGGTTCGGCTCTTCCTTACGATGAGAACGTGGCTCTTACAAAGAAGGTTGTTGAATATGCTCATGCTCATGACGTTACCGTTGAAGGCGAACTCGGCGTGCTTGCCGGCGTTGAAGACGAGGTTGTGGCTGAAGAGTCGCACTATACAAAGCCCGAAGAGGTTATCGACTTCGTTACAAAGACGGGTGTTGATTCGCTTGCAATATCAATAGGTACAAGTCACGGAGCATATAAGTTCAAGCCGGAGCAGTGCACACGCGACCCGAAGACGGGCAAGCTGGTTCCTCCTCCTCTTGCTTTTGACGTGCTTGATGCCATCATGGAGAAACTGCCGGGCTTCCCTATCGTGCTGCACGGTTCTTCTTCTGTTCCCCAGGAGTATGTTGACATGATCAACGAATATGGCGGTAAGCTGCCCGATGCAGTCGGAATACCTGAAGAGCAGCTGCGTAAGGCATCGAAGAGTGCTGTCTGCAAGATTAACATCGACTCTGACTCGCGTCTTGCCTTTACTGCTGCCGTACGTAAGACATTGGCAGAAAAGCCGGGCGAGTTTGACCCGCGCAAGTATTGCGGTCCTGCACGCGACGAAATGGAGAAGATGTACAAGCACAAGATTATCGACGTGCTGGGTTCTGACGGCAAGCTTGCTGAATAACCGGAACGTTGTCTTGAGAATATAAAAAGCCGGAGCAGCTCGCATTGATGCTGCTCCGGCTTTCTTTTGTTTGTGCCCCGTCGCCTTCCGTCACTTCTTTATCATCTCGGTGCTTATGCTCTCAACGTTGCCTGTTATGTGGTTCAGCACAAGGCTTGTGGTGAACTTTTTGCTGAACATATTGCTGTTGAGGGCTTCCACGATGCCGTATTGCGCGGCATAAAGTTCGTACGCCGCCCACACGTCGGTTCCCCTGTAGAGTGTCACTCTGACTTTCCCCGGCAGGTTGACGCATATCCCCGAGTCCTCCTTGTCTTTCTTTACATCCTCTATTGTGGTCTTTATTACAGGCATGACGTGCAGGTCTTCCGTATCTATATAATAAGGTTTGCCTGCAAGGTCGTCGGCATCCGTGAAGCCGAGTTTCGACGAAAAGCGGAACAATGTCTGCTTTCCTGTATCCTTTGACGGTACGAATATTATCGTCTTCTCAATGGTGTCGGTTTGTGTTGTGCCGTCGAACAGTTGCAGCAGTGCCGCCTCCTGCGTGTTTAGATTATCCAGCATGATGCGCAGCTGCTCGCCGTCTTTGGGCATGAAGTCCGCCTGTCCCTTGTTCAGAAGGCTTTTGTTTTCGCGTATGTCATATATCTCACGGGCACAGAGTTCTGCCATTTTGACCGTGCTTCCGGCAGAAAGTATCTCCTCGTTCATGAAGTCACGGGGATTAAGTGGCTTTGTCTTGGGTGCCGGCTTGAATGCTTCCGGCTCCGTGACGTTGCGCGTATTGGTGGCGTTTACGGCAAGCAGAACCCCGTTTTCGTCTCTCTGGAGTGTCGAGATGCTGTGTTTGGCATCGTTTTTCGCGATATACTGCTTTGTGGAGTCGGGTATGCCGAATGATGATATGTTGACGCTTAATATGCGGTATGCCGTTTCCGGCTCAGGTGATACATCCTTTTTCCGAAGATATTTCTCGGCATATTTGGCGTATTCTCCCGGTGTATATGTCTTCTTTTCAGCAAGAATGGAAAAGCGGAGTGCCGTTTTCGGGAGGAAATAAGTTGTGCCATTTACTGTCGGCATGTCGTCCTGCGCAACGGCAGACAACGTGCATAACAAGCCGATGACGGCTGTTGTAATAAACTGTTTCATAGATTTTACGGATTGTTTCCTGTTGTTATTTGTCCAGAAATGCAAACGCTTGCGGTATCTTTTCTATCATGTCGCCTGCCGTGAGGCTTTCCATGCCCTTCTCTTCAGCGGCAATATCGCCTGCAAGACCATGCAGGTACATTCCCGTAAGGCATGCGTCGGCATGCTTGTATCCCCGTGCCAGCAGTCCTGTGATGATGCCTGTCAGGACGTCGCCGCTGCCCGCCGTTGCCATTCCGGCATTGCCCGTGGAGTTGAAGATGACCGTTCCGTCGGGCTGGCAGAGTGCAGAATAGTGCCCTTTAAGTATGATGTAGGCATGCAGTTGCTGTGCCATGCTCTGCGCCTTGCACAGCCTTTCGTAGCTGTCGACATAGTGGTTGCCTGCAAGCCGCTCGAATTCTTTGGGGTGCGGGGTCATTATCATGCCTTTCGGAAGCTGTTGCAGCCATGCCCGGTGGCTTGCCAATATGTTCAGGGCGTCGGCATCGAGCACTATCGGAACCTGTGTCTTCCTTATCTGTGTGATAAGTGCTATTGCGGTGTTTTCGTGCTGTCCAAGTCCGGGACCTATCCCGAGGGCGTCAAATTCTTCCACATCCAGAGGCTCGGTGAAGTGCTTGTCGTCCTTGTCATGATGCACAATCGCTTCCGGAACGGAAATCTGCAAGATGTCGTTGTTGCGCTTCGGCGTTCCCACAGTCACCTTTCCGGCTCCCGAGCGCAGGCATGCCTTTGCCGCAAGTATAGCCGCCCCGGCAATGCCGTAGCTCCCGGCAATGAGCAGCGCACTGCCCATGTCGCCCTTGTGTGCAAAGCTGTTGCGGTGGAGGATGCGTGCCTGTATGTCCCGTTTCTCTATCACCGAGTATGTGGCAGCTATGCTTTCGGCACCTTCCTTGCTAAGCCCTATGTCGAGAATTTGCAGTTTCCCGATGAAGTTCTGGTTCTCGGGGAACATGAAAGAAAGTTTCTTTTGCTGTAGCGTAAGCGTCATGTCGGCTTTTATGATGTTTGCCCTTACGCTGTAAGTGTTGTCTTCCGACATCAGTCCCGACGGTATGTCAATGCTCACTACATGTGCCGGCGACTGGTTGATGTATTTTACCAGTGACGCAAAACCTCCCGCGAGAGGCTTGTTAAGTCCCGAGCCGAACAGCCCGTCGATGACCAGCATGCCCTTCTCAAGCCGTGGGGGATCGAACTCGTTGGTTACCTCTATGAAGCTTTTGAGTTTCTTGCAGTCCTGCAACCGCTTTTTGTTTATAGCGCAGTCTTTGGACAGCGTGTTGCCGATGTTGAACAGATATGCGGTCGTACGGTAGTCTCTTTCCGCCAGCATGCGCGCCACTGCAAGCGCATCGCCGCCGTTGTTGCCCGGTCCGGCAAAGACCACTACCGCGGTGTCCTTGTCCCATGACGCGGTAATGGCACGTGTTAGCGCACCTGCCGCACGTTCCATCAGGTCCTCCGACTTTATCGGTTCGTGTTCGACTGTATATTTGTCAAGCTCCTTAATTTGAGCTCCGGTAAAAATC
>ERZ778503.1475-NODE-1475-length-16002-cov-11.748354_pt1 | contig 16002 bp, 16 predicted proteins | sample MGYA00510047_ERZ778503 | MGnify/ENA primary metagenome ERZ778503 (study PRJEB29527, sample SAMN07138965) | mouse gut metagenome | material: feces | host: mouse | place: China:Nanjing | collected 2016-01-25 ... | reverse complement strand
AAGGCTATCGGCAGGTCTTCAAAAATTGCCGAATTCAACAAGCGCATTGAGGATATGCGCCATGTTCTGAAGGAACACTACTATGACCTCCTTAATCGTCATGGCTACGTTACAGCCGAAATGGTGAAAAACGCCTTTACGGGTGTTACTGCAAAGGAGGAATCACTCGTAACTCTCTATCTTCAGCATCTTGAAGATACAAAAAAACTCATTGGCATAAGCAAAGCCAATCCTACCTATCAGAAGTACGAGCGAATGTATCGCCGTGTGGTAGAGTTCATGAAGAAGAAGTACAATATCACTGACATCCCTCTGAGGGAAATCAAATACCAGTTCATAGTGGACTTGGAGTTCTTCCTGCGTACTGAGTATGGTTACAGCCAGAATACCACCTACAAGTGTATGAAGTTCTTTAAGCAGGTAATCAACAAAGCTATCCGCGCCGGATTGATTTTCGTTGATCCATTCAACGGCTATAAAATCTCGGTGCAGCGTGTTGACCGAGGCTTCCTCACGGAAGATGACCTGAAGAAGATGATGGATAAGGAGTTTGCATCCAAGCGTCTTGAACATGTCCGCGACATATTCGTATTCGCCTGTTTTACCGGACTGGCGTACATCGACCTTGCGAACCTGCGTGTTGACAACATACAGAAGATGTTTGACGGACGTCTGTGGATCGTCACACACCGCCAGAAGACAAACACCAAAGTGACAGTGCCGCTTCTTCCGCCTGCACTCAAGATACTCAAAAAATATGAAGGCAAGTATCTCGACGGTCAGCTGATGCCTATCATAACTAATCAGAAACTTAACTGCTATCTGAAAGAGATAGCAGACATCTGTGGCATTGAGAAGAATCTCACTTTCCATCTGGCACGCCACACCTTTGCAACTACTATGACACTCGGTAAGGGTGTACCCATCGAATCGGTGTCGAAGATGCTTGGGCATACCAACATTCAGACAACGCAGATATACGCCCGTATCACAAACTCCAAAATCAGTCAGGATATGGAGAACCTCGCAAAAAATCTCGGTGACCTCGACTTTTAGTTGATATATAGCTAACCTTCTGACTGAGCGTCGGCTACATATCAATAGCCGGCGCTTTGTCTTTATCCGACAGAAAATTGTTTTCGGGAATGTTCCCGTAACGTTCCCGACTGCCCTTTTTGCTTCTATATACCTTTGCCAGCGTAACACTAAATCCGAAAAGAAATGGAACAACAGATTACACTGGAAATGCTCTATCAGCGGACTGTCACTCTTGAAGAAACACTGTCGCTGATACTCGCAATCCTCACAAAGGAGGAACGAAAAAAGAAAGAGGCAAAGGAGGAGAAGGATGAACTGTCCTCAATACCACCTATCCCCAACGCAATGGCAGCTCGTCTGCTGCATATGTCAACCAGACAGCTCCAGAGAGTCCGCCGCCGCTATCAGCTCACATGGATAGAGCGCGGCCGGGAGGTATTCTATCATCTTGCCCCCATTATCAAGGCCATAAGCCGCCTTCAGCTCAAATGGAGCGAGGCGGTGCTGGAGGAAATCAGAAACAAGTATAAAAAAGTACCTGCCCTATGATCAGTTCAGCGGAGTTCAAAATCATCTGCCGGATGATAAAGGAGCTTGAATCGAGATTTGACACAAAACTTGACGGGTTCGGCAAGAAGTTTATCGGACTGCTGCAAGGCTACGCTATAATTGACCCTTCAAGGCAGACCATGACGAGCCGGGAGATATGTGAGCAGTACGGCATATCCGACCGCAAGCTCTGCATGATGAGAAAAAATGGCGAAATCCCTTTCACAAAGCACGGAGAAGCCAAGAACAGCAAAATCACATACCGTATTGCCGATGTGGCCGAGGTATTTGCAGGAAGGGACGGATGAATAAAATTAGAACACACTTTCACTCATAATAATTATCGCGCCGTAGGCGGCGCAAGTTTTTAACCCAAAACAATTTTTATTATGGCACAAGACCAGAATCAAAACCCTGAAGAAGTGCTTATCGCCCGCAACAACGAAACCGGGCAGGTAGGCGCGGTGACCGGACTCAATGAGGACGGCACTCCAAAGATGACCGATGTAAAGTCGGCAAAAATCTCAGACCTCGTGAAATTCCAGAAAGGTCAGAACCCGCTCGAAGCCTTCATGTCGAATTTCGTGCGTCAGTGCAAGAACCCTTCGACATTCGGATTCTTCCGTGTCCCCGCCGACCGCTACGACACCGTAGGCACCGTAATCGGTGACCTCGCCAAAGACCCGGTTGCCAATGCCGAGATGCTCAAAAACAACAAGGTCGAACTTCCTACGGCAGAGCAGAAGGTTGAACAGCCACAGCAGGCTGCCGCTGCAGAGGAACAGCCCGCACAGGCAAATGTCACCGGCAACGAGCAGACTCCCGACAAGGAGGTGAAGCACTCCGCAATCGATGCAAGCAGGATAGACTGGGCGACACTCAAAGAAAAATGGGGCATTGACCGCGCTGAACTGGAAAAGAGCGGAGACCTCAAGGAGATGCTCTATAACCGCAAGTCGAAAATCGTGACTGTAACACCGACATTCGCCGGAGAGAAATTCCCGATAGACGCCCGGCTCTCGTTCCGCACAGACCCGGACGGCAGTGTGAAGCTGGTGCCACACTTCATCCACCGCGAGGCGAGGCTCGATCAGGACTTCATGGGCTACAAGTTCTCAAAGGATGAGAAGGCTGTGCTGCGCGAGACCGGCAATCTCGGCAAGGTCGTGGAACTGACGGGCAGAAACGGCGAGAAAGTACCGTCCTACGTCAGCATCGACCGCTATACCAACGAACTGGTGTCAGTGCCGGTAAAGGATGTGTTCGTAAGAAACACCGTCGGCCAGACCAAGCTCACCGACGCCGAAGTGGCACAGCTCAAACAGGGAATGGCACTTCCGCCGAAAGAGATTACCGACAAGAACGGCAAGACCTATAATGTGGTGCTTCAGGTGTCGGCAGACCGCAAGGGTGTCGAGTTCGTACCCGACTCAGGGCGACGACACGAGCAGCGTGAACAGCAGACGCAGGGGCAGAAGCCATCGTCGTGGATTACGGCTGACGGCAGGATAAAGCCGCTCTCAAAATGGTGCAAAGTGCCGATGACACAGCAGCAACAAGCCGACTACGCCGCCGGCAAGGTCGTGGAGCTGACAAATATCCCCGACAAAAACGGCAAGCTCAACACTGTCTATCTCCAGTTCAACCCGGAGAAACAGCGGCCGACGACATCACTCAACGACCCGCGTGTGACGGTGGCGGAAGAATCCCGCACGCAGAAGGCGGTGAACACCGACGGGCTGACCAACGAGGCGACAAAGCACGTCGCCGAACCGATCCAGAAGTACCAGACCGCACCGAAAAACGAGGCACAGCAACAGCAGCAGCGTAAGCCGAAAGGCCCGAAAATGTGACGACATACTGACACAATCCGGATAAAACGGCTGAGGGAGGTCCGGAACTCCCGACGCCATATATTCGCAAGACCACTCAATCCAAACCATCCACAAAAAATAACGTAAAAAATGGAACAGAAAAATCTCATAACGGTCATAACCGACAACCATCTTATGGCCGATACCATCGCCAAAGCGATATGCGCCACCGAAACACACGACGGCTATTATCTCGGCAACGGCTACGCCGTGACATGGACGAACGGCGAACTTATAGAAGCCGCCTTCAAGGCGAAAAACAGCCTTGTGCTGTCGACATCAATGAAAAGCCGGGAGGTGTATGCCCACAACTTCGAGTTTGCCATGCGCAACTACGATGAAGTGGTGGGATATAAGAAAAGCGCGGCGGATGCCCGGCACCTCGGCACCATCCGCTCGCTCTGGGAAATGAGCCATACGGTCATCAACGCCATGCTGCCCTGCGAAGAGGGGGAACTCATGTTCCTGAACCTGTACTACTATCTTGCAACGCCGGTTACGGTAAAACGTGCATGGCTGCCCGTGCTGACCCGTCAGGCGATCCGCAACGCCGTTTTCAACGGGCGCACCGACACCGACAAGTACGAGAAGTGGCTCGGCGAGGCTATCATCAACCGCATAATAGAGGTCGATAAGAACGATGTGCTTGAAACCCTTGACGACACTACCGATTTCGGTTGCGAGGTAGAAGATATGTGGGAGCGCGAGAATGAGGTATCCGACGGCATGACGGAAGATCCCGAACCGACGCTCTACTGCATGTACACTCTGGCCGATGAAGCCCGCGACAGTCTGGGCTGGGATTTCGACCGGATGTTCTACACCGCCATGATGCTGTATTTCAAGAAGCTCATCTCCTTCCCGTTCTACATAGAAACCCGCATACCCAAGACCGTATGCCACAAGATGAAACGGAACATCCGCACACTCATCTATCACCCCAAATGGGGAAAGCTCGCCCCAAAAGCCTTCAAGCCTGATGCGCGACATATATATGACGGCAGGCAGACGGCCTTCAACGGCTACGGCATAGTCACTACCGGCATTCATCCGACAGACCTGTCCGGTGACGAGCGAAAGTTATACAGCCTTATCGTGAAGCGCGTAATCGATGCCTTCACACCACCGGCTGAAAACGAAACAAAAAACGACAAAACACTCTGAAAATACAATTATTAACCCGAAAGATTCCTCCCGTGTCCGAATAAATCGTTAACTTTGCCGCTGATTCAACGTCATAATGTTTTTGTTTCATTTTTGACGTGGATTTAGTGGTCGGACATCGGGAGGGATCCCGGTGTCCTTTTTTCTATATGGCGGATACCGGCAGACCACTACAATCCATCCGAATTATGAGACATAACGTTGAATTGCCGGAATTAGACCGCTACCGCGACTATCTCCGGGGCCACCTTCGTGACCACCACTTCCCCCAGCTTTCAGATAATAAATTCATAGAAGCCCGTGTTGAAGATGCCTACGACCGTTTTATTACGGAGCGTCTTCAGGGGCGCGGCGTGTCGGTGGCGACAGAGCTGAGTTACCGCACACTGCTCGACGGATTCTATGTTTCCCCCTATGACATAGTGTATTCGGTGCTTGAGGAAAACCTCTGGACGCGCCTTCCCGAATGGTCGTGGCCCTCTATGGCAGACCACCTTGTCACGCTCCCTTCCGTAAAAGAAATACTTGACAGATACGGTGTCAACGGTGATTTCCTCAGCCGCGAGAACCACCGTCCGATGCTTACCGAACTGCTCGGCGTAATCTCCGAAATACTCGACGGCTATGAGCTATAACCGTCTGAAAGTGATGCGCGACAACATCGAGGCTATTCGGATGGCGTTTCGTCTTGGTGTTGAGAAACGCAATGCGCAGACTGCCGAAGAACGGGAGATTCTCGGCAGGTACTCCGGCTTCGGCGGGTTGAAATGTATCCTCAACGATGCCAACGAGCTTGCCGATGCCGCCAAGTGGAGCAAGTCGGATATTGAGCTGTTCGCGCCGACGGTGGAACTGCACCGTATGATTCATGATTACTGCCACAATGACAGGGAGTTTGCGGAGTATATGGATTCTCTCAAAGCCTCGGTGCTGACAGCATTTTATACGCCACAACCTGTTGTTGACTCCATTTCCGATGCGCTGAAAGATGCCGGGGTCGAGATAAGGCGTTTTCTTGAACCGTCTGCCGGTCAGGGAGCGTTTGTCGATTCTTTCCTGCGGAATGACAGATACCCCGGTGCCGAGGTGCTGGCATATGAAAAGGATTTGTTGACAGGCAAAATCCTGTCAGCTCTGCATCCGTCGATACTTACCCGTATAGAGGGCTTCGAGAAGATAGAGCGTGATTTCAACGGTTACTTTGACGTGGCAGCATCCAATGTTCCTTTCGGTGATTTTGCTGTGGCAGACCCCGTGTATGCGACAAGCAAGGAGATTGGCTACCGTCAGGCGGCAAAGTCGTTGCATAACTACTTCTTTCTCAAAGGTCTTGACCAAGTGAGAGAGGGAGGACTGATTGCCTTTATCACGTCGCAGGGTGTGATGAACGCTGCTTCGCCATTTATCAGAATGGAATTGGTAAAACGTGCCGACCTTGTGGCGGCTCTGCGACTTCCTAACAACACATTCAGCGACAACGCCGGAACTGATGTTGGCTCTGACCTGATTATTTTCCAGAAGCACACCAGAAAGAAGTCATTGTCTGCCGATGAGGAATTTTTCATCCAGTCGGTTGTTGACCGTGGCACGAAAGTTTCTGGCAACAAATTCTTTCAGGCGTTTCCGCAGAATGTAATCTGCACTGATGCCAAAGTGGGTACTGACCAGTATGGCAAACCGGCTATCGTGTACCGCCACGATGGCGGCGTTGACGGTATTGCCGAGGACTTACGCAAGGCACTCGATGAGTCACTACATTTGCGTTTGAATCTTGAATTATATAATTCCAACGGAATAAAGCCGCCTACGCCTGATCCCATTACGCATAAACCAAAGGAAAGTCCGAAAGCAGAAAAGAAGTCGAGCCTTACCCAGACACCTCTGATGCAACAGTATCAGGAGATGAAAAAGAAACATCCCGATGCTATTCTGCTGTTCCGCATTGGTGATTTTTATGAGATATTCGGCGAGGATGCAGTAAAGGCGTCGGAGATTTTAGGTATTACACTCACCCGCAGAGCCAACGGCAGTGACAAATATATAGAGCTTGCCGGATTTCCACATCACGCGCTCGACACCTACCTGCCCAAACTCGTAAGAGCCGGACAACGTGTGGCTATCTGTGAGCAGCTCGAAGACCCGAAGCTGACAAAGACCTCCAAGCAAAAGGTTGTCGAGATTGTTACTCCCAATACTCAACAAGTAGCTACCGAAGAACCTGTTAAAACGGAGGTGAAGGAAATAGAAACCGACGGGAACCCGGATTATTCCGACAATCCCGACCCGCGTCTGTTCGCCTACAACCTTTTCGGGGAACTGGAGCCGAGGGACGCGCCAAAACGCCAGCGTACTGCTGTGCCAAAGAAAGAGAAGGAGGAAAAGCCGGTCGAAAAGCCGAAACCGTGGGCTGACGCCAAACCGTTGCCGACAAATAAATTCCGTCCGCTAACTGAAAAGGAGCTGGAGTTTTACGGTTCTCTGAACTGGGATGATAATCCGCCTATCAACGGGTTCTACGAGGCTATGATGTCAATCGCATACGCCCAGCTTGCGGAGCGTGAGCGTCAGGCGGCTGAAAAAGAAGCCGACAAGGATTATAAATCCGAAACTATCGTCGAGGGCGGCACTGTAATCGAGAAAACCGAAGGCGTTTTCATACCCGGCAGACAGCCAAGAGTGGCGGCACAGAAGCCGGAGAAAGCCGAGGTCGATATGTCGCCCCGTCCTTTCTCGGAGGATATTCAGTTCTTCCACCACAACGGCAGTATGGTGGTGCAGGACGGTCTTGTGGGTTTCCTCTCGGAAGTACGCAAGAACAGCGCGACATTCAATCCGTTGGAGTTGAAACCGGAACAGACGAAGCGCGCCATGCTCTATGTCACGCTGTCGGAAACGTATCAGCAACTCTACAACTATGAAGCTGAGACCCATGAACCGTCGGAACATCTGCGCGAACACCTCAATCAGTATTATGATGAGTTTGTGGAGAAATACGGCAACCTAAATGAGAAAAAGAATGTGAAATTTATTCTCATGGAATATTCAAAAGAAACAGCTTAGAACAAAATACAATTATACGAGCTGAATATCAGCATATTGTGCGCAAACGACAATTCGGGAATGTTATAGTTTTTTCTATTTTTTAGACCATTCAGTACACAATTAGTACATTTCGTTTGTTAATAGATGTTGAGGGCGATTTTAAGTTCTGATTTCGCCTGATTACCTTTGCGCAATACAAAGATAATGCATTATGGCAAAATTAGAAAGACGAACAAAACAAAATCCCAAGATAATGCAGTCGGTACTCAAGGACGGCAGAATAAGCCTATACTTGGAGTATTACCTCGGAAGGTCAGAGACTCCCGAACTTGATGCTGACGGCAATCAGGTCTATTATACCGATGGGGCTATGGCTGGAAAGCCCAAGTATAAAGTTAAGCATGTTCGCAAGAAAGAGAATCTCAATCTCTATTTATACGCTAACCCGAAGGATCAGCGCGAGCGGATGCAAAACAGGAACACTCTTGCGTTTGCCGAGAAAACGAGATTTGAAAGGGAACAGCCTTTTCTCGAAGATCGTGAGGGATATAAATTCCGCAGAGATACCAATGTTAATTTTTTGGATTTCTTTCAGAAATTCATCAATGAGAGTAGAAACGCCCCTTCTCATCTTAATGGCTCAAAAGTCGCCCTTAACCGATTCAAATCATTTCTCGCCGAGACACCGAAATATTCGGCATATTCAACATATATCAGACCGGACCAGCTTACGCCGGAGATGATGAGAGAATTTGCGGATTATGTTAACGCGAGAGGTTACGGACAGGGACCGATTACTATCTTTAACCGATTCAAGAGGGTTGTAAAACTGGCATTTGAGCAGGAATTGATGAGAAAGAATCCTTGTGACGGCATCGTGATAAAATTTGACAAGATGGCAATAAACAAAGAATTTCTCACACTTGAAGAAATCGAAAAACTTGTAGCAACCCATTATCCTCAGGAGAACAGCATAATCCAGCGAGCATTTTTACTCACATTGTTCGCAGGGATAAGGTATTGCGATGTCAGCAGACTTACATACCGCAATGTGGATTATTCCACAAGGGCACTCCGTTTCGAGCAGAAGAAGACAAGAGGTCGCAGCAATCATAGCCACGTAGTTATACCTCTTAGCGATGCCTTGATTGAATTGATAGGTTATCTGCCCGACAATGCGTCGCCCGATACATTGATATTCGATTTGCCCACATATATTGCCTGCAATAACGCCCTCGGAACGTGGGTAAAACACGCCGGTATAAAGAAACATATTACTTGGCACTGTGGTAGACATTCCTTTGCTGTCAACACACTCAGCGCTGGCGCGAATATCAAGACCGTTTCCTCATTGCTCGGTCACAGTACCCTTAGCATGACCGAACGCTATCTGCACGTCATCGACAGTCAGAAGGAAGATGCAATCAATAGCCTCGGGCCAATCGGATACAAGGCTCAGTATGACAACGAGGAAAAATACAGGACACAACGTCTGGAACAGAAGACCAAACTTGATAAAGGCAAAAAGATTTCGTAATTTTGCAATTGATTCAACGTCATAATGTTTTTGTTTCATTTTTGACGTGGATTTAGTGGTTGGACATCGGGAGGGATCCCGGTGTCCTTTTTCTATGTAGCACCAAAGCGTTGTTGATTTTCAGTGTTTTATGATAAAAGTGCGCTTTTCACATCTTGAAATTTGGTAATCTCGGAAAGTTTTTGTATATTAATATAGGCTGTCCGGGAGGATAGTATGAAAGACATTCCAGATTGGGAGTTATTGAACGGCGAAAAAGAATAACTGAGACACCAAAACGTCGCCTGATTTTCAAAAATATGTGTCCCTGCACATCTGCAATTTGGATATGTCTGAAAATTTTCGTAACTTAAATAAGGGATTGCGAAGAGTCGCTTTCCGGCAATCTTAATTTATTGGCTTAACGTGGAAAATATCGGACGCGTATCGGACAACGCACGACTTATTCAAGACAATTCGGGCTAAAATGTTAAAAATTCACTTGTCGAGTGAACTTTTTTGAAAGCCGTGTGTTGCGAAGTCATAAGGGGCATTTTCCATGACCTGGCCGACGCAGACAGACGCGGCACAAATCCGCACGGAAGCGGATAAGGTCTTCATGCACCCATACGCGCCAAAATTCCCTCAAAGGCAGAGGGAGGATTCCTTACACCCATATCGTAACATAACGCGATACCTACCGAACGCATTTCAATATGCGCCACGATAAGTGTCCGGCTTGTCTTGTATCTACCCGAAATCGAAGAAAATAATTTAGACTTCATCATTCTTCCGAATTTTGCATAGTACAGACCCCGGTAAATCAAATTAATTTTGCGGTCGGTCTTGATAGCTTCGCCACCGCGCACCGGCTACGCCGACATGCGCTTCAAGCCGACTCGCTATTTTCAATTGTCAACCGTCACAGCGGCTAAATCCCTCCGGGTGTAGCCGAGGCCGCCGTGACGTTTTCAACCCTCTCGGCAACACCCCAGATATTGGTATGGAAGAAACCATATTCAGAGTTAATCACCCCGTAAGCCTATGCGCTATGAGTCTCTAAACAAAAATTCCAACCCCACTAAATCCAATCCAACAATGAACACAAGTATTATGAATCCGTTGCCCGCCGACAACGCGGGCATCATCGGTATGCTCAAGGAGCTTATCCGAAGTGTGTCGACAGAAGTCTTTCATGAACTGATAGAGGAACTCCGACCCTCGCAGCGTCAGGAAAGCCAAGTCGAAGACTCCGATCATTTGGGTGTCAAGGGAGCACTGGACTTCCTCAATTCAAGAGGCTACAAGATCTCCAACGCCCAGCTCTACAAACTGACAAGCAAGAGTGAGATCCCTTATCAGAAGTTTGACGGGTCGAACAGACTTCACTTCTACAAATCCCAGCTCGAAGAATGGGTGCGTACCAAGCTTATAGACGGCAATGCCATCGGTATCCTTGAACCCTCCGACTCAAAGAAGAAAGGGGGTAAGCGATGAAAGAAAAAATGATTACCCCAGATGCCATCATCAGCGAGATGGAGAAACTCCGTGAGTCCGGTCATGAAACGGAACAGGAAACCACAGGCCACAACACCGGAACTGATTTCCCCATCGATGTACTGCCATACAAGATGCAGCGCATAGTCCGTAAGGCAAGAGCCACAATCGGTTTCCCGGAGGATTATCTCGCGCCCTCGATGCTTGTGGCTGTCGCCACAGCCATAGGCAACACGATGATGGTGGAGCATATCCCCGGCTGGAAGGAGAACGCCATCCTTTTTCTCGCACTTGTCGGCAGACCCGGTGCCTGCAAGTCACATCCGCTGAGTTATGCCATGCATCCGCTGATCGACCACGATTCTGAAATGGCGGCGCAGTTCGAGAAAGAAATGCGCCAGTATCTCGACACGCTGAATATCCCCGCCAAGAAAAGAGCCGAGCAGGGACTCGACCCTAATCCCCGAGAGCCGGAGAGAAAGAGGTTCATCATCTCCGACATAACGCCCGAGGCGGTTCACCGTATCCACTCGCAGAACAAACGCGGTCTGTGTCTTGTGTCCGATGAGTTTTCAGGCTGGTTCAAGAATTTCAACCGCTATAACAACGGTTCGGAATCCGAATTCTGGATGTCGGTGTTCAGCCATAAATTTGCCATGGCCGACCGCAAGAGTAGTGCAAGTGTAATCCGCAAAACGAAATGTTCAGGGCTTTTAAAACGAAATGTTCAGGCCGATAAAACGAAACGTATAAAATTGAAACAAGTTTACATGTGTAAAAAGGTTTCACAAATATTTGACGTAAGGAACAAAAAAACAACAGGTTACACCCGTTAGAACACGTAAAGTGTTCCGAACTGAACGACAACGACCACCGAAAAAAGGAACAACTGAAAATCAGATAGTTGTAAATTGAGAAAGAAAAAAACGAAGCGTTATGTTAAAATCAGTGTTCGAACGGTTATTCTAACGTATTCAGTAATGAATAAAATCCGACTTTTTGACCAATCCACAAAAATGAATCGTCTGCGGCGACCCCTTATGCTTATGCAAGTTTAGCCCACTCGCAAACGATTCAATAATATCTTAAAAATCCCCGGTTTTTATCCGGGGATTTTGCCGCTTAGCTTGAAGTTATCGCGCCCCCTTGCGGGCTTTATAAAACTATGATGCACCGGGTAACATCATAGAGTTGACACACAAGCGACGGTGGCGTTCCCTCGCTTCACGGGACAGAACAAAATTAATCATTTATTCTCAATTACGCAACAACTCTTTTTCAGATAGTTATAATACGTTCTTTCAGCAATGCCAAAACGCGGATAAATGTAACGCCGCCATATATCCCGGTTTTTTATTCCTTGTTTTGCGTAATGGTCATAAATGGCGTTTACTTCATTAACGCGCAGTGCATACGAATTTGATTTTAGTTTAGATATTGCCATGTGCCGTTATTGTTTTACCCCTCGGTGCTTACAATTGCGCCAATACCCTTGCCCCGGATAGGAAGGACTATAGAACGTTTGTCAAAGCCCACAATTGTGGCGCGCTCCTTGGGGTCGTCATAAGTGGCGTACATATAAACCTCGCCGTCAGCCTTAAAGACCTCATCAGCGTAAAACGCCACACTTGCAAAGGCATTTGTTGCGTCTCCGCCGTATTCGACTTTAACGAGTTTACCGTCAGCAGTCTTATACGTTGGCATTGTTGAGCATGAGAAACAACCGAATCCGGCAAATTTCAGCGGCTCGCCGTCCTTTATGTTGGTTATATCCTTGAAAATCTTCAAATCCTCAAGCAAGAGGTCTGAAACGTGTTTAGGGTGTAACACAAGATAGCGGCGATCCTGCGGAATGTCGGCATCGTCAAAACGCTCTTTAAGTGCGAGAATGTCGGCAAACGTAAGGCGTTTGCGAGTTCCAGCCAGTGCGCCGGACGTTGTAACAAGCGGAGTGTCTGCGGAGTCTGTCTGCGGCGCGATGGCGTGTGTCGCTTTCATCGTAACCGCCTTGCGCAATGTGCTGCGATGCTGACGTATCACGCTTTCAAGTTTATCGTAGCTGTATTCTATCGCGTCAGGACGGCGCACGATTGTGTTTTCTGTCTCGAACTTGTCAAGTTCAAATTCACAGTCTTCATCATCACGACCTACAACCGCAATGGGGTATGTCGTGTTATTAATCAACACCTTGGGGTCAATACCTGCCGACGCAATATGTATTTTGTCATTCTCGACAAATGCGTCATAGTTGGTCAGTTTCTGCAAAAAGCTGTCATTGGGATAGAATCCCTCGCGTATCTGGTTTAACCAGACTTCTTTGTTTAGTGCCATTCGTTATTTGCGTTTTAATAATTCTTTTTCAATAAGTTGTGCGTATAATTCGGGGTGTGCCTCAAGATATTCCGGTTCATATCGGCGGTAATAGTCAAGGTCTTTGACACCGTGACTGTTGCCGTGCGTTTCGGCCACAAGGCGTTTATATAGTGACGGATTGTCCATTAACTCGTTCGGGGCGTATTTACGGTACATTTCAAGCGTCCATCGACTTTTATCTTTTGGCAGGTTGACAAACTCCGAAAGTCTGACCGGGCCGTGCATGGAATCCAAGACATTACGGAGAGCCTCAACGCCCATGCGCTCGCCGATCTGCCGGAACGTGTGCTGCTCCGGTGGAAGCACTTTTGACATATTGTGATCTAAAAGCGCGTCAATTTCAACCTTTTGCATTTCTTTACGTCCGGCGCAATACGTTTGGAAAGCCTTGATATTGCCGCTTGCCATAGCAAGAAAACTTGTGCGGTCATTGTCAGTTATAAGACCGTTTTTAATTGCCTCGTCCACCTCCTTTTCGACGTTTGAAGGCTCTTTCAACAGCGTTTTAACTGCATTGACAATAGCGTTGTCGTTTGCACTCTCTTCAAGTCCGAGAATATCGATCAGCCGGACGCGGAGTGCTTGCCCGGGCTTTTCCTTCCCGGCATTATCAGCCAATGAAAGCAATCTTACAAAATCTTTCTTTGCATAAAGTTTCACCGCGTTTTCGTTAGCCGGAATATCAACGATGGATATTTCAAATAAATCACACTGTATAACGGTTTTAACTCCATCAATAACAGCTTCTTTTATAATGTCAATACCTATTGAGGCACTACGTAAAAAGCCGTTTTCAACCTGCTTTTTAACTTTTGCCCCTAATTCTGTGTCCTCATCGAAAACAGCTTCAGCAATCAGCTTCTTTCCCTCCTTATGGACGTTCTCCCAGCGACCTATTACACCGCTTTCTCGCTCGTGCATGTAAAGCATTATCGGGTTACGTTCAAACTTGGCCGTATTGATCCCGGAGGTTAGAACTACACTCCCATGACTGTTTAATGTCTCGTCCGAGACTATGAATTTAATTCCTGCCATTGAATTTAAACAATTGATTTCAGTGCAAATTTATAAATCAATTGTCTAACAAGCAAAAAAGTGTGCAACGGTTGCACGGAAGTGTGCAATGATTGCACACTTTTTGTGTGAATTGTTTTCATACGTGTGATTTTTGCCCTGATTTTTGCCCTCTATATTTTGGTATCTCAAAAGAAAGTATTAAATTTGCGCTATCCTAAAAAATTAACTGTTATGAACCCTTTAGACAAATTCCCTAAAAGATATTTGCGGCCTATGGTGCGGAGCACGGAAACGCCCCGGCGCTTGTTAACAGTTATTAGCGTAGGACACCTAAGGGCTGCATTTTTATTTAACCTCCTAAAAATTAACTGTTATGAACTCAGTTTATGACTACGAAGCAATCGTGGCACAGCGTGCCAACGGCTTCAACCTCGACAACATCATCAGGGTCATGGTTGATTGGAACAACCCCGAAGAGGTACGCAACGACCTCCAGACAATCTACTTCCACGCCACGGAAGCACTCTTCGGCTATAACGGCTCAACAAGCCTCACCGATGAACTCCACTGCGCTTTCATCACAATGCGCGACCTAATCGAGGCTTTGTCAACCGCAAACGACCTCAAAGCCGCAAAACTCGCGGTAACAATCAAATAAGCACATTTTTCTCACTTATCCCCAAGCCGCCCGGTGCAACGTCTCACCTCCGGGCGGCTTTATAAATTACAGCCATGCCAAAGACCCCGACCGCAAAAGAAAGAATATTAACATGTCCGGCACTTTTACTCCTGCGGAAATCGCCGAGACAATCGGCACAAGCGTTCAGTATGTCAACAAGGTTTTGAAGAATGCCACCACAAGCGAAAATAAGCCACGTTTAACGCTTCAAAGCTATGCTGCGGCACATCGTAGAGGGATAACTAAGAAAAACGATTTAGCGGCATTCTTTGGCGTTTCTCGTATGACAATAAACCGTTTTGAAAACAAGTGTAAAGCAAAGTAAAGCGACATTTCGACCAATCAAAAAACCGAAAGTGAATATCTAAGTTTTCAATATTGAATACCTAAACTGAATATCTAAGTGAATATCTAACCACCCCCCAAGCTATTTGCAGTCATAAACCCTAAAAGTGTAACCCCAGTTTTACTTTAATTGTAACCCCACCTTGTAACCCCACCTGTAACCCCACCCTCCAAAATCAACTGTTCTAACACAAAAATGGGGGAGCCTCTCAGCTCCCCCGATAGATTCTATTCAAACGGCACTCCAAGGCTGTTCAAACAACGTTGCCGTATCGTTCAACCATCTACGCCACCACGCGCCCCACGAGGGACTGTGATGAGCGTAGATTGCTTTATTATAGCGCGTTTAGTCACAACGGTACCACCACCGCTCAAACCGGCACGACGCAGGTAATCATAGCCACATCCCACCTCTTGTGGGCTTAAGACGGTAAAAATGGCCGCTATCGAGCCAAAATACAGGTCTCTGCGCTTGCCGGTGAGGTGAACGTGTATCACTTTGGTCTGTCTCATAATCTCTGAATTTTCCGCAAATATACACAAATAACCGCTATTTGCAACCTTTTAAACTAATAATAATTGAGAATCGACACAAAAAAAACGGTGCGAAGCCGACCTTAGACCATCATCCGACCACCGTAACCGGTGATGTAAACCGCCACACGCCGATCGGGCGCTCCATGTAAGCCTCATGTAAACTTATGGAGCCGAAAATTAAACCAAAATTAAAGCAATGTAAACGTTTCGTTTTTTTACACCTCCGCCCCACCTCTTCCATAACTCAAACAATCTCAAAGTATTCCATCCAAAATCGCCACTCCCCACCATTAAACGCTTCGTTTTATGCCCCTCATCAGATCGCTTTTTACGCAATCCTTTCCATATGGAAAATACGGAGAAGACCATTC
>ERZ778503.1470-NODE-1470-length-16072-cov-5.439845_pt1 | contig 16072 bp, 18 predicted proteins | sample MGYA00510047_ERZ778503 | MGnify/ENA primary metagenome ERZ778503 (study PRJEB29527, sample SAMN07138965) | mouse gut metagenome | material: feces | host: mouse | place: China:Nanjing | collected 2016-01-25 ... | reverse complement strand
TAGGGCAAAGATACTAATTGTTGAGAAGCCCACATGATTTTATCGGTGAGCCATTTTGACACCCTCATCGGTTTGGGTCGAAAATATTATTATTTTTCTTTCAGAATATCAAAAATAAGGGAAGCCTTTGAGCTTCCCTTATTAAAAAAACAAAAAAACATGTTTAATTCGTCAAGGATTAATATTTAAATCAGCATTTTATATTCAATTCATTCAAAACCTTACGTATTGCTTCAAATGTAGTAATACGGGTAGGAACCAGTGGTAATCGAAGTTTATTTTCAATCATTCCCATAGCGTTCAACATTGATTTTACTCCAGCAGGATTTCCATCTACAAATAACAGATTGAATAATTCAGTGAATCTGTGATGAATAGTCAGTGCATTAGCAAAATCTCCTTGAAGCGCCAAACGAGTCATACGGCTAAACTCACGGGGAAAAGCATTACCGATAACCGAAATAACGCCAACAGCCCCCAAAGTTATAAGAGGGAAAGTAATACCATCATCACCGGAGATTACATTGAAGTTTTCCGGCTTATTCTTGATGATATCATCCATTTGCGTGATGTTACCGGATGCTTCTTTTATAGCAATTACATTATCGAAATCACGTGCAATACGCAAAGTAGTCTCAGCGGTCATATTTACACCCGTACGCCCCGGAACATTATACAGCACGATAGGAAGCTCGGTTGCTTCGGCAATAGCCTTATAATGCTGGTAAATACCTTCCTGTGAAGGCTTGTTATAATATGGCACAACAGACAATATAGCGTCAACCCCCGTGAAATCATCGTTTTTCAATGTTTCTACAATAGCACGAGTATTATTACCACCTACACCCAACAGAATAGGAATCCTTCCATTAACGCGGTCAATCACCATCTTTTTTATGGTTTTCTTTTCTTCCTCGGTAAGAGTTGGTGTTTCGGCTGTAGTTCCCAGCACACACAAAAAATCCGCATTATTCTGTAATAGATAGTCCACCATGCGCATCAATGCGTCATAGTCAACGCTCTCATCCTCTTTGAAAGGAGTAATCAGTGCTACCCCCATTCCTTTCAATTTAGTCTGTATCATGAGTTTTAATTATAATCTCTAATTTATTAAGCCGCAAAAGTACGAATATTTTTCTTATCTTACGATATAAGTTTCAGAAATTCTTCTTCGCTTAGTATGGTTATTCCCAGTTTTTTTGCTTTTTCCAGTTTCGCAGGCCCCATATTATCTCCAGCAAGTATGAAACTTGTTTTTGCAGAAATACTTCCTACGTTTTTGCCACCGTTTTTCTCGATAATCTCCTTATATTCGTCACGAGAATGATGAGTAAACACACCACTGATAACGATAGACTTGCCTGCCAACTTATCCGTATATCCACTTAAATCTTCCTCAGTGCGATAAAGCTGTAATCCGGCATCCTTCAGCCGCCCGACTAACTCACGATTAGACTCATTCTCAAAATACAAAAGGATGCTCTGCGCTATTTTTTCTCCGATTTCATCGATACTAATCAACCTTTCAAGATCCGCCTGCTGCAATTCATCTATATTTTCAAACGACTTTGCAATCTTCTTCGCCACAGTCTCACCGACAAAGCGAATTCCTAAAGCAAAGATCACACGCTCGAAAGGAACTGTCTTACTTTGAGCAATTCCTGTTATAATATTCTCTGCCGATTTTTCTCCCATACGCTCCAATCCCTTAATATCATCAGTTGTGAGATTATACAAATCGGCTGTATTTTTGATTAATCCCAAACGATAGAACATATCTACCGTTTCCGGACCTAATCCATCAATATTCATAGCCTTACGGCTGATAAAATGCTCTATTTTACCTTTATTCTGAGGAGGACATGCTGTTTCATTTGGACAGTAGTGAGCGGCTTCTCCCTCATACCTGACTAATTTACTGCCACATTCGGGACAATTAGTGATAAACCGGACTTTCTCGCCAAGCATAAAACTGCGTGCGTCCTTATCCACACCTGTGATTTTGGGAATAATTTCACCCCCTTTCTCCACATAAACCATGTCCCCAATATGCAAATCAAGTCCTTCGATAATATCTGCATTATGTAAAGACGCACGTTTCACAACTGTTCCTGAAAGCTGCACAGGATCCAAATTCGCCACAGGAGTGACAGCACCGGTTCTACCCACTTGATAAGTCACTTTATTCAAGCGCGTCAAAGCACGTTCGGCTTGAAACTTATATGCAATAGCCCATCGAGGAGATTTAGCCGTAAATCCCAGATTTTTCTGTTGCCGCAGACTATTTACCTTTAAAACAATTCCGTCTGTAGCAACCGGTAGATTCTTACGTTCTACATCCCAGTAGTTGATAAACTCAAAAACCTCTTCCAATGTCTGGCATTTACGGGTCAAATCAGATATTTTAAAGCCCCATTTCGCGGCTTCCTGAAGATTTTCATAATGTCCGTCACAAGGCAGATTATCTCCCAGCAGATAATACAAATACGCATCCAGTTTACGGGAAGCCACAATGGAAGAATTCTGCAATTTCAATGTACCGGAAGCCGCGTTTCTCGGATTAGCAAAAAGCGGCTCTTCGCGCGCTTCTTTCTCACGGTTCAATTCTTCAAACACTTCCCATGGCATAAGAATTTCCCCGCGAATTTCAAAAACGGCAGGATAATTGTCACCATGAAGCACAAGTGGGATAGAACGGATTGTTTTTACATTATCCGTCACATCATCTCCTTTCTCACCATCGCCACGGGTAACGGCACGAATCAATTTTCCATCTTCATAAGTCAAAGAAATTGAAGTACCATCATATTTCATTTCACAGCAAATTTCAAAATCCTCATTGAGCGCCTTACGGACGCGCTCATAAAAGTCCGTCACTTCCGCTTCCGAATATGTATTGGCCAATGACAGCATCGGATATTTATGCGCTACCTGCGTAAAATTCTTATTCAAGTCACTCCCCACACGCATGGTAGGTGAGTTTTCGTCTTTATATTCCGGATGTGCCTGCTCCAAATCCTGAAGTTCACGCATCTTGTCATCAAACTCCTTATCCGATATTTCGGGAGCATTCAACACATAATAATTATAATTATGCCGATGAAGTTCGGCACGCAATTCCTCTATTTTTTCCTTTATATCCATATTTCTTCGATTGTTTAAGGCAAAAATACAGGTTTATCTTTGAATATTTGTACTTTTGCGAAAAATTAAAGATTATGCGTATTGATATTATAACAGTTTTACCCGAGATGATTGAAGGTTTCTTCAATTGTTCTATTATGAAACGGGCTCAGAATAAGGGACTTGCAGAAATACATATTCACAATCTGCGCGACTATACCGAAGATAAATACCGTCGTGTCGATGATTACCCTTTTGGCGGTTTTGCCGGAATGGTTATGAAAATAGAACCCATCGAGCGTTGTATCAACACTCTCAAGGCAGAGCGGGAGTATGACGAAGTAATCTTCACAACCCCCGACGGAGAACAATTCAACCAACCAATGGCCAACAGCCTTTCCTTAGCGCAAAACCTTATTATCCTTTGCGGACATTTCAAAGGGATTGATTATCGCATCCGCGAACATCTAATCACCAAAGAAATAAGTATCGGAGATTATGTCTTGACAGGTGGCGAACTAGCCGCAGCGGTCATGGCTGATGCTATCGTGCGTATCATTCCCGGAGTTATCTCTGACGAACAATCCGCACTTTCCGATTCTTTCCAGGACAACTTGCTGGCAGCACCGGTATATACCCGCCCTGCTGATTATAAAGGGTGGAAAGTCCCCGATATTCTATTGTCCGGTCACGAAGCAAAGATTAAAGAATGGGAGTTGCAACAGTCCTTGGAACGTACCAGAAAACTTCGCCCTGACTTATTAGATGAATAAAAACAGAATGTAAATAAAAACGACGGTGATGATTTGCTTATTTCTCACCGTCGTTTTTATTATGTCCATCGCTCGAAAACTTCACTTGCCATTCTTTTCCCTAACGAAAATTTCTTTTCAACCATTATCTTTCGGGCTGATTCCATCCTTCGATATTCAGAAAGAAAATAGCATTTTTCTAGTTAATTCTATGCGAATGGTTATTGTAAGTTTATCATTATACCTCAAGCGCACCAATAATATCCTTCACTGACTTATATCCGTGTCTATCTAAGTAATTATTTATACCATCTTCAACTTTGACAGTAACAGCCGGATCTATGAAATTTGCCGTACCAATCTGGATAGCAGATGCACCTGCAAGCATAAACTCAACCGCATCTTTCCAATCCATAATACCACCCAATCCAATGACAGGAATATTTACCGATTTAGCAACTTGCCATACCATACGTAATGCGATAGGTTTGACGGCAGCTCCAGACATTCCGCCTGTTACAGTCGACAAAATAGGGCGTCTACGCTCCGCATCAATAGCCATTCCCAGCAATGTATTGATTAATGACACACTATCTGCACCACTTTCTTCCGCTGCGCGCGCTATTTCAGTGATATCAGTGACATTCGGAGAGAGTTTTACGATAAGTGTCTTTTTGTAAGCAGCACGCACCGCTTTCACCACTTCTGACGCACCTTTTGCTGACACACCAAAAGCCATACCACCTTGCTTCACATTAGGACAAGAGATATTTAGTTCTATGGCAGGAATTTTGTCAAGTTCATTAATAATTTCGGCTGTTTTCACATAATCCTCGATAGCAGACCCCGAAACGTTTACAATCATATTCGTTTGTATGTCTTTTATGCGGGGATATATATGCTCTACAAAGTAGTCAACACCCTTATTTTGCAGTCCTACAGCGTTTAACATACCCGAAGGAGTTTCGGCCATACGCGGATAAGGATTTCCTTCACGTTTGTGAAGAGTAGTCCCTTTTACAATAATACCGCCTATTCGCGCTATATCAATGAAATCTGAGAACTCTTCACCATATCCAAATGTACCGGATGCTGTCATCACCGGATTCTTCATTTGTAATTCACCAATATTTACACTTAAATCTGCCATAGTAGTTTATTTATATTAAAAACAGGGCCCTCTTTACACACACACAAGTGACCTTCTGTCGTATTTTCCACACAGCATAAGCATGCTCCGATACCACAGGCCATTGTATTTTCCAAAGAGACTTCACATTCTATCTGATTACTTTTGGCATATTTTGCCACCGCCATCATCATAGGTTTAGGACCACATGTGTAAATCTGCTCGAATCGTACCTTATTTAGTATAGAATGTTGGGTGACATATCCTTTTTCTCCATGACTGCCATCTTCCGTAGTAGTGTACACTTCACCATATTTAGCAAACTCCTCCAGTTGCAACAAGTCCTTATCGCTACGTGCCCCTAAAAGGAATGTAGGTTTATGACCATTTTTGACTAATTGTTCACCCAAATATAACATAGGAGCCGTACCGACACCACCACCAACTAACAAAAGCTTATCAGAAGGCATCTGAGGCATCGTGTAGCCATTTCCCAATGGAAGTATGGTATTGATTACATCACCCGGCTTTATCTCTGCCAAGCGCCTTGTTCCGTCTCCAACCAATTGGATCAGAAACCATACTTCATTTCGTTGTTTATCGACAAAATTAATAGAAATAGGGCGACGCAGAAATGTGGTAAGCGATCCGTCCACCCGGAGTTCGGCAAACTGCCCTGGTAACATTTCGGGCAGTAACGATTGAGAGGTCAGTTTCAGCAATACATAATTGGCATGCAGTCTGATATTCTCAGTAACCGTCAAATCTAAAATAAATTTCTTCATGTATTGGATATAAAAAATATAAATTCGTATTCCGGGTGCAAAGATACAGGAATTTGCCCAAACCTGCGATTTTACCACTTATTTTTCAGGTCTAAACGTTTCATATGTATTATCATCGAAGAAAATTCTTATTTCAGTAATTTTCCTGGCAGGCTTTTCTATATATCTAATCTCCTGTTTTACAATCTCTTTAGGAGCATTTTCGGTACTTCTTAATGCCATTTCCTTGCGATTTTCCAAAGTAATCGTCTCTTTGGACGGATTTACAGGATTCTCATCAAACAAAGAAGGTTGATAATCACCATTAGATGAAGTCAATGAGGATTCTTCAGTAGAAGTCAACATTTCACCTCTTCCATATAGCAACCATTCAAGATTTACGTAGTTATAAGTCTGATGTACTTTCATCACCACTTCTAGACTTGGTTTATTCCTATCATTTAAAATATGAGAAAGAGTAGACTGCTGAACTCCGATTGTTTCAGCAAAAACCCTGGGGGGAACTTTCTCCCTCTCCATAATCATTCTGATTCTGTCTTTTATTTCCATACTACCTTTATTGAGTCACAATTGTATGCACTAAATAGTGATTTCACAAAAATACATATAAATATAATCACTTTACAAAGATATATATTATGCTTCACAAAAACAAATCACAGATATAAAAATATAAATATTACAAATATATTTACCTATTCACTGTTCTAATATTACGTTTGTGCAATGAATAAAATCTTATATTGGTATGATAATATTTTATATTTAATAAAACAATATTATACATCTGATAATAAAAAGGTTATCATCAATATCTTACTTTAAAAATGAGAAGGTTTACAAAAGTATCGGATACATAAACCATTGATTTACAGTAAAGAGTCAAATAAATAGTATATATATCTGATATTCATAATAATAACATGTAAAAAATTGAATGTTAAACACCCTCCTACTACATTTATATATTGGTAATTTATTTATGTAAACTCAATACTATACATGTGTGAATCAGCAACCCATATTACATATGTCATACATTTACATTTGTATTAATCACAAATATACAATCACAAATACACAAACGTAAATATAAGAAGTTGCAGTTGCAATAAAATAAAGGATAAACTCTATTATTTACGAATGTATTTTAAGATATTATCAAATTATCTTTTACATTTCACTATAAAACTAGGAATCCTTGCAATATTTCCGGCCATTTACCCAATTCGCTGTTTTTTTTCAATTCTAGAAGGGTTATTTTAAACATAACAAACTGTAATACAACTAAATACCGTATATTTTTCAATTACGTTATTTAGTTGAAATAGAAAAATGGCGCTAACACTCTTTTGCTAATTCTCAAATTATCAAAATGATATTTTGAGATTACCACTAAAAAGGGAGTTTTCCATATTATCACTAACAAATAAGTATTATACCTATCATATCTGACTCTAGCAATCTTTCAATAAAGAATCCGAATTTTTCAATGAGAAAAGCGAATTCCCCCAATTGAAGAATAATGTTGGAAACAGCTAAATGGAAATTTATTTAGGAAAAATCAAGTTCACCGGAGAGAAGCTATTAGAGAAGAACAAAGAAAGACAAGGAACAACATACGGCAAATTTATTGTTTGATTTTTTACTCAAAAGGCAGCCACATACTTCAGATAAAAACAGGGAATCACATGAATATAAAAAAAGGCATATACTTATTCTATTCATAGTAAAAGTATATGCCTTTTAATGATATTGGAAACTTGCTCTTTCTAATGCAAAATATTAAACACTAATTCTCGAAGAATATCCCCGTCTGACATCGAGCTGTTTTTTACTCCTTTTGACTTTGCATCGGCATATCGTATTTCACCTACGATTTGCATAGTCTTTACACCACTGTATTTTCTCATAGCAGCCAAGTAATCTTTAGCTTGCCAAGGCGTCTTTAGTCCCAGCATATTGGCTATTCCCTGCTCCGATTTATCAGGTGCATAATATGCCAGCATTAAGTTGGAATAAAAGCTGAACAACAAAGACAACGTCATCTGTATCGGATTCGTTTTCGGGTTTTCTTCAAAATATTTTATTATCTTATTTGCTTTAAGAATGTCTTTTTCTACAAGCGCACTCCGCAGTTCGAAGTTATTATAATCCTTGCTTATACCGATATTCTTTTCTATTTGTTCGGGGGTTACACGCCTCTGACCAACAGGCAAAGTGATAATCAACTTCTCCAGTTCTCCAGTCAGGCGGCTTAAGTCAGAGCCTACAAAATCAGCCAACATAGCCGTTGCTTTAGGTTCCATATCCACTCCCTTACGTTTCATATAAGAAGAAATAAAAGCCGGTAGCTGCGCATCTTTTATCTTCTTCGACTCGAATAACACACCGACTTTATCTATTTCGGCAGCTAACTTTTTCCTGCGGTCTAACGTACCATGTTTATGGCATATCACCAAAATAGTAGAGAGTAGCGGCTTCTGGAGATAGTATGACAGTTCCTCCATATTGCGGATTGCCTGTGCTTCTTTTACCACCACCACTTGATGTTCAGACATCATCGGATAACGTTTTGCAGCATTTATAATAGTAGCTACATCTACATCAGCTCCATACACGACAGTCAGGTTGAACTCCTTTTCCGTTTCGTTCAACACATTATCCGTAATATAATCTGCGATCAGGTCGATATAGTACGATTCTTCCCCCATCAGATAATAGATAGGGCGATACTGCTTCGCCCTCAACTCTTTAAGAATGTCATCACACGTCAGTTCTTGTTTTGCCATATATATTTCAAAACCGGGAGTTACCAGTCAAATTTCAAGTGTTTTACAGTTTTCTTCTCATCAATAATCATGCGCAAGGAAGCAATACCTATCTCCACATGCTCTTCTACGTAATTCTTAGTGACCAGGTTGTCACTTTTATCCGTTTTCACTCCGTCAGGAGTCATCGGCTGGTCAGAAACCAATAGTAACGCACCTGTAGGAATATGATTGGCAAAACCACAACTGAACAAAGTGGCCGTTTCCATATCGACCGCCATTGCACGGGTCTTTTTCAGATATTCTTTGAACGCATCATCATGTTCCCAAATACGACGGTTAGTGGTATATACAGTACCGGTCCAATAGTCGCGGCCTTTGTCACGAATGGATGAAGAAACGGCACGCTGCAACATAAATGCAGGCAACGCAGGAACTTCGGGGGGAAAATAATCATTGGAAGTTCCCTCCCCACGGATAGCCGCAATAGGAAGAATCAAGTCACCAAGCTGGTTTTTCTTGTCGATACCACCACATTTTCCGAGGAATAAACATGCTTTGGGGCGAATAGCACCCAGCAAGTCCATGATGATAGCAGCGTTAGGACTTCCCATACCAAAATTAATCATTGTAATGCCTTCGGCAGTAGCAGAGATCATATTAGCGTCCCTGCCCAATATCGGAACATCAAATTGATTGGCGAAAATTTCTACGTACTTGTTGAAGTTAGTCAACAGAATATACTCCCCAAAATCTTCCAGGTTACGTTTTGTGTAACGCGGCAGCCAATTAGCGACGATTTCTTCTTTTGTTTTCATAATTTCATTAAATTTGTGGTTCCAAATAAAGGAACCCGTTATTTAACTTACAAAAATAATAAATGTTATCGTTAAACCTACCAGTATTCGACACTAAAATAAACGTACGAAACGGAAAAAATGTAATTTTCGACGTGATTCGCAAACGATATGTCGCCCTTACCCCTGAAGAATGGGTACGGCAACACTTCGTTCACTTTCTTATTGCGCACAAAGGGTATCCGTCCGCACTCTTAGCCAATGAAGTGATGATTAAGTTGAACGGTACTACCAAAAGATGTGATACAGTCCTCTACCGGAAAGACTTATCCGCCCGAATGATTGTGGAATACAAAGCCCCCCATATTGAAATCACACAAGCGGTTTTCGACCAGATTACCCGATATAATATGGTGCTGAAAGTAGATTATCTGATTGTCAGCAATGGAATGCAACATTATTGCTGCCGGATGGATTATGAAAATCAGAGTTATACCTTTCTGAAAGATATTCCGGATTACAATTCTCTATAAAATTATCCGCCTCAAAAAACACACTTATCTACAGAATAAAAATAGCGTCACTATCCGCTCAAGATAGTGACGCTATTTGCCCATTATAGTGACGCCATCCCGAACGGATGGCGTCACTATGTCAACTGTTGCTCCTGATAGCCCTCAGAGCACTTTTACTCCTGCATCCGGACGTTCTTTTCCCATTATCAAAAAAAAGCTCCGCCATGATGCGGAGCTTTGAAAAATGTAGCAAAAATACAAACTCTTATTCGGCAGTTTTTCTTCTGATAGCTCTTTTAGTAGTAGCTGCCGGAGCTTCCTCTACCTTGTGTTCGATCTGTACACCGGCCAATTCTGGGTCAATCATGATACGTCCGCAATATTCGCAAACGATCACTTTTTTACGAGAACGGATATCCAGTTGTCTCTGAGGCGGAATCTTGTTAAAGCAACCACCACATGCATCACGCTGTACGTACACGATACCCAGTCCGTTGCGGGAGTTCTTACGGATACGTTTGAATGACTGCAACAGACGCGGCTCGATTTTAGTTTCCAAATCTTTGGCTTTGTCTCTCAGTTTCTCTTCTTCCTGCTTGGTTTCAGAGATAATTTCATCCAATTCGCTCTTCTTCTGTTCGAGGTCTTTTTGTCTTTCGTTCAGAATCTGTTCATTCTTCACTACTTCAGCCTCTTTCTCTCCTCTGTCTGCAGAGTATTCCTTGATTCTCTTCTCGCAAAGTTCGATTTCCAATGTCTGGAATTCGATTTCTTTTGTCAGGAAGTCATATTCACGGTTGTTGCGGACATTGTCTTGCTGTGACTTATATTTTTCAACCGAAGCTTTAGCCGTTTCAATCTCTACCTTCTTGCCTGAAATAGCCGTTCTAAGTTCGTCTACTTCAGCCTTAATCTTGTCGATACGAGTACTCAAACCGGCAATCTCATCTTCAAGGTCTTGCACTTCCAACGGAAGTTCACCTCTCAAGGTCTTGATCTCGTCAATTTTAGACAACATAGTTTGCAGTTGGAACAGTGTCTTCAATTTCTGCTCTACTGTCAACTCATTCGGATCTTTTTTTGCTTCTCTAGCCATTTTACTTATAAATATTTTATGGGATTCGTATTTATTTTACTCAATTGGAGCGCAAAATTAGGAAATAAATCCCGGATTATAGAATAAAAAATTTCTTTTGTATATTGTTCGCTTTCGTAATGACCGATTTCTGCCATCAGAATGTCTCCTTCATGACCGAAATAATCATGGTATTTAATTTCTCCCGTAACAAAGACATCCGCGCCCATCCGGATTGCCTGCGGAAGCAGGAAAACTCCGGCACCACCACATAATGCCACTTTCTGTATTTCTCTGCCTGTCAGCTTGTTATGGCGTACACAACCCACTTCAAAGGTTTTCTTAATGCGTTTCAGGAATTCGAGTTCCGTTTCCGGTTCATCCAATTCACCTACAATTCCCGCACCCGCCTGCTGCCAGTTATTCTGCAACGGATATAAGTCAAAAGCCGGTTCCTCATAAGGGTGGGCAGCTACCAATGCCTTAACGACTTCCGCTTTCTTATATATAGGAAGAATCGTTTCAATCCTCACCTCCTCTTCGTGGTGCAATTCTCCGATTGTTCCACAAAAAGGATGCGTTCCCTCTTTTGCACGGAAAGTTCCCTCTCCTCTCAGATTGTAACTGCATGAATCATAGTTGCCTATATTTCCGCATCCGGCGGCAAACAATGCTTGGCGTACCACATCAGCTTGTGCGTAAGGGACAAAAGTCACCAACTTAACCAAGTTGCTCTCTTTCGGCTCAAGCACTTTCAAATTTTTCAATCCGATTTTTTCGGCTATTTTATAATTGACTCCACCTTGTGCATTATCCAGATTAGTATGCGCTGAATAGATTACAATATCATTCTTTATTGCTTTCAATATACAGCGTTCCACATAATCCTTGCCTGTAATGGATTTATATCCTTTAAAAATTAGCGGATGATGAGATATAATGAGATTGTAACCCAACGCGATTGCTTCATCCAGCACTGCTTCAGTAACGTCAAGACACAACAAAGCCCCTGTTGCTTCCGCTTCTGTCAATCCGATTTGCAAGCCGGCATTATCAAATCCGTCTTGCAATGGCAGAGGCGCGAATCGTTCAAGGGCGCTTACTATTTCCTTAATTTTCATTATTGGTAGAAAATTTGGTTGCAAAGATAAGAAAATAAAAGGGAACAACTGCTCATTGCCCCGCTTTTTTTAGTAATTTTGTTGCATATACTATAATAATTGAATACGATGAAAACAATTCTATCCTATTTTCTATTAGTTATTTTGACTGTTTCCTGTCAATTGAAGCCAAACGGGAACTCTGAAAAGTCTGTTACCAAAGATATGAGTAATGGTGATACAGAAGAATGTATTGCAGATACAGTAAAAGCTACCGCTATCTTCTGGATAGATAAGGCAGAGACAAAACACTGCAAAGAATGGGGTTTCCGTACAATTAAAGCTAAAGTTTTCATCTATGAAAACGGAAAGGTTGCCTTAAAAGCTTTCGTCAGAAAGCAATCACCGGACGCAGAGAAGTATATACGCCACCATCTCTCTAAATTTCAAGTCTCAGAAAAAATGTTTGAAAACGGATATGTGCAACCGGGAGAACAGTTTGTTCAACTTCGTTGCTTATATGAAAAACTCAAAGGGAAATAAGGAGCTGATTTGTTTCATATAGGAGAACTATTTGTTTCAAGGAATGAAACTAAATGTTTCATTCCTTGAAACTGTAGTTCCATCTGCGTGAAACTTTAGTTTCATACCGTTGAAACTAATGTTTCTTACCGATGAAACTCTAGTTTCCATTGCTTGAAACTAAAATTTTAAATAACGTCAGTTCTATATAGGCTTATACTATTCCGATTCTCCTCCTTCAGGAAGGAGGAGAAACCATGCGGACAAAATTATATCGAACTTACATTAAATAAAGGAAACAACTTGGAACTTACTTCTTGTGACAGCAACATTTGCCATCACACTGTTGTCACACCGTGCTGTCACACTCTAACCTCGCACTAATCAGTCCTTTAAGTACCAAAATGTGACAGATGACAGCAAGTTTTATTTCTTATATATATGGAGAGAGGTTTTATTCTTGAGAGCATAGCGTTCATCGACTACTCTATCCGTAGGGAAAAAAGTAAAAATCAATCGCCACTCTCCTTCCCGGTAGATAAATTTACGACCGTTCGCGCCTCGAAGAATCGCCTTATGCTTTTCCTGCAAAAAGGTTTCAATACCTTGGGGCATCCCACTACCCATTGCTGCAAATTCCACTGTAACAAAGAAATGCGGTATGGATATTTCGGCGACTTTCTGAAATATATGGTCGGTTATTGTCATTTCTTAGTTTCTTTCGATACTTCCAGAAGCTTCCCATATGCATCAAATGACTTTCGCGAAGCCAATGAAATGGTTATCATCAACGACAGCATGGATGCAGCGAATGTGATTACCATTATCATCATCTGATATTTAATGGCAACGTTTGGAGTACTTCCGCCTAGAATCTGTCCAATCATTGTCCCCGGGAAAGCTACCAATCCCATTACCGCAATATTCGCAATCAACGGGCTGAATGATTTAATAATCGCCTGCCGGATAAACGGAGCCTGCGCTTCCTGTCTGGTAGCCCCGTTGCCCAATAAATATCTATATAATTGTTGTTCACGTTTCAATCCGCTATAATAAGTATTCAAGGCGATAACATTGCTCGAAAGCATATTCCCCATCAAAATACCGAATATCGGAATAAAGTATTGAGCACTGAAAATATTATCCAATTGAAGAACAATACCTATGAAATACAACCCTACCAACACGACACTGCAAAGAAAACCGACTGAAATCGGAATCAGCAAAACACTGCGTTTCAACTGGGTACGTACCAATGCGGTTTGTCCGGCTACGAATATCATAATAATCACCCAAAGGAAATTAATCCAGGGATTATTCCATAAAAAAAGATATTTCAAGTACATGCCGATGAAGAACAGTTGGATAATCATCCGTATTGTACCGATCACGGCAGGTTTCAGTAATCCTGTCTTGAATTTCCATAAATAAAAGAACGGAATGGCAAGCAGAAGCAAGCCTATGGCTAAGTTATAATATGATATGTCAATCGTTCCCACGGTATATATTCTTACTGTTTTATTCGATTTGGATTATAGTTCTATTACATAATGACACCCCGATGCAAAGTCCTTGTCGTGAGACACAGCAAGTACAGCCGCTCCTTTTTCCGCCTGTCGCCGGAAAAAAGAAAGCACTTTATCGGTTGTTCCGGAATCCAAGGCAGAAGTCGGTTCATCTATGATAATGAGAGGTTTATCAAGCATCGCAGCCACTGCAAGCATAATACGTTGCCGTTGTCCGCCCGAAACTTCATTCACTCTCTTTGTATATAATTCGTGATCCAATCCCAATTCGTCAAAGCACGCGAAAAGCCTTTCTTCTGAAAAAGGAACCGAGCGGTTCACTTTCAACTCGAACGGCAGGGCGACCATTTCCTTCACCCATTCAAACGGTAACGCTAACTCTTGCGGAATCCATGCAATCTGACGCCGGACACTATCAATAGTGGATCTATCAAGAAATATTTCCCCCACTCGAATAGTCCCTTCTTTCAATGGGACGAATCCCATCACTGCATTCAGCAACGATGTTTTTCCGCAACCGGATTGTCCTACGATACAGGCTGTTTCTCCCCGTTCCAGTTTCAGGTTAAAACCGGAGAAAAGCACTTCTGTCCCAAAGGTTATGCAGGCGTTATTGATATGTAACATTTATTTGTTCTCTTGAAATTCTCGCCAAAAGTACACAAAAAACAAGACTTTTCGGATATCGATGGGAAACAAAAGCGGGAGGTTTTGTATAAATTCGACAGAACGACATGTTTTGTCGCCATAGCTCATTATCTTTGCCGGTAGAAATCCAAAAGAAAGCAGACTATGGGAAAGAAATTGGAAGGCATACAACGAATGCTGGTTATTATCAACAAATTAAAAGAAAGGCAACGTTATGTTCCGCGTGAAGAGCTGGAGGAATATGTGCGGCTTCGCATGGAAGAGCGTGACGCGACGCCTGTTGATATTCGGACCATACAACGTGATTTTAAAGATATAGAAGATTTGTTCGGTATTTGCATCCGCTTCGACAAAAAACGGAACGGCTATTATATCAATGAAGAGGACAGTCTGATTAACGAGCAATACGAACGCCTGTTGCTGAACTTCGATTTGCTGAATGCTTTGGATAAAACATCCAATCTGCATACTTATGTCCTTGCCGAACATCACCGTCCGTCTGACACCGAATGCCTTCCGGCATTGATAAAGGCCATCAAATTCTCTCATCCGGTAGCATTCGATTATATATATGTACGCGAAGAAGGCAGAATGCGTGAAAAGAAAGTCCTTCCCCATTATCTGAAAGAAGACCAGCAACGCTGGTATCTTCTCGCCTACGATAATAACGTGCTGAAAATATTCAACGTAGACTGTATCCGTAACCTCCAGATTTATTATGAAGAAACCTTCAAGAGAGATATGAATATTGATGCAAACGACTTATTTAAGGACAGTTATGGTATCTGGAACCAGCCGGATATTCCCGTAGAAAATATTGAATTGAGTTACAGTGCACTAGATGGCAGATTCTTAAAATCTGTTCCTCTGCACCATTCGCAGACAATCATTGCAGACAACGAAACAGAATTCCGGATTACATTGCGCCTCCGTATTACCAATGATTTTGTCATGGCATTACTCGCACGTAGTAGCTCACTTACGGTAATCAAGCCGTTACATCTTCGGGAACGTATCCGAAAAGTATATGAGGAAGCATTGCAGAGGAATGCATGAAAATAGAACTTCAATTTCCTAAATATGAAAATAAAAAAGATATTCAGAACCGTAGGTATCTCAGCTCTTGTTGTTGTCTTTAGCTATTTTGTTTATCAAGACCAGTTGGCACAGAAAGAGTTAATGAGAAGTCTTGACAGGAATGCTTCGTCCATTCATCCTGATTCCGGCAATTGTTCATACACCTCTTCTTCACTGAGCAACGAAGATGAACTTCTTCCGAAAACAGAAAAGAAGGAAAATGACTCCAACACTTATTACCCGGAAGATGAT
>ERZ778503.1457-NODE-1457-length-16225-cov-4.695114_pt1 | contig 16225 bp, 18 predicted proteins | sample MGYA00510047_ERZ778503 | MGnify/ENA primary metagenome ERZ778503 (study PRJEB29527, sample SAMN07138965) | mouse gut metagenome | material: feces | host: mouse | place: China:Nanjing | collected 2016-01-25 ... | reverse complement strand
CGTAACAATTAAATCGGTTCGAGCAAACGGATTGGCTGCGAATTTGAGGTATAAAGAAGAGCGATCAGCAAATAAAGATACCATCCCCATCCGTCTGTTGCTTCATCGAACGCTTCCAGATGAATGTCGGTGCACAGAGCCAATAACATACAGGAAGGAAAAAACGACAGGGCTTGAAAACGCAAAGGGAACACAAGCCATCGGCTGATCAGTATCTGCACCAATAGCAGAAACAAGGTAATCAGCACGGCGCCTCCCAAAGGGGCATAGGCAGTCTGTCCCTGCGAAAGTACGCGTTGTGTCAGCGCCAGCAGATCGGCCTGAAATAAATATAAATATAAAAAACTGAACAGCACGAAGAGAAAACCGCAAACAAGCCGAAACACTTGTGCGGTCTTCTCTCTATAAGAATTGATATACATCACCAACGTTTGTTTTTACGATTCACATCGACTGCGACCTGCCACACACTAAAGCCACTCCTCTTTCTTTTTTCTTAATACCATTGCAGAACGAGCCGGCAAATAAAGCTTCAGCCAACCTTTCCCATCCCGGGCCAGCAACGGATCGAAATTTGTAAAGTGACGAACCGAATCATCATTCAGTCCGCGTCCGCCGTAAGCCACAGCATCGGTATTCAGCACTACATCATACGCTCCCTGCCCGACCATGAATCCGTAATCGGTATAGGAACGGTTGTAGCTAAAGTTAAACACAAACACCAGATCATTGCGGCGATAGGCCAGCACTTGATCTCCGTCGTTATGCCAAATCTCGACAACAGGGGACTTCTGAATATTCTTTTCCCCTTTTATCAATTTGATCATGGCTTCATCAAAATCTCCCAGATAATGGAAGCAAAGCTCTTTATTATCTACCAGGTTCCACTGCCGACGGGCGTATTTATAGCTCCATCCGTTGCCTTCACGAGGAAAATCAATCCATTCGGGATGTCCGAACTCATTTCCCATGAAATTCAGATACCCTCCATTGATAGTGGATGCCGTCAACAGACGTATCATTTTATGCAAGGCTATGCCACGCTCTACCGTATAGTTCTCGTCTCCCTTTTTAAAATGCCAATACATATCGGCATCTATCAGACGGAAGATAATCGTCTTGTCGCCCACCAGAGCCTGATCGTGACTTTCGCAATACGATACGGTCTTCTCATCGGCCCGACGGTTCGTTACTTCCCAAAACATGCTGCTGGGCTTCCAATCTTCGTCTTTAAGTTCCTTAATGGTTTTGATCCAGTAATCGGGAACATTCATCGCCATACGATAGTCGAAACCGTAACCGCCACTGGCAAACGGAGCTGCCAGGCCCGGCATACCGGACACTTCTTCCGCAATGGTTATGGCCTTGGGATTCACCTCATGAATCAACTGGTTGGCCAATGTCAGATAACAAATGGCATTGTCGTCCTGCCCGCCGTTGAAATAGTCGCCATATCCGCAGAAAGCCTCTCCAAGACCGTGGCTGTAGTAGAGCATGGACGTGACACCATCGAAACGGAAGCCGTCGAACTTATACTCCTCCAGCCAGTATTTACAGTTTGACAACAAGAAGTGCATGACTTCGTTCTTGCCATAATCGAAACAAAGGCTGTCCCACGCCGGATGTTCATGCCGGTCGCCCGGGTTAAAATACTGGTTGGGATCGCCGGCAAAATTGCCCAGCCCTTCCATTTCGTTTTTCACCGCATGCGAATGCACGATGTCCATAATGACCGCTATCCCCATCCCATGAGCTTCGTCAATCAGTTGTTTCAACTCCTCAGGAGTGCCGAAGCGACTGGAAGCGGCAAAAAAGCTCGACACATGATAACCGAAACTGCCATAATACGGATGCTCCTGTATAGCCATGATCTGAATGCAATTATAACCGTCTTTGGCAATACGGGGCAGCACATTATCCCTGAATTCATTATACGTACCTACCTTCTCGGCATCCTGCCCCATTCCGATATGACATTCATAAATCAGCAAAGGCGAAACGGAAGGACGGAACTTCGTTTTCTTAAATCTGTAAGGCACTTCCGGTTCCCAAACCTGTGCGCTGAATATCTTCGTGTTTTCATCCTGCACCACCCGGTTGGCCCAAGCCGGAATGCGTTCGCCCTGTCCTCCTTTCCAATGGATCTTCAGTTTATACAGATCGCCATGCTTCATAGCACCTCCACGGAGCTTTATCTCCCAGTTATCGCTGTTCTTAAGGCGTTTCAACCGATACTTCGGATTTTCCTCCCAGTTGTTGAAGTCACCTATCAGATAGATATCCGTAGCATTAGGAGCCCACTCCCGGAAAACCCATCCTTTGTCCGTACGGTGCAATCCGAAATACAAATATCCGCTTGCAAAATCCGACAGCGTGTTTTTCCCGTTACCGGTAAGTTCTGCTATTTTATCCAGCGCATGTTGATGCCTCCCGTTAATGGCCTCCGCATAATCAGCCAGCCACGGATCGTTTTTTATTAATTTCAGAACCGGTCTTCCCTCCGTTCTTTTTTCTTTCTTAGCCATATCGTTATGTATTAAAAGAGATTGGTGTTTCTATCTGTCGCCAATGCTATACCCGGACTTTGAATATAATTTTCCGAAGCCCGTCGGAAGAGATCGCCGGTGCATGGGCGTCTTCGGGGAAAAACACCGCAAACATTCCGGGCTTCATGGTGACATATTGCTGTGCCGGTTCGGTATAAAACGAAATATCGTCCGCCTCGTCATAAGGCGCTTCGGAAAGACCGTTCAACGGTGCGTATCCGATTGTCTCTTCAGCCGTAAGGGGAATCTGAATATCTATCATCTGCCGATGGGTTTCCAGACGGGCTTCCGTTTTCCCTTTGGGAGCGGCTTGAACGACATTGGCGAACAAATCATCACCGGACAACTCTATTTTACCACAGGGTAGCGCCTGCAAGTCATGCGTACCGACAAAAGCAACAACTTGTGAAAACAAGGGATTCAAGGCCTCATAACGGCACAGGTTTTCAATCGTATCTATAATCATGGCATATACAATTAGGTTAATCTACATGTGCCACAAATATAAATAAAAAAAGTCATTAACTAACTAAAAACCACATCAAAAATTAGTCTCTTTTATTTTTTCAAGCAAATAATCGTGTAAAAAACCGTTGGAGGCCAATACCTGCCTGCCGTCGTCCCAATGCGCTCCCCCGCTAAAGTCCGTGACCCGACCGCCGGCCTGCTGCAGAATCAGCGAACCGGCTGCTATGTCCCACGGCCCCAGAAAAGCTTCGATGCGTCCCTCAAACCTCCCGGCGGCTATATAGCATAACTCCGCTGCGGCGGCGCCCATCAGGCGCAACCCTCCCACACTGCCGTATAACCGGTCGACCAAGGGTACAGCCAGCGAACGATAGGCATCGGAATTGTACGGAAAGCCCAACTCGATAAAAGCGTCATCGGGCCGATCCACCGTGCTCACCCGTATCTCCTTTCCGTTCAAATATGCTTTCCCGCCTTTGCATGCCCAGTATAATTCGTCGCGACAACACTCATACACCACTCCCAACAATATTTCCTCCCGGTTCCGCAAGGCTATGCTTATACAATAAGGTGCATTGTCGTGAATGAAATTGGTCGTTCCGTCCAGTGGGTCCACCAACCACCACAAATCCTCGTCGCCATGGGAGCCGCTTCCTTCTTCAGCAATAAAACCCGCCTCCGGCAACAACTCGTGCAAACGGGTTACGATACGTTTTTCGGACGTCTTGTCTACATACGACACGTAATCATGCGCCCGTTTTTTCTCCACCCGGCCACGCTCAAAAGAGCGGCATTCCCGCCGCAGGAACTCACCGGTTTCCACCGCCAGTTCCTTCACCGGTTCTATCAGATCTTCCCACTTCATATTCATTTATTTATCAGGCACTCCACGCGTATATGAGCCTTGACGGATAATGTTTCCGTTACGGTCTTTCTCTACAAACTTACCGTGCTTCTCATTATCCTTGAACGATCCTTCGAAACGCACTCCGTCTTTGTTTTCCATGATGCCGGGACCGTTCTTCTCACCGTTCTTAAAAGTGCCCTTGAACTTTGTTCCGTCTACCATCCGCAGCACGCCTTCGCCGTCCATCAGGCCGTTGCGCCATTGTCCCTCATACACATCCCCGTTGCTCCAGACGTACTTCCCCTGTCCGTCGCGCTTATTGTTCTTCCACGTGCCGTTATAGGAAGCGCCGTTGTGCCAGGTAAAGATTCCCGGACCGTCCTGTTCGCCGTTTCTGAAATGGCCTACATATTTATTGCCGTTGGCAAACGTGAAAATGCCTTCACCGGTACGTTCGCCGTTCACATAATCTCCCTCATATTTATCGCCGTTGTGGAACGTGTAAATACCTTTACCGTTTTGCACATCGTCCGTCCAGTCGCCCACATAAACGTCTCCGTCGGCATAAGTGAATGTCCCTTTTCCGCTACGCCGGTTGTCTTTCCAAGTCCCTTCGTAACTGGAGCCGTCGTTCCAGTCGAATTTTCCTTTCCCGTTTTTTTGGTCATTCTCCCATTCTCCGCGATAGTAAGCGCCGTTGGCGTAGGTATAAGTACCGTAACCTTCGCGTTTGTCTTCCACCCAGTTACCGATATAGACGTCTCCGTTGTAATAGCGCATCGTCCCCAGCCCATGCTGGAAATCACGGAACCACAATCCCTCATACCGGTTGTTGTTCATGAAATAGTACGTGCCTTTGCCGTGCTGCTGGTCCTGAAACCACTCGCCTTCATACTTTTCCCCGTCGGGAAACAGGTAAACACCGTAGCCTTCACGTTTCCCCTTGACATAATTTCCCTCATACCGATCGCCGTTTTTATAAACGGTTACGCCTTTTCCGTAAGGTTTCCCCTTGAACAGTTCACCTTGGTATTCGGCTCCGTTCTTGAACGTATAATTTCCGATACGTATCTGCTGGGCCCGGACCGCCAACGTAAAAAAGCAAGATAACAGGGAAACAAAAATATATCTAAAAGTCATGTATATACGCTTTATGTAATTTCTTTCAAAAATATAACAAAAGGCGCATATACACAAACTCTTTAAAATTCTTTAAGGCTTTTGAACGCGTCGCACATCATTCGGAACGACGCTTTAAAAACTGTTCGGCCCGCTGCAAATCCTCGGGCGTATCGATGCCGATGGTTTCTATACGGCTGATTCCCACCTTGATGGTATAGCCGTTCTGCACCCAGCGCAACTGTTCCAACGATTCGGCTATTTCCAGATCAGACTGTGGCAGAGCCGTTATCTGGCGCAGCACCTCGGAACGATAGGCATACAGACCGATGTGTTTATAATAAGTATGGTGCATCATCCATTCACTACGGGGATAGTTGCGCAGATAGGGGATCACCGAGCGACTGAAATACAAAGCCCGCATCCGGTTGTCTACCACCACTTTCGGACTGTTGGGATTCTCCAAAGCTTCGATGCCTTCGGCTTCCGTGAAAGGTTTTACCAGCGTGGCGATTTGGGTTTCCGCATCGTCAAAACAGGCCTTCACCGCTTCCAGCTGTTCGGGATGGATAAAAGGTTCGTCTCCTTGTATATTTACAATCACTCCGGCCTGACTTCCTGTTTTTTCGTAGGCCTCGAAACAACGGTCCGTACCGCTCTTGTGATGCGTTCCCGTCATGACGGCTTTACCGCCGAAAGCCTGCACGGCGTTCATGATTCGCTCGTCGTCGGTGGCCACCACGGCGTCGTCCAGTACTCCGGCCACTTGTTCGTATACCCGTTGCACAACAGGTTTCCCGCCCAGCATGGCCAACGGTTTTCCGGGAAAACGGGTGGAACCGTAACGGGCGGGAATGATACCGATAAATTTCATTGTCTGCATTTGCTTTTTATGATTTACTTCTGACAAAGATAGCAATTAAAAATAAAAATCACTCCATCCCGCCCCACTCTTCCTTTGAAAAAATTGCAAGGCGTCCTTATTTTATCTTACTTTGCATCATCATATTTCGCAAAGCCGATGAGAACAAAATGTCTGTTATGCCTGGGAACAAACACGAAACCGGAAGTTTATCTGCCCGCCGCACGACGGTTGCTACAAGAAACGTTTCCCGACATTCGCTTTGCACCCGAGGAAACAACGCTCCCTGTCAACTTCCCTCTGCCCACGCAGTTTGTCAACCAAATGGCGGTGTTCACCACTGCCCGACAGATGCAAGAGGTCAACACGCAGCTGAAAGACATCGAACGGAAATGCGGACGGACGCCGGAAGACAAACAAAGGGGGTGCATTAAAATAGACATCGACCTGATGCAATACGGCGATTACCGGACAAAGCCGAACGAAATGGAACGCGAATACATAAAACGGGGCATTGATTTCTTATTCCGTCAGGAGGAAAGGTTATAGAGACTTTATCCTACTACGTATCAACCGTTTATCCCCACATGAAAAGATCATCGGGAATCCCGCAAAACGGGGCGAGCGCCACGATAAAACGGGATGCTCACCACGTTCGATCGTGGCCTAGGCCACATTTCATCGGGGCGAGCACCACGTTTTCACGCAGCCCAGATAAACGCAAACAACTAACTATCAAATAAATAAAAACAGACACCGCAAATACGAAAAACGATCGGCAACATATCGTTCCGTCGAGTTCTTCCGATAAATCCGTTTCCGTTCGTTTATTCCACCGTTTTTGCGTATATTTGTCATCTTATTAGAAATAAACAATGGGTATGAAACGAACAAGTATAAGAAAGATAGGCGTCATTATCGCATGGGGGGCCTTATGCGGAGCCTGCGATACGATGATCTCTCAGAAAGTGGCTTTCAAAGAGCTGGAATACGAAAAGAAAGCATCTTTGCTGCCTCCTCGGCGAAAACCGAACTGCAAGATAGACATCGAACTGGAATATGCTACCGTTCCGAAGGAAACCGCGCGTAAGATCAACGCCGAGATCATCAGACATATCTTCCATTACGAAGGCCTGCCCCTCCGCACGGTCGTCGACTCGTTCGCGCGTCATTATATCCGCAACTATCGGGAGGAGGTCATGCCCATTTACGAAGCCGACAGAGAGCACGACCCGGAAACAGCAGACTGGTATGACTATTCCTACACCCTGAAAGGAAGCGAAAAGGGAGAAAGACGAGGGTTCGTATGCTACGAACTGGAATTGGAGCGCTACGAAGGCAGCACACAGAGCCTGCGCAACGTTTACGCCTTGACCTTCGATGCCCGGACGGGTGACAGAGTGTATTTAAAAGATCTCTTCATCCCCGGAAGCGAAGCGGCCCTAAACGCCCTGCTTCTGGAAGCATTGATGCAGGAGTACGGCTGCAACACCAAGGCCGAACTGCAGGAGCAGGGCTTCCTGCTGCTCACGGACATGTACGCCACAGAGAACTTCCGCATGGGTAAGCGTGAAATGAAATTTATCTACCAGCCTTCCGAAATCGCTCCCTCCGAACAGGAGGAAATCATTGTGGAAGTGCCCTACACCCTGCTGACCGACTTGTTCAAAAAAGAAAAATAGAAGCACGACGATGGAACAAATACTTGCTTATTTTCCCGATCTGACAGACCGGCAGAAAGAACGCTTCCGCGCACTGGATGCCCTCTATCACGACTGGAACGCCAAAATAAACGTCATCTCACGCAAAGACATCGACAACCTGTACGAACATCATGTGCTCCATTCGCTGGGCATTGCCAAAATCATCCGTTTCCGTCCCGGCACCGAAATCATGGACCTAGGCACGGGAGGAGGCTTTCCGGGCATTCCCTTGGCCATCCTGTTCCCGGAAACACGTTTCCACCTGGTAGACAGTATCGGAAAAAAAATAAAAGTATGTACCGAAGTGGCCCAGGCCATCGGACTGGACAATGTGACGTTCCGTCACTGCCGGGCGGAAGAGGAAAAACAGACTTTCGACTTCGTGGTGAGCCGGGCCGTAATGCCCCTGATGGACTTGATCAAGATCGTACGGAAAAACATACGAAAGGAAGCGCAGCACAATGCACTGCCCAACGGACTGATCTGCCTGAAAGGCGGAGAGCTGGAGAACGAAACGATGCCGGTAAAGCACCGGGCCAGCCTGTTCTCCCTGAGCGATTACTTCAAAGAGGAGTTCTTCGAAACCAAAAAAGTCATTCACGTATCTTTATAAAATCCATCGGACATGCTGAACATCAAAACCTTCCAGGTAAACATGATTGGTGAGAACTGCTATGTGGTGAGCGACGACACGCGCGAAGCCGTCGTTATAGACTGTGGCGCCAGTTCCGCACACGAAGAAAAAACCATAGCGGACTATATCCAGGCAGAAGGACTGCAAATCAAACATCTGCTATGCACACACGCACACTTTGATCACATATTCGGAGTGCCGTTCATAGCCGGAAAATATAACGTAAACCCCGTTTTCCACGAAGCCGACCGCCCCTTGTACGACAGCATGCCTTCGCAGGTAAGGGATTTTATCGGTACTACCTACGACCGGATACTCCCGCCGCCGGCAGGCTATGTAACGGACGGGGACCGGATCACCTTCGGCACACACACTTTTGAAGTCATCCATACACCGGGCCATTCACTGGGCGGCGTGGAATATTATTGCAAGGAAGAACAGATATTGTTCAGCGGCGACTCGCTGTTCCGCTACAGCATCGGACGGACGGACCTGCCGGGAGGAGATTACCGGACGCTGATAGAAAGCTTGACGAACCGCATCCTGACACTGCCGGATGACGTGACGGTTTATCCCGGCCACGGTCCGACAACCACCATCGGCGAAGAGAAGAGAGAAAATCCCTACCTGCTCTGAATCCCGCATACAGCCCTATAGCGTATGCCCATGCCGAGCGTACAAAAAAAGCTCTCCCCCGACTCACGTCGGAGGAGAGCGACAACACAAACACAAAATAAAACACGACAAATCTCGTATGTACCGGCTCGTTCAATCCTTTCGGACTGACACATTCTCCTGGTATTCACATAGTAAGAGAATCACCGAATCCGGTCATAGAGGCCGGCACCGTGAAAGTGCCGGCAAATTTTATTTATTAATAATCTTTATCTCAAAATCACATGATGCCTTTCTCACGAAGAGCGCACTGCCATTTCCATGCCGTAGCCAGCACCTCCTCCAACGGAGTATCGGCTTTCCAGCCTAACACTTTATTGGCTTTGTCCACATTGCCCCATACCTTCTCAATGTCACCGGCACGGCGTCCTACGATCTGATAGTTCAATTTCACGCCGGTAGCTTTCTCAAAGGCATTGATGAGCTCCAATACACTGGTACCCTTTCCGGTTCCGATATTGTAAACTTCCACCGGCTCCTCCGTCTTGTCTTCCATAATACGTGTCATGGCGCAGACATGGGCCTTGGCCAAGTCTACTACATAGATGTAGTCACGGATACAAGAACCGTCGGGCGTGTCGTAATCATCACCGAACACACTCAGTTTCTCACGGATACCCATAGCCGTCTGTGTCAGATACGGAATCAGATTCTGAGGCACGCCATTGGGCATCTCGCCGATAATAGCCGTCGGGTGCGAGCCGATGGGGTTAAAATAACGCAACAGAATGGCCTTGATAGGCGAGCCGCTGTTTACGGTGTCGTATATAATCTCTTCGTTGATCTGCTTGGTATTTCCATAAGGGCTTTCCGCTTTCTTGATCGGGGTTTCCTCGGTAGCGGGCAATACGTCCGGCTGCCCGTAAACCGTGCAGGAAGAAGAGAAGATAATGCCTTTCACATCATACTTAGGCATCAATTCCAGCAGATTCACCAGAGATATGATATTGTTACGATAATACAATAAAGGCTTTTCAACACTTTCACCGACAGCCTTGCTGGCGGCGAAATGAATGATTCCACTTATCTTGGGATATTTTTTAAACACAGCTTCCGTAGCCTCATAATCGCGCAAGTCCACTTTCTCGAATGCCGGACGGATACCGGAAATTTTTTCGATACCGTCGATAACGTCTTCGCGGGAATTAGAAAGATTGTCTACAATAACCACATCATAACCGGCAGCCTGAAGCTCTACGGTAGTGTGCGATCCGATGAAACCGGTACCGCCTGTAACCAAAATTGTTTCTTTCATTTCTTTTATTTGTTGTAAGGTTCTTTAAAAAAGCAAATATAAGAAATAAATAGATATTCCGAATAAAAAAGCTAAAAAATATTACAGAAAAAAGCCCGGAGCTTTGTCCGGGCTTTTTATATATACCAAAAACAGATCGGCTCTTACTGAGCGAACAAGGCCCGCAAGCCGTTGTCAACACCGCTGAAGCCCATAAAGGCCATTGCCAGCAGACCGGCCGTAACCAAAGCAATGCTCATCCCTTGCATCCCCTTGGGAACGGCAGTCATGGAAAGCTGCTCGCGGATACCGGCAAAAATGATCAAGGCCAGTCCGAAGCCTAATGCCGTGCTCAGCGCATACCAGATACCCATCAGCAGATTGAAGTCTTTCTGAATAACCAGTATGGCAACACCAAGCACCGCACAGTTGGTCGTAATCAAAGGCAGGAAAACCCCCAATGCCTGATACAAGGCCGGAGACACTTTTTTCAGAATGATCTCAACCATCTGCACCAAAGCCGCAATCACCAGAATAAAGGCTATAGTCTGCAAATAGCCCAAGCCATACGGATCAAGCACAAACTTCTGCAAGCAATAAGTCACCAGCGTAGCCAATACCAAAACGAATGCCACGGCACCTGCCATACCTGTTGCCGTTTCAATCTTTTTCGACACGCCCAAAAACGGACAGATGCCAAGAATCTGTGAGAAAACGACGTTATTGACAAAGATAGCCGATATAAATACAATCAAATATTCAAATACAGAATCCATAATTTTTTTCTCCTCTATATATTATGCTTTTTTGAGTTTGTTTACAATCGCTATCAGATATCCCAATACAATGAATGCACCAGGGGCCAATACAAACATGAGCATACCGTAATTCTCAGAATACAATTCCCATCCGAACAGATGACCGGTCCCCAAGATCTCGCGCACGGCTCCCAGCACGGTCAAGGCTATCGTAAAGCCCAGTCCCATGCCCAGACCGTCGAAGAACGAAGAGAAGACACCGTTTTTGCAAGCAAAGGCTTCCGCCCGTCCCAGGATGATGCAGTTCACTACAATCAAAGGAATGAAAAGACCCAGTGAGGCATATATTCCCGGTACGAACGCTTGCATACACATCTGAAGCGCCGTAACAAACGAAGCGATCACCACAATGAAAGAAGGGATACGCACCATATCGGGAATCAAATTCTTGATCAGTGAAATAACGACGTTGGAACAAATCAGAACGAATGTAGTGGCCAATCCCATGGATGCACCGTTCAATGCCGACGAGGTGGTACCCAGCGTAGGACACATACCCAAAAGAAGTACAAAAGTGGGATTTTCCTTGACGATTCCGTTCATCAACACTTTAAAGTTATTCATAGCATACACTCCTTTTCTTTATGAATTAATAGAATCGTTTGAAGCAGCGGGGATTTCCGCATTTTCTTGCCGGCTTGACTGCGTAGCTCCGCTGGCAACATCCGCTGTTCCGCCCTCCTGTCGGTTTTTGTAAGCGGCATAGGCGGCATTGACCGCTCCCAGAAAAGCACGGCTGGTAATGGTAGAGGCTGTAATGGCATCCACCTCACCGCCATCCTTGCTTACTGCAAGTTCCTTCTCTCCGGGATTCTTACCTATAATATCGCCCTTCTGCCCTTTTTGGAACCACGTTTCGGCTTTCACACCCAGACCGGGAGTCTCCTGCGTAGCCAGAATCGTATACCCCATAATGGCTCCTTGTTCGTTAAAGCCTACCAGCACCTTCAACGGACCGCCGAAACCGCCGGCAACCGTTTCTACAGCCACTCCTTTGTCCGTAGGATAGACAACAGTGCTTTCATTGATACTGTCGGGGGCTTCCACCTGAAGTTCTCCCTGGACAGAACCCAAAATGACTTTCTTGATTCCATCCTGCAAGTTTTTAGCGTTGATGGCTTTAATAGGATCCTGGGTTATCTTGTTGATATACGCCAGCGCGCCGCCGGCTATAACGGATATGGCGGTAAGAACTACAACCATATTCACCAATGACGATTTCAGTTTCTTCATTTTTTCATCACCTCCCCAAATCTTTTAGGTTTGCAATACGTATTGATTAACGGCGTGAAGGCATTCATAATAAGAATGGCGAACGACATACCCTCTGGATATGCTCCGAACATTCGGATAACTACCGTAAGCAGACCGATTGATACACCGTAAACAAGCTGTCCTTGCGCTGTCATGGGTGATGTGACATAATCGGTAGCCATGAAACAGGCGCCCAACATCAAACCACCGGTACAGAGCACCTGCTCGGGAGAGGCATATACCGGATTGGCCAGATGGAACAAACCGGAAAGAATCGCTACCGTTCCCAAAATAGATACGGGAATATGCCAGGTAATAATGCGCTTCACCAACATATAAATCAGTCCGATCAACAATGCCAGCGCACTAACCTCACCCAGACATCCCCCGGTCTGTCCCAAAAACAAGTCCATAGAAGAAGGAAGTTCCGCAAGGGCCTGTACACCTCCGCCATTGACGGCATGTTTCATGATAGCCAGCGGAGTGGCGGCGGTTGTGGCATCGGTATAGGCTGTCAGTTGTCCGCTCACCGGCCAAGAAGTCATTTGAACGGGAAAGGACACAAGCAGGAAGACACGCCCTACCAAAGCCGGATTGAACGGATTGCATCCCAAGCCGCCAAACGTCAGTTTCCCGATCCCGATAGCAACCAAAGCACCGATAATAATAATCCAAAGAGGCAGGTTGGAAGGAAGGTTAAAGCCCAACAACAGACCGGTCAGTACAGCCGATCCGTCGGCAATCGTCAGCCTGTTGCTCTTTAAAATAAATCGAGTGATGGCCCATTCGAAAAACACACAGGCCAGCACGGAGGTAGCCATGACAATGGCCGCTCCCCAACCGAAATAGAACAAGGAGGCTAGCAAGGCCGGCACCAAGGCTATACACACACCATACATATTCCGCTGAACGCTGTCGCGACCGTGAACATGCGGTGAAAGTGAAATGATTAATTTATTTGCCATAGTTATAAATTCTTATTTTTTTGCATTACGCGCTCTGATAAGCGCCATTACAGTACTCTTTCCCGTACGTATGTTATCCAACAAAGGACGGTAAGACGGACAGGTAAACTGACAGGAACCGCATTCTATACAAGAAACAACATCATTGTTCTCTGCCAGATCCCAGTTTTTATGCGCCGAAGCCGTAGCCAGCAAATAGGGTTCCAGCCCCATGGGACATGCACCCACACACTTGGCGCAACGGATGCAGGGCTGAACCTCACCGCGACGGGCTTCTTTCTTATTCATGATCAACAAGCCCGATGATCCCTTACAAACAGGAATGTCCAAATGAAGCAAAGCTTTTCCCATCATCGGACCGCCGCCAATCACCTTTCCCGTATCTTCGGGAAGACCGCCGCATTCTTCGATCAACTGGCTCATCGGCGTGCCGATACGTGCCCGGAAGTTGGAAGGATTATTCACGCTCTTTCCCGTCACCGTGATGATACGCTCAAACAGCGGCTTATTCTTCATGACGGCTTCATATACAGCATAAGCCGTTCCCACATTCTGCACCACCGCACCTACATGAATAGGAATAGCCGGAGGGGCAGGTACTTCGCGACCGATTACGGCGTCGATAAGCTGTTTTTCGCCTCCTTGCGGATATTTCACTTGTAGGGGGACGACATCTATGTGGGGGTATATCCCGGCTTTATCCGTCATCAGACGAATGGCGTCCGGCTTATTATTTTCAATGGCGATGTAACCTTTGGTCACTCCCACCGCTTTCATGATCAGATCTACTCCTACCAGAATTTGTTCGGGTTTCTCCAACATCAGACGATGATCGGCCGTCAAATAAGGTTCGCATTCTACGGCATTAATGATCACACACTCCGCTTTCGTTCCCGGAGGAGGCGATAACTTCACATGGCAGGGGAACGTAGCTCCACCCATACCGACGATACCGGCGTCCTTGATTTTAGAGACAATGTCCTTGGCTGTGAGTTCAGGACGATCTTTCAACTTCACCAGATCATTACTTCGGTCTATGGATTCTTCCCATTCGTCTCCCTCAACATCCACGAAAATAGCCGGACGACGATAGCCGCTGGCATCAACGATGGCATCGATTTTCGACACTTTTCCTGAAACAGAAGAGAATACGGGTGCTGACACGAATCCGTCTGCCTCGGCCAGCATCGTGCCGACTTTTACCAAATCCCCCTTAACTACCACCGGTTTTGCCGGAGCACCAATATGCTGATACAAGGAAAACACAGCCTGCTTGGGCAAACCGGCTTCTCTGATCGGGCTTTGGGCAGACAATTTATTTTCGGACGGATGAACCCCGCCCCGCTTAAATGTCTTCACTTTTACTCGTTATTTTATGTTTTATACTTATCTGTTACTTATCACTTTTTACGGCACTTTCGGAAACGGAAGCCGGATCCGCTGACTTTGTCTCCTTAACAGGCGCTTGTCCCGTTGCTCCAGTTTCTGCCGCAACCTTAGGTTTACGAGGCGGGAAGTTGATGGCATGAATACAACCCTTCGGGCAAACTTCTTCGCACTTTCGGCACAATTTGCACTTTTCTGGATCAATATACGCCAGATTATTAGCCAAGGTTATCGCCTCGAAAGGACAAGTCTTTACGCACTTACCGCATCCGATACAAGACGCCTTACATACTTTGTTTGCCACAGCTCCTTTGTCGCGGTTGACACACAACACAGCCATCCGACGATTCTTAGGCCCTTTCGGACGCAATTCGATAATCTTACGAGGACAGGTTTTCACACATGCCCCGCAAGCCGTACATAAATCCTCATTCACCTCGGCAATACCGGTCTCGGGATTTACCGAAATAGCTCCAAACTGGCAGGCATCCACACAATCACCTCCTCCCAAGCAACCAAATGCACAACCCGTTTCACCCGTTCCGGTCATCAGCTGCACCCTGCAACTTCTTGCGCCGTCGAATTCGGCGATACGAGGACGATTGGCACACGTCCCGTTGCAACGAACCACCGCCACTTTAGGCACGGAAGCCGCAGCTGTCATACCCAAAATCCCAGCGACCTTCTCCATCACTGGTTGTCCGCCCACAGGACACAACAAACCCTCAATGGAACCGTTATCGGCCGCCTTAACACAAGCACCGGCAAATCCTGAACAACCGGGATAACCACAACCGCCGCAATTGGCTTGAGGCAACACAGCTGCCACCTCTCCCACTCGCGGGTCTTCATGAACAGCAAACTTCCGGGAAGCGACGAACAGCACAACCGCAGCAATGAGCCCAACCAATCCCAGAATGAGAACTGCAATCCAAATTACATGCATAATAAAATTAGTTTAGATGTTTTAACGAAAATGAAAATTTCTTTGCCAACCTGTTCCGCATTATATATATAATAAGGTAATAAAGGAACAAGGAAAACACGGCACATAAGGCAGACAGGGCTTCATCACCGGTATAGGCAAGCGCTGCAAACAGCACCGCCACCAGCAATACTAGCGGCAGACAATAGGCCCATAGCACGGCCCGAAACCCCTGCGACAAATATCCCCACACTTCCACGGATTCGCCGACACGATAAGTACCGGCGTCCGCTGCGTATACGTCCACCATCTTTTCTTTGCTTTCGGAAGACTGACATAATCGTTTGGCAACGCAAGCGGAACAAGCCGATGCTTGCAGGATACGAACACGAAGATGTGTCCCGTCAATGCTTTCCACAGTACCTGAATGCTTTATTATTTGTGCCATTTTGTAAACTCTACGTTACAAATTAGTGCAAAAATAACGATTATTTATTTACGTCCCGTAGGATAATTAAGGAAAATGCAGACGGATTTAAATTTTTTAACGCAGAATATATTTCTTCAAAAGGAGCCATCCGTTTCAAACATACCTCATATCCTCCGAATTTCTGTGAAGACAACAAAATCAAATGCGGCTCCACTTCTTACGATCTTGTAAAGCATTATACCACCCGGTATCTTCATAAAACCGAAAGGGCGCTCCGCAAACGCATCCCCCCTTCATGCAAAATAAGCCTAAAGTCAAAGTCGAAACGCAATTTTTCCATTGAGTAACCACCAATATAT